>OCVR010003132.1_pt1 | contig 11889 bp, 8 predicted proteins | sample 1539091 | NCBI WGS metagenome assembly OCVR01 (sample SAMEA3355530, study PRJEB22509) | marine metagenome | biome: marine; feature: coastal ocean; material: water | place: USA | collected 2010-08-07 | depth 16 m | reverse complement strand
ACTAATACTCTTGTAACATTTAGTGGAACTAATGCACACGCAGATACAACAGTAGCAAGTGAGAAAGATGATGAGATAACTATCAATGGGTCTTCTCTGATTATTGATTACAGTGCAACACAAAGTATAGAAGCAGAGAGTACTGCTACTACAGCAAACAATTTAACAACTGGTAGTACGCTTTCTATATCCTCAGGAACAAATGCTGATTCAATTACAATAAAAGATATTGAGATAGTAGGTAATATCGCTAATCCTATAATATCAGAGAATAAAAAGATTAGAGTTAACGGTGTTGAGATAGAATTTATTATTCCTGCACCGATTACTGGTGCAGATAGCACAGAAACACAAACAGGTGTTGCAACAGATGTTAGTAGTATAACTCTTACGACTGATATGACTGACTTCTTACCTGGAAATGTAACAGTTGACAACGGAGTAGATACGCCTTATGTATTAACAACAAGTGATTACAGTTATTCAAACGATGTAATTACATTTGATACTCCGATAGCTGATGGACAAGTAGATGATGACGGTGACCCACTAACACCTGATGTAGACCAAGACGGACTTGTAGACATTACAGTAGAATTGATAGCTCAACCAGTACTACAAAGTTTAACTACACAAGAAATTGTTGATACTGTTAATGATAGCGGCCTTTCAATCAATGCATCTATAGATTCTAATGATCATTTGGTATTCATTACTACAGATTCAGAAATAAGAATTACAGGTTCACCATTAGTATCTGACTTTGGAATGTCTACTAGCAACGCAATTGATGCATCTAAATTAAATACTTTGGCACAAGACATTGATGCATTATCATATATGTCTGCAACAATGTCAGGTGATAGATTAGTTATATCTACGGCAGAACCAACATTGACTTTAAGCGGTTCAGCATTTAATGAGATAGGATTCCCTTCAAATACATATAATGCTACATCATCTCCTACTTCTTCAAGTATCGTAACGCAGATACAAGCACTTAATATACCGGGTGTATCAGCAGATGTAACATCTGGAAGAATAAGAATTAAATCTACAAGTGCTATTTTAGAGATAGAAGAAGTAACAGCTGGTGCGATGGCAAGATTAGGGTATTCGAGTACTTTAATAGAAGTAACATCAATCAGTAGTATTGTTGCTGATTTAAATACAGCACTATTAACAGTTCCATCTGCAAGTAATACAATTGCTACAGTAGTAGATAGACGTATAAAAATCATAAGTGATCAAAATGCTATTACACTTAGTAACATTTCAGGCAATGCCTGGAGTGATATTGGGATAGCAACTGGAACTTATAATAATACATCGACTACAAGTTCAACAGCAGTCGAATTTCAAAATCAAATAAATGATGCACAATCTAATATAGTTGTAAGTATTTCATCTGATGGTAGAATGATATTTACTAGCGATGATAATGAAATGACATTTTCAGGAACTTTAGATACTATTCTTGCAAAAGTCGGATTGTATAGATTATACACAAGTGTTACAAGTAATGCAGACTTTAAAGTTATGCGCTGGAAATCAATGAGATTTACGCCGAACTTTAATGGTGAAACATTTGATGAATTTTATATAAATTTAGGACTAAACGAACCAGCTAAAATATGGGCAGATGAATATGCAAATTCTGGTTGGGCAGTGCTACAACGTAATGAAGTTGGCGCAGTTACAATAGTTAATAGAGCTGCAACGCCAGTTGATACAAGTTTTGTTGATAGAATTATTGCTAAAGCTGGTGAGAGTTTTTATCACTATCAATTATTTGATCCGTTAAACTTTAAGATTTCTGGTTCTATTTCTAAAGATATAGATTACGTTACTTGGGGCGATCCTGCATTATATGATGTTGCAGTGAATAGTGGTCTGTGGTTAGAACAAAATCTAGGTAAGATATGGTGGGATACAAATTCTGCTAGATATTATAGATATGATGATTACGGTGATGCAAATGGAAATATTGACATTAACTATACTAAACGCTTTTGGGGTAAATTAGTACCAGGTTCTGAAATTGTGATTAAGCAATGGGTTACTAGTGAAACACTGCCAGATAATATATTAACATACAATACAGAAGTATATTTTGATAATGTTAGAAACAAAAAGATAACACGCTATTATTACTGGACAGAAGTAGGCGATGAACCTAGATATACTAAAGAGTATTCTATTGACGAAATCAGAATGATGATTGCAGCACCTACAACTATTAATAAGTTCTTTCCAATCGATGGTAATAGTGTTATTATATCTAACAATAATAACATCTTATCAAATGATGCAATTTCTTATTCTTTAGAATACCGTATTACAAAGAATAGAGAAATACAACATAATGATTGGGAACTAATATCTCGTACATCACCTGTAGCATTGCATACAGAACTACTAGATGACTTTAAAAAGTCTATATCTGATAGTGAGATTAAAAATTATTCACAATTTGAATTATTAGAAACACCTACAGATGGAAGATTCGTATGTGATTGGGTAGTTACAGATTCAGTAAGCCAGGAACATATTGTAGTCAGTGTCAATAATAGATTTATTGATAACATTTACACAGACGGCAATCAAGTAGTATTACCAATTGATGATATTTCAAGCGGTGATGTTGTTAGAATATATCATGTTGAATCATATGATAGTTGGTTCAGTGATATAGTTTCTGCTAGAAGTAATTTTAAAAGTGTTATATCATCTGTATTAGCAGAACGAATGATAATGACTAAATTCCCAGAATATAAAGATTTTATAGAATTAGATTATGGAATTTTTGCAACTTCTAATTGGTCTTTAGATGATGAGTATTCTAACATTGAAAGATATGGTTATCTATCTAATACACGTGATATAGACATGATACAATTACACAAAGATGGTGTAGCTTCTTTCAAAATTGATTTCACTGATGAAGGTGATGAATACTACTTCCCAGTAAATAACGAAATTAGATTAGTACATAAAGAGAACACTGTGTTAGACTTAGACTTTAGTGCGGCTGAGATAACTGTACAGGATTCACTGAGATTAACACAAAATCAAGTAAATGTTCAGTTGCATGAGTTTATAAACATGCTATATAGATATGCAGATATTGATGAAATAAAAACAATGTTCTTTGATATGATTGAATATATGTATACAGAACGCACACACCCAGACTGGATTTACAAAACAAGTTATATTGATTTGATTATGTATAATAAACCATTACGCCAATATGCCATATATCAACGTGATTCATATCAGGATACTATTGACTATGTAACAGAGACTAAACCTTATCATGCTAAGATAAGAAAAACAGAACGCATTTATCCAAAAGAAGAAACGTTATCAACTGATGTTGAAGCATTGCACCATATGCATATTACAAAATACTTTGGTAATCATAGCAGATTTGAACTTAGTGGGATCGATGCAGGCAATACAACCCCGATTTATGCAACTACATGGGCAGATGAAGATCAACTATCAGACACTACACAATCTGATTTATCAGAATATGAAGAATTAGCAGATGGTACTTACGAAGGCGGTAAGTTCCTACGTAATGATATAGAATATACCTCAAGTGCAGATGGATTTGATACAGGACCATTCAATGCTCAAGCAAGAGATTCAGCTATTGTTACAGTTGATACATTCACAGATTCAACACGTACAACGCTTGACAAAAAGGAGTTTTATGTGTATGATAGATTTGGAAGGGGATATCATATTCCTGTAAAATTCACTGGTACTATATCAAACTTTGATGGGTCAACTCTTGTAGTTGATCAAGCATCTAAATTCCAATCTGCAAAATCTAAAACAAAGAGATTGATTGCGTTAGAAAATGATAATGGTGATGTTGAATTCATGTTATATGATAAAAAGACTTCTAGTAATCTAGCAGTATCAGAAAGATCCGTTTATAACGGCATATCATCTAAGTTTGAAAATGGTGATAGTGTTCATATTCTTGGAGTGCCAGATATGATTTACAATCATTTGGATGAATAAGAAAAGAACAATTGAGCAAAATGATAAATATACTTAGAATTAAGAAAAGGACGAATGGATGTTTAACGACAATATAAAATCACAAGTTATAGGTACTCTTAAAATTTCAGATAAAGATTCTGGAGAAGTACTTGTACAAAAGAGAAACGCCATTCACCCTGGTAACATGGCATATGTTATTGCGAGTGCATTAGCTGGTAAACCAGCTAATATTAACCAAGATGGTGCTGCACCTTATATTAACTGGATGGCTTTTGGTAATGGAGGTAGTAACTCTACTACAACTTTATCATACCGTTCGCCTAGAGTTTTCGGTGTCTATGACGAACTTCCGATCACTTCAAGTAATTCAAGATTATATGCGAAGACTTATCAGCAACAAACAAATAATACAGTATACTTTCCAGGCGAAGAAATGGATACAAATAATAATACTGAGACTGTAGCTGACAACACATCAAAAATAGTATTTTCAGTAGAGCTAGACCATGATGCATATGCAACAATGGTTGGTGAAACAACTCCAGAAACAGATAGCTCACTTGATGAGCCTGCTGTAACAGCATTCACATTTGATGAGATTGCTTTACTTTCTGGTGTTACAGAAAATGATACATTAGATGAAGATAAAACATTGATGCTAACACACGTGACTTTCCATCCAGTGTTACTATCGGCGAATAGAACAATAGTAATCGATTACACGGTTACAATACAAATTAATTAAGAAAGAATCCGGAAAATCTTTCTTGATTTTTAACTGGCGCAAGCCAAACTAAATGACTAGTCAACTTAGGAGCAAAAACAATGGCTGTAGGATCTATTATTAATGCAAATGACCCATTTGCAAGCCTACGTACCAAGATGAACACTATTCTCAACGGAACAGGTGTTGCAGGCGGGTACAATCAAGGACATTCAATTGCTGCAAACCCAAGTACAGGTGACTTAATCGATGATGCATATTTCGATTCACTTTACTCGGCAGCAGCAAAAATTTCAAACTATTACAATATTACAAACCCATTCACAGCAGTAAACGCTGGAACAGTTGTAGCATGGTCTCACTATGCAGAAGATGCAGCGACATTTGAAGGCGATATCAACACACGTTTCAATTCACCATGGAGTTATTCTTCAGGTTGGGACATGTCAACTTCAACAGAAACATCACAGACTGTTTCTAACTGGAACGGCACACGTGACACAGTAACAAAAGTTGCTTTCGGTTCAACTGCAAACATGAATGCATGGTTCGCAGCTGGTGGTGAAATTCGTGTTTCAATGTCACACAATGATACATCGGGTAACCAACAAGGTACATCATGGGAACAACTAACTGGTGAAATGGGAACATATCGCATTTCAGTACGTGCAACAGATTCAACTACACTTGATGCATCAACACGTAAAAAATATTCAGATTTAACAACATCAAACGCATATATCAAACGTGAATATGCAGATGATGGTGATTACTCATCTAACTATGCAGATATTTCTGCTTACAAATCTGGTTCAGATATCTATGTTACTACACGTCTAGTAGACGCACACGTAGCACGTTCTGGTTCAGGTTCTGGTTATGGTGGCGCATGGTCATGGACTGGTGCAGATACCGTGCCAGGTACATCAACTGTGAACGTTTCTTCATTGAAACTTTCAAATGCATCAGGTTCAGTTTCTTTAACTAACCCAACATTCAGTGTAACAAATACACTGTAATAAAGAGGACGATTAAATGGCACCGCAAAGTTACTATCTTGGAGGCAAAATCAGGGCATCTGATTTCAACAGTTTCGCAAACGATATCAATGAAATTGTTGGATTAGGGGCAGGTGATTCAGGTTATGGCCAAAACCAATTAGTAGTAACTCTTGTGACTGCCGGTTCAAAAGTTCGTGCAGCAGACTGGGATGCGTTATTAACATCCATAAAGTTTGCTGCACAGCACCAAAACACAACTATTACTATTCCTACTAGTACAAGCGATGCAGATTTTCCTGCACCTAATAAGATCATTGAAATCATTCCTACACTTGAAGCAGATATTGCAAGTGTTCGTTCTAATAAATTGAACTATGATGTTTCTTTAATGACAACAGACACAAACAAAATTTCTTCATCGAAGACGTTTGTTGATCCTACTGCTACAGGTGATCATTGGGATAATAATGATAACCCACAAACTTACGAATTCAAAACTACATTTGCTGATGCAGATGCAAGACGCAACTTCTTCAATGCAGGCGGCGAAATTCGTATTTCAAGTGAACTAACAGGTTACGATGCCGCACATGCACAGAGTGACTCATGGGCTGATTTACTTTCTGATATTTCAATTATCAAAATGTCAAACAACCTTACTGAAAGTTCAGCAAGTGTTGGTACTCCAGGTGTAGGCTTCTCAAGTCTTACAACAACATACGCATTAGTATATTCTAAAGGCGGTACTGGTGACTATGTAAGTAACCAATTAAATATCTATGCTAAAACAAATGGCACAGCAATCGATATCAAGGTAGAGTACCAAGATGGTCACTTATCTGATACAGGTACATGGACAAACGATGGCGGTGGCTCGTGGACAGGCACTGACTATACAGAAGGCACACTTTCTGTAACGATTGATCAGCAACGTGCAGATGACAATGATGCATCGGGCGACGGTGTTGTATCTCCTACACCAACTTATTCACATATTTCTGAACTTTAATACTTGACATTTGACTAATAATTCTATATAATAGAAGTAATATTAGGAGAATATAACCATGTCAAACGAAACAATAATCGCATCTAGCGAAGAGCAAGAACGTCTTGCTAAAGCACTAGACTTTTCAAACACAATGCAAACATTTAACTTGGCTAAGAATAATCTTAAAGTCAAGACACAAAACCTATTGTCTTACAGCATCAATGGTGGTACATTTCGTGTATCACAAGAATTGATTGCGTTTGCTAATATGGCATTAGTTTCTGGAAAGACAAGTCTTATCTTGTTAGATAAGAATGATATTCCAATTCAGATTGATGATACACAAAAGTTTGTAGAAGAAATCTCAAGCCTATACTTTGAAGTAATTAACGAATACTACAATGACTATCAGAAGTTACGTAGTTCACGTAAGATCGAAAAGGTATTAGAGATATAATGATGCGTGGAATTATTATTTTTGCAAGAAATAATGGATATGTTGATTATATAAAGATTGCTTGTGCAAGTGCAGGGTACGCTAGAAAAAATCTTAATGGATTTGATGAAATCTGCTTAGTAACAGATAGCGAATCCATTGACGGACAAGAAGATTTTATTGAAAAGTATTTCGACAGAACTATTATTTCTGATAACTTTCAACCAGAAAATACAAGACTATTCAAAGATACTGCGAATAGTCCTGAATATGCGTCTTTCAAAAACATGGGACGCAGTGAAGTGTATGAACTTTCTCCTTATGAAGAAACTCTAGTCATTGACTGTGATTATTTCATAATGAGTGATACACTAGATCAAGTGTGGGGAAGTGAAAACGACTTCATGATTAATTATCAATATAGGGATATCGCCGGTAGACATGGCGGCAATATTTCCTATATTGATGATTTCACTATCCCAATGTGTTGGGCAACTGTATTCTTCTTCAGAAAGAGTGAGTTCGCAGAGAACCTATTTAACTTAATCACACATATCAAATTCAATTACAAATACTATTATGCTTTGTATAATTGTTCTGGTACTCTATTCAGAAATGATTTTGCATTTGCAATGGCTTTGCATATTTTAAATGGTAATGTCCCATTCAAAGCGCCATCACTTCCTATTGATTATCTAAACAACTCATTTGATTTGGATGATATCTTTAGAATTAATGATGCAACAGATGTGATCATGTACTGTGCAAAAGCAGAATCAATAGAAGAACATTTACTTTCTAGGTTTACTAATACTGATTTACATATTATGAATAAACGTGCAATTGAGCGCAATGTAGACACCATGCTAGAATTAGGAGAGACAATATGAGTAAAGGTTATATTGTAATTGCTCAGAATAATGAAGAGCATGATTACTTAGAAATGACATACGCATTAGCGTTATCTCTTAAAGCTACACAAAAAGAAAATGCTATTTGTGTATGTGTAGACAAGTATACTAAGTCACTTGTGCAGGATAAGCATCGTAAAGTATTTGATCATATTGTTGATATCCCTTGGAACGATGATGCTGGAACTGATAAATGGAAGATACATAACAAGTGGAAGTATATTCACATGTCCCCGTTTGATGAAAGCATCATCTTAGATAGTGACATGGTATTCACATCATCAGTAGATCACTGGTGGGATTATCTATCAAAGAAAGATGTATGGTGTTGCACAAACGTTAAGACATTCAGAGGCGAAGATGTAACCAGTGACTTCTATCGTAAGAAGTTCACAGAGTTAGACTTGCCAGATGTTTATAGTAACTTTACATATTTTAAGAAAACAGAACTAGCATTCGAGTTCTTTAAGATGGTTGAACTTATTATGACACATTGGAATGTGTATTACGATAAGTTCCTTAAAGGGATCGGACAGAACTGGATGAGTGCAGATGTTGCATTTGCATTAGCTGTAAAACTACTTGACATTGAAGAAGAAACATGCGATTATGATATTAAGGATGTTCCTACATTCGTGCATATGAAGTCGCATGTTCAGAACATTGATAAGACAAAGATCGATAACATTTGGACTAAGAGTATTCCAAGTGAAATGTCAGACAATTTAGAAGTACGTATCGGTAATTTTATTCAAAGTGTACCAGTACATTATGTGCAGAAAGAATGGATGACAAAAGAAAAGATTGCAACATATGAAAAGGCAGTGCTATGATTACAAGTGTAATAGAGAAAACAAATACTGCACGTTTTGTATATTTTGATAATAATGGTATGATTACTACTATCACTAATAGAAGATCAGAAGAAGACAGTGATATGTTTGCTTACTTTGAACTGCAAGATGTTCTACCATTAGTAGAGGGTACTGAAAAATTTACAGACTTTACTGTGAAACGTTCTGATAACCCATTGATATATGATATTGTAAAGAGAAAAGTAAATTTAAAACAGCGTAGTGCTGAAAGTCAAATAACAAAAATCTCTCCTTCAATCTATGGCGACATTATTGTTGAACTAACAGATGATGCAATAGTCATAAGTGCAAGTGATGAATTAGTACTAAAATCAAATATAGATAAGAATCAAGACGTAATTGTTGCTGGAACAGATATGCACCCTTTCTTTATTACACATAAAGACAGACCAGAGTTCATAATCAGTACACAATTAGTTAAATTTAGTGATTTATTGAGTGGCGAGAAAGTGACTATTAACTACGACTATAAATACAATATAAGTGTTTACACTCGTAAGTACTTTGATAGTTATACTTTAAGGAGAGATTGATATAATGAAAATACAAATTGGCGATTTAGATGTATTTTATCTAAGTTATGACGAACCGAATAAAGAAAAGCATTGGGCAGATATCTTACAGAAGTTTCCGTTTGCTAAACGTGTAGATGGCGTAAAAGGATTTGACAATGCACATAAAGAATGTGCAAGACAAAGTGATACTGAACGTTTTATTACTATTGATGGTGATAATATTGTTGACGAAAAGTTCTTTGACTTAGAAATAACATTTCCAGAAGATACAGACTTAGCTAATTCAGTTATCTCATGGTCTGCAAAGAACGTTGTTAATGGATTAGTATATGGTAACGGCGGAATTAAATGCTGGCCTGTACAACTTGTGTTAGATATGAAGACACATGAAAACGCAGAAGATGAAACTAAAAAGGTTGACTTCTGTTGGGATTTAAACTATATTCAGATGAACAATGTATACTCACTAGTATATAATGCAGGTTCACCGTTCCAAGCATTTCGTGCTGGATACCGTGAAGGTGCTAAGATGTCACTTGATGAAGGCAAGAAAGTTCCTGTAGAAGACTTTAAGAAGCGTATCTGGCCTAAGAATTATGAGCGTCTAATCACGTGGTGTAACATTGGATCAGATGTAGAGAACGGCATATGGGCACTCTTTGGCGCACGTTTGGGCTGTTATGATATGAACTTGAATGATGATTTTGTACTAGAGAATATTTCTAGCTACGATTGGTTCAAAGAGTATTTTGAGAATGATGTATTCCCTAAATTCGCAGGCGGCGAAATGAAATGTGAGAGTACAAAAGTAACATGGGATTATGAGAAATTGTTTGACGAATGTTTACGTATAGGTGATATCTTAGTTGATAAGATTGGAATGGAACTTTGTGATCCAACACCAGAAGTAGCTGCATTCTTTAAGCGGGTTTATACAAATCCACCAAGAGTAAAGAATCCACTAGCATCAGAGAAACAAACCGGTTGGGATAAGTAATGTCAAATTACGATGATGATGCGCAAGCTACACGTCAAAAACTAAACGCACTATCACCTTCTATGTGTATGGCTAAGTGGTTGCAAGTAAGTTTGCATCTACCGCAAGGTCGTACACATAGTTGTTATCACCCACCTACTCATGCTATTCCACTAGATGAACTAAAGAAGAACCCTAACGCTCTTCATAATACACAGTTCAAACTAGAAGAACGCAAGCAAATGAAGAACGGTATACGACCTGAAGGCTGCCAATACTGTTGGAACGTTGAAGATGCACCCAATGCACCCAAAGAAGGTAGACTGAGTGACAGACATTATCGTTCAAGCGAATGGTGGGTTAAAGAAGCATGGGACGAAGTAGTTACACAACCATGGGACCACGATATTAAGCCACGTTATGTTGAAGTAAACTTCAATCAAGCGTGTAACTTAAAGTGTTCTTATTGTTCTCCGCATCTTAGTACAGCATGGGAAGATGATATTAAGAAGCATGGTGGCTTCCGCTTCTCAAATGGCACCGGACATAATGATATTGATTACTTACGTAAGACTGGCATGATGCCATTAGAAGTAGCACGTAAAGATAATCCATATATCGAAGCATTCTGGAAGTGGTTTCCAGAAACATATAAAGACTTGAAAGTATTTCGTATGACAGGTGGTGAACCTCTCATGGATAAGAACACTTTCAAAGTATTAGATTACGTCAATGAAAATCCAAATGCATTCTTAGACTTGAGTATTACGTCTAACATGGCTCCGCCACAACCTGCATTGATGGATAAATTCATTGAAAAGATTAAGAAGTTAGAAGAAGTCCGTGTTTGGGAAGATCCAGAACGTTTCAATCCTGATAGCGGCAATCATTGGTATGTTGCACCAGCATGTAAGCATTTTAGTTTATATGTAAGTGTAGACAGTGTTGGGAAACAGGCTGAATATCTGCGTGATGGTCTTGATTTTGATACGATGTATGAAAATTGCCGTCGAGTATTATCTGAAACAGATGGTACAGAGATTTCATTTATTAACACCTTTACTCTCCTAAGTATACCAAACTTACGTGGGTTCTTAGATATGATTCTAAAACTACGTGAAGAGTTTGGCTATGAGAATCAAGAAGACAAAGTTATTCAGCCTCCCGACCGAAATGGATTTAAGCACCCTGAGTTTGTAAGAAAAAAACGACAGCGTGTATGGTTTGATATTCCATACCTTCGTTATCCAGACTGGATGACTATTCAGTTAGCAGACCCTATTATGCTTGATACTATTCAACAGAATATTGACTACATGAAAGCAAATGTATTACCAAATGATTTGTATGGTCGTAAGTATACAGGTTTTAAGAATTATGAAGTTCTTAAACTCGAAAGAGATTTAGCATGGGCTAAAGAAGGACTAAATATGAGTGACA
>OCVR010003130.1_pt1 | contig 11893 bp, 11 predicted proteins | sample 1539091 | NCBI WGS metagenome assembly OCVR01 (sample SAMEA3355530, study PRJEB22509) | marine metagenome | biome: marine; feature: coastal ocean; material: water | place: USA | collected 2010-08-07 | depth 16 m | reverse complement strand
TAGGGCTCTTATGGCAAGAGTAATGACCCAGCAGTCGCGGAGGTTATCGACCAGGACTGCAACGGTCCCCTCATTGGGGAGTCCCTCTTTATCCAACTCCACGAGGACGCCCAAGATCGCGCTAGTGAAAGCCGAGTAACTAACACTTTGGCCGTTGTAAATTATTGCTACACCATTCGGAGTCTTTGATGCCCAGGACGCAATAACGTTTAAGCTCATTCGATGCTCTCTGACCGTCCGCACGCCAAGCGTATCTGGAAAATAGTATCGCTAAAGGCGATGGTGTCTCCGTCTACAATTTTCCGGCGTTTGCGCGTTTCGATTTCACCGTTCACGGCCACAAACCCACTACTAATGGCTAGCTTCGCCTCGCCCCCTGAGGCTACAAGCCCCTCGAACTTGAGTATCTTGTAGAGCTCTACCGGCTCGCGATCAATGTTGATAACGGTCATGCGTTCAAATCTCCGTCGGCAGCGCAACGCAGGCGCCGGACAAGTGGACTATCGCATTCATCCCGGTGGGTATGAGGCAATCGCTGCCTACGCTCTGTCGGGGCAGAGCATTGCCCGGATGGGCCTTTCGCACAGGGCGAGATAGCCGCGCAGGGCAGCAATGAACGAAAGTAAGTAGCCATTTTTCAGGTTCTGGTTGTTGCGGCGGCACGGGTGGACCTCCTCCTGCGAGCGAGGTTGCAGGTTGCGCGTAGTCTCCCACAGTGGCGGAACCGCTGTATATGGTCTCAAGCCTGTTTCGTTTTGGGAGTGGGCATTTGTGCCGGTCACTGTATAATTGCGCGCCATTTCAGCGGGTTCGGAACAAGCCGGACTCCGAACATGAAAGTGGCAGGATCAGGCGGGAGTTGGACACGTGGCAGATGGCAATCTAGGCAGTGAGATCAGCAGCAGGCGGACTTTCGCCATCATTTCTCACCCGGATGCAGGCAAAACGACGATCACTGAGAAACTGCTGCTGCTTGGCAACGCGATTCAGGTGGCGGGCAGCGTCAAGGGCAAGAAGGGGCCTCACGCGACATCGGACTGGATGAGCATGGAGCAGGAGCGTGGTATTTCGGTGACATCCTCCGTCATGCAGTTCCCCTACCGTGAGCGAACCGTCAACTTGTTGGATACGCCCGGCCACGAGGATTTCTCCGAGGATACCTACCGCACGCTGACAGCCGTAGACTCTGCTTTGATGGTCATTGACGGTGCCAAGGGCGTAGAGAAGCGAACAATAAAATTGATGAGTGTTTGTCGCCTGCGCGATACGCCGATCATTAGTTTCGTCAACAAGATGGATCGCGATATACGCGATCCTATTGAGCTACTCGATGAAATTGAGGACGTTTTGCAGATACAGGGGGCGCCAATTAACTGGCCTATCGGTATGGGGTCGGATTTCAAGGGCGTATATAACCTCTATACCGATATTATCCAGCTCTATACGCCTGGCAAGGGCGCTGTCTTGCCGGATAACGCGCGTATTGAGGGCCTCGATAGCGACGCCGCACGTGACTTACTTGATGATGGATATGAGGATTTCTGCGAGGAGATCGAGCTGGTGCGTGGAGCCAGCCACTCGTTCGATCAAGAGGCGTTTCTTGCGGGTAAGTTGAGCCCCGTGTTTTTTGGTACGGCCCTGGGTAACTTCGGGGTGCGTGAAATGCTGGATGACTTTGTTAAATGGGCTCCTGCTCCCCAGAATCGGGATACGCTGGATCGTACGGTCGCTGCGAGTGAGGGCAAGTTGTCAGGGTTTGTGTTCAAGATACAGGCGAATATGGACCCGCGTCACCGGGACCGGATTGCTTTTATGCGCCTCTGCTCGGGTCGCTATCTCAAGGGCATGAAGATGAACCATGTGCGTATCGGCAAGGCTATAAAAATCGCCGACGCGGTCACATTCAAGGCGGGCGAGCGGGTATTGGTGGAGGAGGCGGTATCTGGCGACATCATAGGTCTCCACAACCACGGTACCATCCAGATCGGCGATACCTTTACCGAGGGCGAGTCCCTGCAATTTACCGGCATACCCCACTTCGCGCCCGAACTGTTTCGTCGGATTCGGTTGGCCGATCCGCTGAAATCGAAGCAATTACAGAAGGGCCTGCAGCAGCTATCCGAAGAGGGTTCCACCCAGGTCTTCGCACCGATCAACTCATCGGATCTGGTGGTCGGCGCGGTGGGGCAACTGCAGTTCGATGTGGTCGCCTACCGGCTGAAGGATGAATACAAGGTGGAGGCAATATACGAGCCCGTCAACGTGTTCACGGCTCGGTGGGTTTACTGCGATGATGACCGTAAGCTCGAGGAGTTTCGCAAAAAAGCTGCCGAGCACCTGTCGGTGGACGGTGGCGCCTACCTTACCTACCTTGCACCGACCAGGGTCAATCTTTCGCTGATGGAAGAGCGTTGGCCCGACATTGAGTTCAGGGCCACGCGGGAGCATTGATAGTGTCGCCGCCGGGGCTGTCTCGCATTAGCCCCGCGTCGGTTAGGCCAGCAGGGCCTCAATGTCTGCGGCAATCGCGGCAGGCTTATCTTTTGGCGCGTAACGCCGCACGACGTTGCCATCAGTATCCACGAGGAACTTGGTGAAGTTCCACTTGATACCCTCGCTGCCAAATACGCCAGGTGCGGCCTGCTTGAGATGCTGGTACAACGGCGCGGCGCCATCGCCGTTGACTTCAATCTTGGCGAACATGGGGAAGGACACGCCGTAGTTGAGTTGGCAAAATTCCGTGATTTCATCGTTACTGCCCGGATCCTGTTTGCCGAACTGATTGCAGGGGAAACCGAGTATCTCGAGACCTCTGTCACGGTATTCGCTGTACATATCTTCGAGGCCTTTGAACTGCGGGGTAAAGCCGCACTTGGATGCGGTATTGACCACCAACAGAACTTTGCCCCTGAAATCTGCCAATGGACGTTCTTCGCCAGCAGGGGTCGTGCAGCTAAAATCGTAGACGGACTCGGACATGTGGGGTTCTCCAGATGAAAAAGTTGTTTAGGTTAGCACACACCCGGTTACGCAAAGCTCGAGCGGTTGGATTGCTGACGCGGGCCTTGGGCGGTTATATACGCCCATCGGTGGTGCGGCCACTTTTCAGGCCATCTGGGCCTGGTGGCAGTTGAACTGCTCCATAAGCAGCCCCAGGCGCTTGCGTTGCATCTTGAGCGAGTATTCAAGCGTCTTGAACTGAGTGTGCAGTGCCGCGTTTTCCCACTTGCTTTGCAGGTGATGTTTCTTCTCTTCCAGCGCGCCGCTCAGCTGCTCGCGGGTGCGCTCGTAGCTCTCAGCTCGCAGAGCGGTCCACTGGTTGATAAAGTCTGTAAATAACTGGTATTCCCTCTCGAGCATGTCCTTCAGGGATTCATTGCCTTCCGCCTCGGCCATTTCGCTCCGCGCGCGCGAGAAAGCGGTGTCCAGAATGGCTCGCTGAATCTTGAAATTCGATACGCGATTCAGATTGCTGGCCAAGCCGACCCTGCCGCACAGTGCGATCATCCACTTGGTGGGATCCCACTGCCACCAGCGGATACCGTTACGATAGTCGGTCTGAAAAATGTGGTGGTAATTGTGGTAGCCCTCGCCATAGGTGAGGAAGGCCAGGAAACCATTGTCACGAGCACTATTGGTCTCGGTGTACGGGCGTTTGCCCCAGAAGTGCGCCAAAGAGTTAATGAAAAATGTTACGTGGTGATTGACCACGAGCCGCAGCAGGCCCACCAGCAGCACTGTACCGATGATATCCCCATGCCATATGCCCAGAAGCACTGGCAGCCCAAGGTTCATGAAAGTGGTCAGTACTACGTAGTGTTCGTGTTGCCACATCACCACGGGATCTCGCTGTAGATCTTTCGCATTGCTGAGGTCCGGTGTGTTACTGCGATACTGGCGCAGCATCCAGCCCATGTGGCTAAACCAGAGCCCGCGGCCCGCGGAGTAAGGATCCTTGACGTTGTCGTCCACGTGGCGGTGGTGGCGACGGTGATCCGAAGCCCAGATCAGGATGCTGTTCTGCAGCGCGCCGGCTCCCCAGAAGGCAAAAAACCATTTCAGGGCGGGGTGGGCGTTGTAGGCACGGTGAGCCCAAAGGCGATGGTAACCCCCCGTGATGGACATGCCGTTGAGATAGAGAAACGCCAGTGCCCAAGCCCATTGGAAGGTGTCGTAGCCTTGATAGATTCCCCACACAGGGACCAGTATCAGTGCCGCAATCGGCAGGCCGACAAAAATGGCCAGGTTGACCCGGTTAAACGGAGGTTTTATCTGTGCCTGTTTCATGATGAGTATGCATTACCTCTGGTGTAATAACTGCGTGGTCAGTTGGGCGGGATCTGTTCCCTTGCACCGCCCCAGTTTACATTAATGTTCTGTTCCGTTGTCATTTTGCTGCTGGCGACGGGTTTTCAGCGATTCCGGTAAGGGTCCGACAGGTTGCGATAGGTGGCCAGTTCCCGATGCAGCCACTCTCTGGAGGTTTCCGCCTCGCCGCCACAGTTGACCGTGTAGGGGTTACCTGTCAGGGAGCTTTTTGTGCCGACTCGCTCGATAAATAGTTCTGCCGATTGCACGTGGCGCTGGTCGCCCTCGTACTTTAGCCGCAGGTGTTCTGAAGCGGCCGGGCCCTCATGGCGTACCTTGTTGCGGATGAATGTGCAGGGACTGTCGCTGACGAAGATCAACAGGTGCTCAATCTCCGCTTGTGCAACATCATCCTGGGCAGCTGAGAGTGCGCCTGACAGTCCAAGCAGGACTGAAAATACTATGATATTCATCGAGTTACGCATTATAGAAAACCTAGCCTTACCCTCAACGGATTATGGTCAGAACTGGAAACGGGGATGACCCGCGCATCACTTGCGCGCAGGCCGCGAACGTAAATATGGTCAAGTGCTCTGCCGAAGGCGGTCGTGCGCAGGTCCGGTTCGAATGTAACAGACCCGAGGCCGTGCTCTTGCATGAACGTGTCCACCAGGTCCTGCCTGCTGCCGCTCCATGTATTCAGGTCGCCGGCGACGATAATGGGCCCCCGGTGCCGATCCAGCAGGGTGCGCAGCGCCTCAAACTGGGAGTGGAAGCGCTGCAGGCCCAGGTCAAAATTGATGGCATGTAGGTTAATGGTCAGCAAGCGTTCCTCGCGGTTTTCCAGCCGGTACTCGGCGACACCGGTTGCTTTCGGGGTGCCCAGCCAGGGCTCCATCGAAGTGAATTTACAGTGCACGCTGGGCGTGCTGCTGCTCAAGGTCATCACACCCGTTTCTCGCCCCGGCGTGGTGTAACCGCGGGCAAAATTGGAATGCAGCGACAGTGCCTCGGGAATTCGTGCTTCGATAGAGGCCTCCTGAATGAAAGCAAGGTCGACACCCTCGGCCAGCGTGGTGAGGTCCTCGGCCCAGCCTGCGTTGCTCGCTTTCTGGATATTCCAGCTCAGGATCTCCAGGTTGTTGCCCAGTGTTGAGCCCTGCTGAACGTTAGTCTGACCCAGCGTCAGAGCGCAGGGCGCTTCCTCATGGGCGACGGCGCTTCTGAGAGAAACGAGGGCAGCCATGACCAGGGGCACGAGCCACAGTAAGTGCAGTGGTGTCTTACTTCGCATGATGGGTTCATTCATCCGGTGTTGGGCGGCATGTTACCGTACTCTGCTTAGAGTGTGTAACCGCGGTATGGTTCCGGGAATCTGCTCGATCGCCAAGCGGCCCGAAAGGGATAGTCAAACGCAGTGTTACCGGGCCTTTGGGGGTAAAAAGCGTCTCGCTGGGCGGCTTCGGGGCTAGAGTTGCTGCAGGAAAGTCTGGTACTCCAGCGTGGATATTCGCTTGCGGAACTCCTCCATCTCCTGCTGTTTGGTGAGGGTGTAAATCCGCTGCAGCTCACTGCCAAGACTTTGGCGAATGAAATCGGAGTCGTCAAACAGCTGCATCGCATCGGGCATATAGATAGGCAGGCTCGCTGTCTCCTGGGCATAGCCGTCGCCACTGATGGGGTCTCCTGGCGACAGATTTTGCTCGATGCCATCCAGCATCGCCGACAGGATCACGGAGAACAGCAGGTAGGGGTTTGCGTCGGCCCCCGCCACCCTGTGTTCGAGCCGCCTCGCAGCGTGGTTACCGGCGGGAATACGCACCGCCACTGTGCGATTTTCGTAGCCCCAACTGGGATAAGTAGGCGCATGGCAGCCGGGCTGAAAGCGCCGGTAACCATTATAACTGGGTGAAAAAATCGCGAGGGAATCAGCCATGTTAGCGAGGCAGCCCCCGATTGCGTTGTGCAGCAGGGGTGAGCCTTTTTCGCTGCCATCATTGAAAATATTCAGGCCATCCTTATCAAGCACACTGCAGTGAACATGCATACCGTTGCCGGCTTCCTCCTCGAAGGGCTTCGGCATGAAGCTGGCGATAAGCTGGTGTTTCGCAGCGACTCCCTTTACCAGCCTTTTCATCATCAGGACCTGCCGGGCAGCTAACACGGGATTGTCCACGTGATGCAGGTTGATTTCGTATTGTGACGGAGCCGACTCCTTGACCACGCCGTCGAAGGGGATGTCCTGCGTCTCGCAGGCTTGGCGAAGGTCTTCTAGCATCTTCTGGTGGTGGTTGAGAACATCGAGGCCATAGGTGTTGCCGCCCACGGGGGATCCGCCCGCGGGCGTCGGGCAGGTGTGTGCGGGGATGCTTTCATCCCACTGCACGAGGCTGAACTCCAGTTCTGCTGCCAGTACCGGCTGCAGGCCTGCGTCGGCAAACCGGGTTAAAACCTGTTTCAGCACATGCCGCGGATCACCCGCATAAGGCGCACCATCCGTGTTGAACATGGACAGCATGATTTGGCCATGGGTGCCGTTAGCAGACCAGGGAGTGGGCAGCAGAGAGCCCTCTACCGGCCGACACATTCCATCCGCGTCGCCACTGGCGAAGACCAGCTTCTCGACATCACGGCCCCATATGTCGAGACTGAGAGCAGTCTTGGGAAGCTTGAGTTCGCCGTCAAAGATAGTCGACAGTTTGTGGCGGGGTAGCCACTTACCCCGCATGATCGCGTTACAGTCAGGGAGCAGCGCTTCTATGGTGGTGACTTCGGGGTGAGCCCGCAGGAACCAGTCGGCTTCAAGCGACATGCGTCTGCCATACAATGACCATCGGTAGTCTACTATCTCCGAATCGTCACACCCACTCAATACCCTACTTGGGTCAGTCCGGCGGTCTGTGCGCCAGATGCCACAGTGAATTTCAGCTTTTTTAGAACAATCGACAAAACATGCGGTAAAACGGATTGCCCCCTAGCGGGGCGACATATATATGCTCAAAGGATCTTCTCCAGCGGCCTGACCGATGCAGGATAATGCATTTAAAAACAGGGAGAAAAGGTCTGTCTGAGAGCTGACATCAAGCTTTCGATAGATACTCTTGCGGTGTCGACGAACAGTCTCTACTGCGATATCCAGTCGTTCCGCCGATGTGTCAGTGCCGTACCCTCGAAGCATCAACTCCAGCACATCTTTTTCTCGAGGTGACAGCAAAGAGGCGCCGAAAGTGCGGAATGCGAGGTTGATCTGGTGGTCAATGCCCGGCTGGATCAGATTTTGAGCGGCGAACTCCTGATTCTCTGTATGGCTTTTCATTAGCTCCGCAATGGGTTCTGCTAACAAGTAGAGGTTTTCGTAGTCCTCGTCAGTAAATGGTGCGCTCTCCTTGAGGCGCATCATACTCAGATTCAGCACGTTGCCCGCCTGCAACTTTGAGACGTAGACGACCTCGTCACAGGTCCCTGTATCGGCGTAGTAGTTGCAGTAGTAGTCTGATTCCTGCAGCTTGCCCATGGTAATGCGCGACAGGCGGTAGATCTTGGCACGAGGCTGGTGCAGGGATGTATGATAAAAAGGGTCCTCCCGGTAGGGGCCCTCCAGATATTCGTCTATCTGACTATAGACGGCGTGCTCTGGAATTTCGTGGTATAGCACACGGGGGGGTAAATCTTTGTGGTAGAGCCAGATCTGTGGGTAGTCGACCTTGACCTGCCCATGAATGGCCTTCACCAGCGCAGGGAAAAAGTCCTCGGTGCCCAGGGCGGCGATAGCTCTGGAAATCTCGAGATTCCAGGTGCTCAGTTGATTGATATCCGTCATGCGGTGATGGCTTTTTTATGTGGCAACTTTCCGCTACATACTGAGCAGGCTCCACACGCTTGTCAAACGTGCGGAGCCACTAATAATCCCGTCTGCTTTGGCATTTGTCGCCCACAGCCTTTCCGCGCAGCTCGTCTGGAGATTTTTAGTCTCTGGCGTTGAGTGCGGTATACTCAACTGACCTAATAAAAAGTGGTCGTTTGGTGGCGAATAAAGAGTCAGGCACTCCCGGGCTATTGAATGAGGCAGTGCCCCTGGAATTCACACGAACCCTGTTGGCGCAGGCCAGGGCCTACGATCGCGATGTCGGGGCAATACTGCGCGCGGCGGGGTTTCCTTTTGACCCTCTGGGCCAGGATGCCCAGACAGCATTCGTGTCTCGAGAACAGTATTCGCGCCTGTGTCTGGAGTTGATCCGGGAACTGGGCGACGAATCCGGCGGCGTGATGCCCGATGTGCAAACGCCGGTTGGCACCACCCGCCTGATAGCCCTGAGCATGATTAATAGTTCAAACTTGTCCTCGGCGATGCACCGGGGAATAGAGTTCAATCAGGTTTGTCGCGTGCGGCATGGTGCTGAGATCACTAACAGGTTACTTGTCGAGGAAGCGAGCAAAGAGGCCACGCTGAGCTACTTGCTCGGGGATGATGCACCAGACGTGCAGCACAGTGTGTTATGTAATCTCGCCATATGGGTGCGGTTCAGCGGATGGTTGATCGATCAGCATATTGATATTACCAGCGCGGCCTGTGCCGGCCCCAAACCGAAGTTTATGGCGGGCATCCGACATTTCTTCCACTGCCCGGTCGCGTTTGATCAGCCGATGAACTCGGTGACCTTCAGTGCTCGCCATCTCGAGGCGGAGCTGACCCGCACTGAGGTAGACCTGAATGAATTCCTGAAACTGGCGCCGTACTACATGGTGATTGAGCCCCACGCCAGCACCCTGAGTATTACCCACCGCATACGCCAGATTCTCGGCGATGACTTTCGCCGCGAGATGCCCAGCTTCGAGGCGTTGACCGGCCTGCTAAATATGTCGGCCCGTACCTTAAGGCGCAGGCTGGAGAAAGAGGGAACCTCCTACCAGAGGATCAAGGACAATGCCCGGCGGGACGTGGCGATTTCCATGCTGAGCCGAGACGGGCTCACCGTCAGTGAAGTGGCGGAGCAGGTAGGTTTCTCTGACCCCAGCGCGTTCCATCGTTCCTTCAAGAAATGGACGGGGCAATCGCCCGGCTCCTATCGTTAGCCCCGGGTGCGGCTGTTCAGCCCAGTTTTTCCTGCAAAAAAGACACAATGTGATCCTTAGGAATCAGTTCGGAATCTTCGCCTTTGCGGTGTTTGTATTCGAGATTCCCCTCGGCTAGCGCTCGATCACCAATGACGACCCTGTGCGGAATACCGATGAGTTCCATATCGGCGAACTTCACCCCGGGGCGCTCGTTGCGGTCGTCCATTAACACCTCGATACCGGCACCGCACAATTGTGCATACAGCGCCTCGGCGCAGTCTGCGACGGCTTCTGATTTCTGCATGTTGAGTGGGATGATTGCAACCTGGAACGGTGCCATGGCGCTGGGCCAAACGATGCCCTTGTCATCGTGATTCTGCTCGATAGCCGCAGCCACGATGCGACTGACCCCGATACCGTAACACCCCATCGTCATAGCGATACTTTTGCCGTTCTCATTTAGAACGGTGGCGTTCATAGCCTCGCTGTACTTTGTGCCCAGTTGGAAAATATGCCCCACTTCAATACCGCGTTTGATATCCAGTGTGCCCGTGCCATCGGGGCTTGGGTCACCTGCGCACACCTCACGCAGGTCGGCGATATCGCCGAGGGGGCAGTCTCGATCCCAGTTAACCCCTGTGCAGTGGTAGCCATCTTCGTTGGCACCACAGGAAAAGTCGGCGAGTTGCGCCGCGCTGCGATCGACAACCACAGGAAAAGGGAGGCCTATTGGCCCCAGCGAGCCAAAACCGGCACCACAGGCCGCGCGAACTGCTTCCTCGCTGGCCATGCACAACGGCTCAGCTACCGCCTCAAGTTTGCCCGCCTTGACGCTGTTTAGCTGGTGATCGCCTCGCAGTACCAGAGCGATTAGCACGCCCTCCGCCGCACCCTCTACGACCAGTGTTTTGACTGAGGCAGCGGCATCAATGCCCAGGAAGTCTGCAAGTGCCTCAATCGATTTTACGCCTGGCGTTGCGACTTTCGCACAGTCTGCAGCGGGTGCTGGTCGCTCTCCCGGGGGTGCAATCGCCTCGGCCATTTCTACATTGGCCGCGTAAGTGCTGCCGTTACTGAAAGCGATGGCATCTTCGCCAGAATCAGCCAGTACGTGAAATTCGTGGGAGGCGCTGCCACCGATACTGCCGGTATCAGCGATGACGGGCCGAAATTCAAGGCCGAGATAAGCAAAGATGGCGGAGTAGGCATCGAACATAGTCGCATAGGTGTTCTCCAGGGATGCCTGGTCCAGATGAAACGAATAGGCATCCTTCATCAGGAACTCGCGAGACCGCATGATGCCGAAGCGCGGTCGAATCTCGTCGCGCACTTTTGTTTGTATCTGATAGAGATTAAGAGGGAGCTGCTTATAACTTTTCACCTCGTCGCGTACGAGGCTGGTAATCACTTCCTCGTGCGTCGGGCCGAGACAGAAGGGTCGCTGATGACGATCCGCGATGCGTAAAAGCTCCGGGCCATATTGCTCCCAGCGACCAGATTCTTCCCATAATTCAGCAGGTTGCACAACTGGCATAGAAACTTCCTGAGCACCGACCGCCTCCATTTCGGTGCGTACGACCGCTTCAACTTTTCGCAATACACGCAGCCCGAGGGGCAGCCATGTGTAGAGGCCTGCGGCCAGTTTTCGTATCAGTCCTGCGCGCAGCATTAGCTGGTGACTGATGATTTCAGCATCTGCGGGAGTCTCTTTTTGCGTCGCGATGAGGTACTGACTGGTGCGCATGGCGTTTACCGATTTGCGTGTTTGCGAGGGGTGACTAGTTTACGTGTGATTAAACATAGCGTACAGGTTTCGCGTTGAGTATGCGTGTGAAGGCGGCGCGTCAAAAATTTTGGCGTGTGTTTTTTTTCGCGACGTTTCTGTTCGCAATTGAACACGCTTCTACTGCAGATATTTTTGTCCAGTGATGATAGAAAACACTTGTATTGTAGCGTTTCATGCTTTATACAGTCCGTTATGGCCGGGTGCGCTAGTGTGATAACAAAATTAATCACGTGGTCCGGGCTGTCACTGTTCTTCATTTAAACTTTTTAGGGAAGGTTGAATACAACATGGCAACTAAAAGAAAAGCAGCAAAAAAGAAGGCTCCTGCACGTAAGAAGGCAGCAGCGAAAAAAGCCCCGGCCAAGAAGGTAGTCACGACTGCGATCAGCGATAAGATGACCAAGGGTCAGATTGTCTCAAGCCTGGCAGACACCACTGAGCTGAGTAAGAAGCAGGTCAGCGAAGTGCTCGACGCCTATGAGAACCTGATCGCACGCAGCATCAAAAAGCGTGGTGTCGGCGAGTTCACTATGCCCGGGCTGATGAAAATCACCACCAAGAAGAAGCCTGCGACCAAGGCACGCAAAGGTGTTAATCCTTTCACTGGTGAAGAACAAATGTTCAAGGCGAAGCCTGCAAGCATGCAGGTCAAGGTTCGCGCCTTGAAGAAGATGAAGGAATTCGCTGCTTCCTAAGCGATACGCGCAAGCGACCTGCTATGGCAGGTCGCTTGCGGCCTTATCC
>OCVR010003128.1_pt1 | contig 11911 bp, 9 predicted proteins | sample 1539091 | NCBI WGS metagenome assembly OCVR01 (sample SAMEA3355530, study PRJEB22509) | marine metagenome | biome: marine; feature: coastal ocean; material: water | place: USA | collected 2010-08-07 | depth 16 m | reverse complement strand
CCCTGCATGAAAAAGCGGCCCGGGGAGATTCCGGCGGAGCTGGCAGCTGCTTATCGACTCACTCTGACGAATTGGGATGCCCTTTTGACGCACTGGTTCTCGGGGCCCTTGTCGCTGCTGCATGGCGACAGTCACTTGGGTAATTTCTTTGCAACGGGCGAAAAAATGGGCATGCTGGATTGGCAGGCGGCCCACTGGGGTAAGGGTATGCGCGATGTACTCTACTTCCTTGTGGATGCGCTGCCGGCGGAGGTCCTTGCAGCTCATGAGGCCGAGCTGGTTCAGTATTACGTGGAGAGCCGGGCCAGATATGGCGAACCTATCGATGCCGGGCAGGCCTGGCAGGACTACCGTAGTTTCTCTTTCCACGCGTTGATGACGATTGTTGTGTCTATCGGCTTTGGTGCTCTCAACGAAGAGCAGGACGCACTGATGCTGGAGATTCTCCGTCGGGCGGTCGCCGCATCAGAGCGTTTGGACTACGCAGGGTGGTTGCACGATTTTTTGCATCGGTAGGAATTGAAGAGTCAGTTCTGTCATGCTGGCGTGTCGCATGTCTAGCAAGGCGCTCGAACCACGCAGTATTGCATAGCATGATCCTAATGCGCGCGAGTGATGTGTGTCGAAAAAACCGCCACCAACAATGAGGAAAGCTCACTGATGAAAGCCGTTCGCTGTTGTGACAAGCAAGTGCGCGTCATGGAAGTGCCCGAGCCCGCTGGCGATGGTGTGCTGGTCAGCGTGCGCTCGGCAGGTATCTGCGGCTCTGATCTACATATGGTCGAGTCTGGGTTCGACTTGCAATCAACCCTGGGCCACGAGGTGGCTGGCACCCTCGCCGACGGCCGGGCGGTGGCGCTGGAGCCAGTCTCACCGTGTGGGCATTGCGATATGTGTACGCAGGGTGATTACAGCCTGTGCCGACTGAGTGCGGCCATGGTGCACGGTATAGGACTCGATGGTGGTATGGCCCAGCAGATTCTGGTCCCGGAGCGATGCATTGTGCCGCTACCGGACAATGTCAGCGTATCCGACGCCTGTCTGGTTGAACCGCTCGCCGTAGCGGCTCACGGTATTCGCATGCTCTCCCTATCCCCCAAGAGCCGGGTTGCCATTGTAGGCGCTGGCGCTGTGGGGTTGGCGGCGGCGGCTGTGCTGACATCCCATGTCACTGCGGTGGATGTCGCCGCTCGACATGATGGTCAAAAAAAGGCGGCGGAGCGTCTTGGTGCAGGGCTGGATCCCGAGGGCGAATACGACGTGGTGGTTGAATGTGCGGGCAATTCAGGTGCGTTGGCACAGGCCGCAAGACTCTGCAAGCCGGGCGGCACAATACTGTTGCTGGCAACCTACTGGGGTGGCGTGGAGCTGCCCGCGTTCGAAGTCTGTATGAAGAGCCTGAATATTCAGGCATCTTTTATGTACGACCGCACAGGCCTGGTGCGGGATGTGGATGTCGCCGCGCAATTGCTTGCATCGCGCCCTGAATTACCAGATATATTGATCACGCACCGTCTGCCGTTGGATGCAGCGCCGCAAGCGTTCGCGATTGCTGCGGATCGCCAGGCGGGTGCAATCAAGGTGGTACTGGAGCCGTGACCAGCCCGAAAAATTGACTGCTATTTCTTTACGCTTCTTAACAAAATCAACCAACTAAATTACCTACGGTGCTGTTGTAATGAACGCTGGACATCACACAGAGGTAGTCATATGAAGCATATAACGATAGCACTGGGATTGGCGCTGATTTCCAGTTTGGCGCTGGGCCAGCCAGAGGGCGGGGCACCGCAATCAGGGTCTGATCATAAACGGGCGATGTTAAGACAGCTGGACCTCTCTTCGGAGCAGCGTGAGAAAATCCGTGAAATTCGCACATCCGGTGGCGGACGGGACGAGGTTCGCGCTGTTTTAACGGAGGATCAGCAGTCTCAATTAAGGAAATTGAAAAAAGGCTCCTCCGGCGAGCGCGCGCAACGTATGCAGGCGCACCTTGGCCTGTCCGATGAGCAGGCTGAACAAATAAAGTCGATTCGAGAAGCAGGGGGATCCCGTGAGGAGGTGCGCGCAGTTCTGACCGAGGAGCAACAAGCGAAATTTGACGCTGTCAAAAAACGTCACACGGCCGAATAGGAATCATCCTGCGCCGTGCAGTTACGCTCAGGTCTCGGCAGTCGAGGAGATGGCCAGCAGCTGGTTGATGGACTCTGCAAGCTGGAAATCCCGGTTCGAGATGCCGCCCGCATCGTGGGTGGTCAGGTTAATAGCCACCCGGTTATACACATTTGACCACTCCGGGTGGTGATTCATTTTCTCAGCCAGCAATGCAATGCGACTCATAAAGCCAAAGGCTTCGATAAAATCAGTAAAGCTGAATTGTCGAGACAGTTTGTCGTCCTGCAATGTCCAGCCGGGCAGTTGCGCCAGCCGTGCGGTGAGCGCTTCTTGCGAAAGTTTATCTATTTTTTCCATCTGCAATGTTCTCCACGATAGCAGGTGCAGTGCTATGTTGACTGTCAGTGCCGACGACTGCAAGCGTGTATCGATTTCATTCGTGGGCTGTCGCACGAGGCTGCGTATGTCCGCAGTATTGGGTAGCTGTGGTAGCATGCCAGCTGACTTCGCGATACGCAGTATAAATGGGGGTAGATGTGACCAGGCTCAGTGTACTCAGTCGTTCCATTGCGGGCAGCGTGGCGGTCGTCACCGGCGCGGCCAGTGGCATGGGGCGAGCGACCGCGCATCTTTTTGCCGACGAAGGTGCGAGATTGGCGATTGTTGATATCAATGAGGAGGGCCTGCACGCGGTCGCTGATGAAATTCGCAGTGTGGGCGGCGACGTGTTGCCATTGGTGGTGGATTTATCGTCGCGAGTGGCAGTGGAAAAGGCTGTAGCGGAGGTCGCCGCTCACTTTGGGGCTATCGATATTTTGGTTAACAATGCGGGCCTGGTGATTCCTACTGAGGTCGATGCTGATAATTTTGCTGAAGCCTGGGATATCTCTCTTGCGGTCATGACGGAGGCTCAGGCCTGGGCAATTCGCGCAGCCCTGCCCAGCCTGCGTCGGTCGGACCACCCTCGGATTGTCAACATCGCCTCAACCGAGGCGCATGGGGCGACGCGCTACAACAGCGCCTATAGTGTGGCCAAGCATGCCAGTATCGGCCTGACACGCGCGATGGCGGTAGACCTCGGCAAAGAGGGGATTACCGTGAACTGCGTCTGTCCCGGCCCTATTCGCACAGGCATAACCGATGGCATTCAGGAAGATGACAAGGCCACTTTTGCGCGCCGCCGAACTGTTTTGCGGCGTTACGGCGAACCGGAAGAGGTGGCTCATGCGACATTGTCCCTCGTGCTCCCCGCCGCAAGTTATATCACAGGGGCGACCCTGCTGGTGGACGGTGGTGTCACGATCCGCAACGCCTAGTGCGGGTACGACAGTTGGCTCGGTCCTTGATAGGTTCGTCAGTCACTCACCGCGAGGTCGCGTGTGGCAGGGTGGGTAAGTAGTTCATCGAAGTTACTGACGGTTTCGTTCAAATCAGTGGCGCCCACTTTCTCAAGGGCGGGCGCGATATTCATTGAGAATGTCTCAACGTGCAAAAACTGGCAAACAGCTGCGACGGTAGCGGCCGTATCCGCGGCGAGTTGTTCGTAGGTAAGCTGGAGCAGGGCGTTATCACCGAGTAGGGCGGTTACCGATTGTTCTTCCGCCGCTGCAGCCTCTGTATCGCGTTGATAGGCATCAATGTCGATGTGCACCCGCATTCTGTTATCACTGCGCCCCCCTGCGCCAGAGTGATTTGGGCCGCCCGCCTGCAGTATTTTTTCCGAAATATATCTTCGCAGCGTGTTCTGCCGTTTAAGGTGTATAAAGTGTATGACCTTTTCGACGGTTAGCATGTTCACGACATCGTGCCAGCGCGGGTTGAGCAGGTTGCCGTACAACGCCTTGAATCCGGTTGCCTCAGAGGGCGTGTCAAGCGCGGTGCGGATAAATCCCACCGTGTTGTGGTCTCTTTGCTGCAGCAAGCGAGCTGCCCGTGCACCTCGCTCCTTTGCGGTCGCAGATTCGGGGTCGAAGCCGTCCTGATAGCCGCGTACCGCGTCCGCTAACAGCTCGCCGTGGCAACAGATATCCTGCAGGCTGTCGAGAGTCCTGACCAACAGGGTGCTGCCGGTACGCGGTGCGCCCACGATGACAAATTGTGTACCCATGTACTCCCTGAAAAGCGTGCGCCGGTTCGTACGCTACAAGCTGCCACGTTATGTTAGAAACGCGCTAGACTTGCAGTGAAATTGGCGGCCTGATGTTATCCAAACTGTTACGGAAGATACCATGAACACTGCGAAAATTGCCCAGTATTTTGATCCAAGCGGCAAGGTGGTGCTTGTCGCCCGAGGCGAACCGGGGGTTGAATCTGGAGACGCATCGAGCGTATTGCGAGGCGGATTCTGCGGTTGTGATCAGTCTGCGTAAGCCTCGGCGGCTGTCACGCAAGAAAGCCGACGTGGATCATGGGTCCCGATACGAAGCCTATTCTTTTCATTATCGTTGATATGGCGCAGCGCGGCGTGCAGTGGCGAGTCGGGTTGTATGTATACTGAAATCACCAATTTATCGCCGTCTGGGTCATGGACTGCGCCGGTCGCCTGTCCAATACTGTGGGGTATTCCGTTAATCGAGGCAGATAGTCATGCGTAACGCGTTGGTCGCGTTGATTTTGTTCGCGTTACAGGGATCGTACGCAATATTGGCAGTAGCTGCTGATAACGGCATCCCTGCTAATCCATGGATTGCCGACAGTCCCTATGCCATCTCGCATCACGATCCTGCGCAAACCGATGTGACGCCGGTAGATGGCCCCACCATAGGTGGTCGTATTCGTTACGATCAGGCCCAGACAGTGCCGGTGGTCTGGTGCTCTGCTCCGATCTATAAACGGGTTGGTGAAGAGACGGTAGTGGTCGCCTCGACGCCCATGGGTCTGATCAAGGTGCGCGCCACAGGTGATGATTTCAGTGTCGTATCCAGTGTGCCTTACCCCAATAGGGAGTCGGTGCACGCAGAGGTGACCGACGCGCGTATTGCCGAGGTTATGAATGCAATCGATGAAAAGCGTCGTGCCAAGCAGGACTGGCGGTTACTGTTCAATTCTCTGCTGATGTACTACAAATTCAATATTAATATGCGCACCATGCCCTCCGGCGCCTATGCGCTCTTCGACAGGGACGGCTACCACTATACGTTTTACGATAGGCAGCACCTGGTGAAATCCTTCGACCAGAACGAGGTGGAGGAGCCGTTAGTGCCTTTGCAGTATGCCAACATTGTCTCGCAGCTACCGCGCGACGATGCGAAAGGCATTGATCGCATACTGGGCATTAATATGACTTACGATGGTTTTATAGTCGCCGCGGCGGCGGGGGCAGTCATTATCACAGACCGCGAACTGAACGTAGTGGACTATCACTTGTTTCCCGGGGAGCTGGTGGAGAACTCTATTGCAGTGGATCGCGATAACGGCATCTACGTTGTGACGTCAGTGAACATGCATAAATTGGTGTGGACAGGATCGGCGCTATCGCAGAATGCTGAAGACGGCGCATGGAGTTCGCCTTACGATGTGATGCCCCGGGGTATGGCGACTGATATGGGTGCAGCTTCGCATGGCTCTGGAACCACCCCTTCACTGCTGGGTTTCGGTGATGACGAAGACAAGCTGGTGGTAATCTCCGACGGTAATGCTGAAAATGCACAGATAGTGGCTTTCTGGCGCAATAAAATTCCGCAGGATTTCAAGCAAAAGCCAGGGACGCAGTCCCGACGTATAGCTGACCAGATTTCCTTCCGTCTCAGCAAGACCACGGTAGAGGCGTCTCCTGTGGTTTACGGTAATGGTGTACTTGTCGTGAACAGCACGTATCCGGAGCCAGGTCCGATCCCGATGGATCTCATTAGCAATGCCTTTTTGGCGGGTACCACGCGTGAGCCGCCGCGGGGCATACAGAAGTACGAATGGCTGCCCGGGGAGAACCGCTTTATCGAGTCCTGGGGTATTGATGATGTAGATAACACTGATTGGATGCCCCCTGCCGTGTCGACCGCTAACGGCTTGGTGTATATCGCCAATAAACGCGATGATAATTATGAATATTTCGCGGCCGACTGGAAAACCGGTGAAAAAAAAGCGACGTGGGAGTTCCCGGATGACAGTGTATTGTGGAATACCTGGGGCGGTATAACGGTATTTCTTCCCGACGGTGATTTTTTGCTGGGTGGATTCTTTGCCATCAAACGGTACGATACCGGTGATATGAGGAAAATAAGCCGAAAGGATACCCATTGATCATGTTCTCCTTGTCTTTGTCGTTAGTCTCTCGCCGGTGTGTTTGTGCGCTGGGATTATTTTTTCTTGCAGCCTGCTCGGATACGCCCGATCCTGGCGATGATGTGTCGAGCGACCCCTCTGTCCAGGCGGTGGTGGAGACCGTGGTGTTAGAGGCTCGGGACTGGCAGGGTGAAATAGCCAGTTTTGGCGTGGTCGAAGCGCTGGAGGAGGTTGATGTCGCCGCGGAGCTATCCGGCACTGTAAAGGCCGTTCATATTAAGGAAGGTGACCGCGTACAGTCTGGACAGCTTCTCCTCGAGCTGGATGACCAGAAAAGGCAGCTAGCGCTAGATCAGGCCAACCAGGCAGTGCAGCGTGCCAAAGCGACATTGGAAGAGGCACGGCTGCGCTTAAAGCGTCGCAAGGATCTGGCTGAGCGTGAGTCTGTGTCTCGCGAGGTGTTGGATAATGCACAGTTAAATGTGGATGGCGCAGCTGCGGCTTTTCAGCAGGCAGTAGCCAGTGGTCAGCTGGCTGAGCGGGAGTTGGCGGATACGCGAATTTACAGTCCCACCGATGGTCTGGTGGACGTGCGAGCTGTTGAGGAGGGGGAGTCGGTGCAGGCCGGCGCCAGCCTGGTCAAATTGCAGGCGGTGCATGGTCTGCGGATGCAGGCCTGGGTGAGTGAAGCCGATATTTCCAATGTACACCCCGGTGGCGATGCCCGTGTAAATGCCACTGCGTTTGTAGACAGGGATTACGCTGCCCGTGTGGAGTGGGTAGGCGTGAATGCGGATCCCAAGACGGGAAACTTTCCAGTTAAATTAATACTCACCGACGACGCACTCAGGCTGCGGCCAGGTATGACTGCCAGCGCTACCTTGCAAGGTGTTAGCTTTCCCGATGCGTTGCTGTTACCAGAGGAGGCGCTTGTCGACAGGAATCGACGAAGTGTTGTGTTTGTTGTGGAAGATGGTGTGGCCCGAATGCGCGAGCCTTTGTTGGCAGCTGGGTTCAGTAATCGTCTGCGCATTATTTCGGGGCTCGAGCCCGGCGACAGTGTGATTATCGGGGGACAGTCGAGATTGCTTGACGGTACTCCGGTTAACGTTCGCCAGGGAGACTAAGCCCTGTGCATCATCTGATAGGTTGGTTTGTCGACCGCCCACTTGTGATCAACATGATCATGGGGATGGTTTTCACTCTGGGTTACCTGACCATCGCCGATATGCGTTATGAATATAATCCGCATGTCGATATGGGTGTGATCAATATCACAACGGTGAAGGCGGGGGCTGGGCCGGAACAGGTGGAATTGGCAATTACCCTGCCATTGGAGGAGGAGCTCCTCGAGGTAGAGGGCATAAAAAAACTTTACTCCAACAGTATGGAGAGCCTGTCGGTTATCACGATTAATCTTGATCTCGATGCGGCCGCAAAACAGGACATCATGCGCGATATTCAGCAGGCTGTAGACCGTGCTGTAGCTCGATTACCCTCAGACCTGCTGGAAAAACCGCGCGTAGAAGAGCTGTCGACACTGATGACTCCTATCATGGAAGTGCATGTCACGGGTGATGTACCAGAAGCCCTGTTACGCGATGTCGCGCGTAATGTCTCCGACGGCTTGCGCGAGGTAGAGGGCATCGCCAGCGTTGAAAAACTCGGCTACCGGCGTGCAGAGGTGCGCATCATGCTGCAGCCGGAGAAAATGGCTCGGCTGGGTATTAGTCATGGTGAAATTATCGAAGCGATTCGATCCCGTAACCGCCGCGAGAGTGGAGGCGCTATCGACTCGTTTGTCGCTGAGAAAAAAATTATAGCGGTGGGCCAGTTCCAGAACCCTCGTGAAGTAGAGGCCGTGGTTATCCGCTCCGGTGCGCCGGGTAACGCTGTTCTTTTGCGCGATATTGCCACCATTGTAGAAGACTATGAGGATTGGGAGGTGCAATCCCGGGTCAACGGGCGCATGGGCGTTACGTTGCAGGCTCGCAAGAAAGCGCTGGCGGACGAGGTGCACACAGCGGCTAATGTACGCGCCTTTGTGGAGCGTGTTGCGGTGCCGCCCGGTGTTGAGCTGGTCACCACGGCCGATATCTCACGCCTCACCCACAATATGCTGGACGTGTTGGGAGGCAATGCGACACTTGGGCTGATCTCGGTGCTGTTGCTCCTGTGTTACTTCCTGGAATTGCGTTTTGCAGTCTGGGTTGCAGTGGGTATTCCTTTTGCGGTGTGTTTGTCTTTCCTCGGTCTTGCGGCTATCGGCGTGACCATTAACGCGATGAGCCTGACGGCGATAGTGCTCCTCATGGGCATCCTTGTAGACGATGCTGTCGTGGTGAGTGAGAATGTGCAGCGCTTGCGTCAAGAGGGCGTGGATGTGCGCACTGCCAGCGTGGAGGGCTCCGCACAGGTCGCGCAGCCTGTGATATTCAGTGCTCTTACGACAATGCTGGCTTTTGCACCATTGATGTTTATCGATGGTCCCAACGGTGATTTCATGGTTCCGTTTCCGCTTGCGGTGATCGTCTTGTTGCTGGCTTCTCTGTTAGAGAGTTTGTGTCTGCTTCCGGGACATCTTTATCACATCCCTCATCGGGTAACCAAGGAACGGGCGCGAACATTCCTTCGATTACGGGACTGGTACTCAGGGAAAATAGAAAGGGTACTCAAACGTCGTTATCTTTCTCTGTGTGCCTTTGTAGTGGTGTTTGTGGTTGTAATGACCATCGGCTACCAGAACATAAGCTTTAGTATGTATCCAGACGTAGATATCGACACCGTGCAGGTCAAGGTGGAGATGCCGGTGGGCAGTCGTTTCGAAGAAACCGTGGCCGCGGTGGCGAAACTGGAGAGCGAAGTGCGTGACAAGGTGACTGCAATCGATCTGCTGGCGATCACCAGTCAGATCGGGCATCACGATACTGATTTCTACGGTGCTACAGAGGGGCGTAATCACGCATGGGCTCTGATCTCTATAGAGCTGGAACCGCTGGGTCGTCGTAGCGGCGACACCAACACACGCGAACTAGTAGAAGATTTAAGGGAATGGGCCGCGGCGAAAAAGGACTTTCATTCTCTCGTTGTGCAGGCCCTGTCGGATGTGCCGGTACTCGGTAAGCCGGTGCAGGTAGAAATAATAGGCTCCGGTGAAGAGCGCTACCTGGCGGCGGAAAAGTTGCTTCAATATCTGAGCACCCACGCAGGGATTACCAGCAGTTGGAGCAGCGTCAATGCAGGCAAAGACGTTGTGGAGCTGGATGTGAATCACACGCTGCTCGCCGCCAGGGGCCTGACTATGGAGCAGCTGTTGCAGGCTATGCGCATCGCTGTTGACGGTTTGCTGGTGGATGAAGTGCAGACTCTCGACGAGCGGGTTCGTTACAGACTGCAGTTTCCCCTGTCGGAGGCGGGTAAACTCAATACGCTGGAAAATCTAGCCTTGGTCAACAGGGCGGGGGAAGCGGTGTACCTGAACAGTGTTGCACGTTTTTCGGTGCGTCCAGGCGAAGCTGATATCAAACACTATTTTGGCAAACGCACGGTGACTGTCTACGGGGAAATCGACAATACCCAAACCAGTGTGCAGGCCATGAACGATGACGTTGCCGCATGGATAGCCACGCAGAACTGGAGTCAGGCCTACCCCCAACTGCGGGTGCACATGGGCGGTGAAATGGAAGAGCAGGGCGAGGCGTTGCGTGAACTGGGTGGTGCAGCAATCATCTGTGTGCTCTCCATCTTTGCAGCGCTGGTTATTCTGTTCAACTCAACGTCGCAGCCGTTGCTCGTCATGCTCTGCATTCCCTTTGGCTTGGTCGGCGTCGTGATTTGCTATCTAGTGCAGGGCTTGTCCGTGGGGATGATGGCGATTACCGGGGTAATTGGTTTGGTAGGCGTATTGGTAAATGATTCTCTGGTGTTGCTGCACACACTGAACGCCACTCGTAAGAACCGGGCCGGACCGCTGTTGGTATCCGAAGTGGTCTCGGTGGCGACTCGCCGCTTCCGGCCTATTTTTATTACTTCAGTAACAACCGCGGTAGGTTTATTACCCACGGCCTACGGTATTTTGGGAGAGAACAGTTACATAAGTCCTATGGTTATGAGTATGGCATGGGGCGTTGTATTCGGAGGGTTGGTTTCGCTGGTGCTGCTGCCGATTCTCTACATGGTTGAACAGGATATCCGTCTCAAGCTGAACAGGCAGCCCGCCATCGGGCCCACATAAAATCGTGGCTATTGAGGGCCATTATCGGGCCCTTGATGCAGTGACAACACGGTAGAGTTAATACTCGCCGGCATCTCGCAGGTCGGCCGCGCGATGCGCTTGTTGGATAACGTAAGCCCTGACGGCCTCGCTCTCGGCATTATTGATATAAGGGCTCATGTCGGGCATGCCATTGGTTCGCAGACTGCCCGCCATAACAACGCTGTGCCAGTCGTCCTCGCTCCAGAGTCTTGCCGAACCGCGCAGGTCTGGAATCAGTAATCCGGACACTGCATTCAAGCCATGACAGGCCATGCACCGGTCTTGATAAGTTGCGTAGCCTTTGCGCAAGGTGTCCTCATCGGCGTTCAGCGGCGGGGGGTTGAAAACGACCTTACTCTGCCACTCAACGGGAGGCAGTGCGCCCTGGGCGCCCAGCTTGAAGGTCAGCACCCGGCTTACGTTGGGCAGGCTGTCCGCTTGAACAAACTCTCCGAAGACCAAAGCGAAAGCGCCCCCCCAGCCGACGTTTACGGAGACGTATTGTTCACCATCGATTTCATAGGTGACCGGTGCTGCTACGACGCCGGTTTGAGTGGGGAAGCGCCACAAGGTTTCGCCAGTGTCAGCGCTGAACGCCACGAACTTACCGTCCGCCGTGCCCTGAAAGACAAGGTTGCCGGCGGTCGTCAAGGTGCCCCCGTTCCATGGGCCACGATGTTCAACATGCCATGCCTCTTTTTGTTCTACCGGATCCCAGGCCAGCAGTCGGCCTTGCATGAGTGCACGCATGGCATTTCTGTCTGCCTGACTATCGGGTAAAGAGCCGACAATACCGTTGGTGCCTGTGTTGCCGCTACCGGGAATGTAACGAAAATTTTCTGGCTGTCCGTAGCTGGCAGGGAAATCCAGAACGGGTATGTACACTAGACCGGTTGAGGGGTTGAACGACATCGGGTGCCAGTTGTGTCCGCCCAGATAAGAGGGAAATACGAGATAGGGCTCCTCGCGATAGCGCGCTGCGGGTTCTTCGACCGGGCGACCGGTGTTCATATCGACATGCGTGGCCCAGGTGATATCGACGTAGTTCTGCGCCGAGATCAACTCACCGTCGGTTCGATCCAGTACATAAAAAAAGCCGTTTTTTGGGGCCTGCATAAGTACTTTACGGATTTTGCCATCAATGGCCATATCGGCGAGGATGATGTGCTGCGTTGCCGTGTAATCCCATGTCTCGCCGGGCGTCGTCTGGTAGTGCCAGACGTATTCCCCTGTATCGGGTTTGACCGCTACGATAGAGGAGAGAAACAAATTGTCGCCGCCGCCGGGAGAGCGCAACTCCTGATTCCACGGTGTGCCGTTACC
>OCVR010003119.1_pt1 | contig 11926 bp, 8 predicted proteins | sample 1539091 | NCBI WGS metagenome assembly OCVR01 (sample SAMEA3355530, study PRJEB22509) | marine metagenome | biome: marine; feature: coastal ocean; material: water | place: USA | collected 2010-08-07 | depth 16 m | reverse complement strand
GAAATACACTTTTTCTATATTTGTATTTATTACTTTAACACAAAAACCGTGTTTTGTCAAGTTTTTTCAGCGGTTTTGAAGTCAAAGAAAAACCCTATACGCAAATCATTTAAGGAGAAAACACGTATAGGGTTTTGAAAGTGCTGTAACACTTATTTGAAACGCTGTATACAGTAAGGGCAGCTAACTGCGGGCACATGAAATGTTTCATTCTTGTTGGAGCTACGTTATGAATTAAAACGTAAATAACCCGTATACAACTTTAAGTTAAAAATTTGTAGGCTTTTATGAACATAGTCTTTGAGTAAAGAGATACAAAATTATTTTTTTAACTTACAATACTATTTATACACTATAAAACGTTAGTTGTCAACCTCTAATTGCTTGGCCATACGTTCATTGTATTTTCTTTTGTGGTAACATATGTTTGCACCTGAGCAATTCAATTTTTTAGCTATACTTGTAATTGTTTCACCGTTGTTTAATCTATGCATAATCTCATCTTGTAGAGTTTTACTGTCTACTAATGCATCCTGTGAAAAACTTTTACTGTATCCAGTTTGTCCAGCTTGCACTTTTACAGACCCTGATTTATTAAATTTTCTATCAGCTGATCCTCTGGGTTCTAAGCCGTGTAAACTTAACCATTCATCTATATTTGCTTCACTGGTTGCAACAGCCGTTACATTATGATACCATCTATAACAAACATAGTCTCCAGGACATTCTGCTAGTAATTTTCTAACTACTACAAAATGAACTAATTTGTTGAATTGGCGTTGTGGTAAGGCTCTGTTAAAACCGCCTTTAAGGCGTTCTATAGTGTATTTCTTGTTGTTTTGGGGCATTAGGTAGTCCTGTGAATTTTGACGCTATATATAGCCCTTGTTGAGCGTCTAAGACACCTAAACTGACTATATGTTGTTAGTAGGTTCCGCCGTCTATTGAGTTAGCTGTAATGTCTTGATTTATCCATTTGCTAGTAGCGGCGTTCCATTGTAAACTTTGATTATTTTGCACACTTGTGATTACTACATCACTTAATTGATCTAAACTTGTGATGGCACCTGTTGCAACATTTACCCATTGACTTTGACTTGCGTCATATTTCAATACTTGGTTATCTGCTACATTTGTTACAGTAACATCACTTAGTTTATCTAAGTTAATACTGCTTTGCACATCACCACCTTGGGCCATAAAGTGTGCTTGTGTTCCAGTGTTTAGTGATATAATGCTCATTTATAGTTCCTTTGAAGAATCATATTTAGTAGCTGTAATTTCTACTGTGTTGTCTTCTGTTAATTTTAGTTCTTGCACACGGAAAAAGAATTGTGTTTCTCCTACACCAACACCCCATCCAAACTCTGGATGTCTTACTTCAATAATATCACCTGAACGTAATAATAGTGCTGTGTGTGCCGCTGTAAATCTAATTGTGTATTCATCTCTACTAATATTTACCGTTTGTGTAATCAAGTCTAAAACTTGGGCACTGTCAGTAATCATAGTATAATCTTCTTGTGTTTCTAATACGCTACCATTGTCTGCTACTCTAAATGTAGTGCTATCAAATATAACTACATCATCATTGTATTTTGTATCTGGGTTATTGAATATACCTGTAGCTTTGTTTAGTTTACGTGCTTTATCTGGTAAACTTAATTCTATAGTTCCAATAATAGTGTCTTTGTCAAAGATTGCACTGCTTGGAATACCTACTTGTTCATTTGGCTTTTTAATACGCATTTGATATTTGCCATCTTTGAACAATAATATACCATTGCATGTTTCTAATATTTCACCTACGTTATCAAACAATTGTTTTTCTGTTTGTAAGAATCCATTTATATTATAACCTACACCACCACGTGCTGCTGCGGCATCTAATCTTGCTTGTTGGAAGCTGGCTAGGTCTATGTGTTTACCTGCAATCCAAGTTCCGTTTTCATCTCTGTCTAATCCCTTGCCAAATATTTCACTAATCAAATAATCATACATTACATCTACAGGACTTTGATTTTGTCCGCTTGTGTAGTTAGCTGAAGTCATGTCACCAATAACATCACCGTTATCTAGTGTGCTAACATCTAGTATCTTTTTACCTTCTAATACAAACGTAACAGTAGGCAATTGCCCACCATACTTCTCACCATTTGCTTCTAATAACATAGTGAAGTAACTTACACCTTTTAAAGTGTGTGCGTTTGTCCATACACTACTTCCTACTGAACCTTGTAGACTAGTATCTACTGTTTGTGTAGTTGATCCAGGATACCAGTTGCATGTAATAGTTGGTGCATACTTACTTATAAAGCCACTTAGTGTATAACCACCACTACTGTTAGTTGATGCATTTGTTCCAGCGGCTGCATCACCTTCCCATACTATAGTATCATTGAAGTATACTTGTTTTACTGTGTTTATTTCACCTTCACACATTGCAATAACAATGTTTAATTTTGTAGTTTTATCTGTGATTGTGCCTATGCCATCTGAACTTTCAACATATACTCTTGTTCCGCCCATACGTTGTCTTCCGTATAATACATATATAGGATCATTGTTTGATTGTTTGTTGATTAATACGTTTGATCTTGCTGCACGTGCTTGACGTTCAGCTCTTTTTTGTGCTTTACGCTGTTGGTTATAACTGTAAAGTGATATTGCTAGTTTGATAAAGAACTTTGCTACACTGCTTAATCCCATGCTTCATGTCTCCATATGCTGTATTCTACGTTTGGCTTTTCAATAATATGTTTGGTCATACGCTTTGAATCATCTGTTAGACCCCATGCTTGTGCCATACAAATAATATAACTGCTAGGAAAGTATCTTTGTTCTACCATTACTACATCACCTGTTTGGGGTTGCAACACTTGATGATATCCATGTTCTGGAAACCATTTGTCTACACTAGGAAATTCTTTGCGTAAACGTATTGCACTTCTTAAGTCATTGTATTTACCGTATATGCTTGATACAGTATCTGTGCCAAACATATGATCATGGTATTCCATAAACAGTGTGCAACAATCATTAGTTCCACGTGCCCAAGGTTCCCATTGTTTACTTGCTAGCCAAAGGCCAACTTTCATTTGATCTTTATCACGCATTTTCTTTCCACTGCACTTCTTTTTGCACTTCTTTTGCAAAACTAAAACCTTCATCACCTGGATGTATGTTTTGTTGACTGTTAGAGTTTGTGTATCTTGTGGCTACTCTATCAAAGTCTGTCCAGTGACTTGCTGTGCTAATGCTTGCTGTTGTGCTATCACCACCGTCACTTAATGCTGCACTAATGTTATTAATAAAACCTTTGTATAACACAACTTCATGTGCTACAGCATAGTCTTCCATAAATGCTCTGTATATTGTTATTGGTTTGTCAATGTAATCTAACTCTTGAACTGTCTTTAATACTGTTTCACCTGTTGGTAATGTAACAATACCTGCTAATTGTATTTCTAATTGTTCAATACTAAAACTTGCATTGTCAACAAAGTCAGTCATTTGTAACAATCCACCTGCGGCTTGATATGCATTGCCGTCACTTAGTGTTAGGTTAAATGGTGCTTGTGTAAAGTAATAGTTGTGTGTAGCGTCAATGTTTATTGCTACACAATCAAAATATTGTATAGTTTCTTTTGCTACTATGGCTTCTAAACCTTGGGCGTTTTGGGCCTGTGCCGCCAGAGCCAATAGGTGTAACTGATACAGAATTAATGGGTTATTGTATAATGGCATATTTTATTTCCAATCATCTAAATCAAAACTTACACTCATATAATAATAACCTGCTGTGTCTACTTTGTATTCAAAATTATCATTTGCTAGTGTAACAACTATATGAGCTGGTTCTTTGTAACAGCCTTCACCTACATTAACTGGTGTTCTAAATGGCCAAGGTGTGCGTATTTTAGCTTCACCATATACGTTTGCATCAACTGTGTTTAACACTGTATGCACATATCCATTGTCATTGTTACCATCAAGAAACACTTCACCTTGTAAGAATGCATTAGTTTCATTACTAGCAAAACCTTCTACTAGTGCTAGTCTATCACCTAATGCTACAGCATTTTTAAATCTTGGACTATTTGTGCCAACACTTGTATCTTCAAACTTTTTCCACAGTATTGGTTGACCGTTTTTGTCTTTTAACTTAAAGAAGAATGGCATAGCTTGTCCTTGTGCCGCTTGTGCAATTGCATGGAACTTTTGGAATTCCTCATGTGTCATTGGCGGATATGCTACATCTAAACGCCAGTCAGTGTGTCCTACACTGCGGGTATACTTGATACCACTTTGTGACATATTTGCAATAGTTGGTGCATTATATACAATATCTGCTTTGCTTGGTGTTACATGACTTGGCCACTCTTTGCGTCCACTGGCAAATCCATAGTCTGCCCATTCATCTTCTGTGTCCCATACATCTTCTAATTCTGCTGGTGTAGGAGCAGGAGGTGTATATGTGTTTGGTGTAGTTTCTACTTCAAACGCAATGTCACGGTCACTGTTGAATTGTCCAGGAAACTCTGAGTCAAATGTAAATCCACTTGTTAAATAACCGCTTGTTGCGTTAGTGCTTATTGTAGTAACTGGAAACTGAGTTATTGCTTGCTGATAATCATCACCTGCACTCCAGGCACTGGTTGATTTTAATCTTGCATTGCCTACATATGTGCTGGCTCCGGTGCGTTGCATATAAGTTTTATTGCCATACATATGTTCACTTACACTGGCTAATCTATATTTTCCTTGTGGAAATGGAGTTCCAGGATAATTTGCATTGGATATAGTTAGTGTTCCTGTTGTAGAATCTACAGGATCAAGTGTTGTGATAATATTTGGTGTAGGTGCTTGAAAGTTTTCTTTTATTGTTCCTGTTGTGCTGTTGTAATAGGTGTAATTCAAATCATATGTAGTAACATCTGTATATTCTGTTCCAGTTTGAACAGTCCAAACCTTACCAGCAGTTAACGCCGTTTGTAATTTACTACTTACAAATGCTTTATTATCTGTGTTTGTAGGTGTATACACATAAGGCTGGTCAACTCCACTTTTTCTTAAAATATTAGTGTGTGTAGTTTCAATTGTCAGTGTTGCTTGTGCGGAGCTAGGAGGACTATTAACAGTGTCACCTGGTTTTGACCAAACATTATTACCCCATCCACTGTTACCATCAGTTTCCCAGAAATAAAACGTGTTATTTGGATGTTTATTAACAATAAATTCACCCCAATTTGTAACTACGCCAGTGTTAACGTCTGTTGTTTTAAATGTAACTAAATCACCTGTTTCTAAATAAGTCCAACCAGTAGAAGAACTTACTTTTGTTCCATAATAGTCATTAACCCAAGATGCACTGTATATTGTTGTTGCTGTAGGTGTTCTTGTTTTGTTGTAAAATTCTTCCAAATATGTTTCTGCTATTTGATATGCAGAGGAAGCCCACATTGGTCCTGTTGGAGGACCTGCTCCTAATCCACTGGTGTTAATACCTACGCCACCATCTGTGGTTGTGTAGAATGTTTGAAAACTAAACCAAGCTATTGTGTCACCATTGCTGTCTACGTCTTGAACATAACCCACTGGCAACATCCAGAATGTATCATTAGATGGAATAGCTGGTGTATCACTTCCAAATGGTGCAGAACCTCCCCACGTCATAATAAACGGAACACCTATTACACTAGTTGAATCAATGAGATACTTTGCTCTTAATGTTGTAAAGAAAGTTGCAGCCGCTGTGCTGTAATCTGAAGATTGTGTTGTAAGATTATACGGACGGGTCCTTAATGAACCACCCCTATAAAAAATATCATAAGGTGTTTTGTAATGTGTAAAACTGCTTGTGTCATACAATTTGCTTATTGTTGCACTTGCTGTTGGATCAATTTCAATTATTGGATTGCCGTTGTATGTTCTAGTTGTTGATCTTGTTGCATCACCGGCAGTTAGTGTTGCTGTTGGAATAATGTCTGTAGCTGATGTTGGGACAAAATCTTCAGAAGAGAGATAAGTGTCTAACACCTGTAGTCCATTAGAAGCATATGACTCTATTTTACTGGCATCTATAATAAAATCTTTGTTTGTTAGTGTATTGCCTTGGTCATCAACTTGTGATGCTGGTGGAAGAAATAGTTTTAGATCAGTTCCAGTTGTAATCAAGGCATTGCTTGCACAAATAATATTCATGCCTAAATTAGTTCTTGTTGTTCTAGCAACGTCATTATATCCATAATAGTAATCACCTGTGTCACGCTCAGCCCAGGTTGTAATTCCACCACTGTTACTGTCTCCTAGTCCAGGTAGTTCTTCAGCTGATGTATTTACAAGATATGCAATATTATTACCTGTCATATCTGCACCATTGGTGCCTGATAATTGATAACGGAATGTGTATGTATCACCAAACAGTGATACTGTTACAGGAGTGTCTTTTTGTAATTCACCTGGAAAATAACTTGGTGAATTTGGAGCCCATCCAGCAAGATGACTCCACTCTACTTCAGTAGAAAGTGTAACGTCACTGTATAGTTTATATTTGTAAGGTGCACTGCTATTAATTGGTTTTGTCCATAAATCACCAGAACCCACACTGTTAGCATAAGCTGATAAGGCTGTGTTTATTCCAGTCCAAATTCCGTTATGCTGTCCTGCTGGACTGTGTGTTGTAGAATCATTGGGTGCAAAATCAATTTTAGCTCCATACGGCAATGCTGCTGATGAACTAGGCAATGTCATTATTACTTCAGTATTTGTCCATGGATAGATGGTGTCACTCTTTGTAATTTTAATACTTTCTATAGGTTGGTTAGTAGCCGGTGCTGGATATGTCAACAGCTGGGTGCCTGCACTATCAAATGATAAATCAAAGTCACTGCCAGTTAAGTTTTGCACATAAAAGACTTGACCGTTGCGTTCAGCTAGTGTTCCATCAAACCCTTGCAAAACAACTTCTAATCCAGATGTTACAGTATTAATTGCACTTGTGTCAATATCAAAGTCTACTGGTGAACCTCCAACTATAAAAGCATCTGTAATTGATGTGTTTTTTATCCATTTGAATTGTAATGGTAGTGTTAGGTCTACATCTGTGGTTAATTGTATTGTGTCTGCATCAATTTTCTTAACATAATAATCATTGCCATTGTATTCAGCAAAACTGCCGTCAAATCCGCTGAGTGTTAGATACTGAGTATCATAAAATCCATGATTCCCACTAAATTCAAAGTTACTTGTTTGCCCATCAACTGCGGTTGCACTGCTAATATCACTGCTGATTAATTCTACTGTTCCTGTGTATAATGGGTTATACCAAAAATCAAAAATGCTGTTGTTGCCTGATGTTTCAAACCAAGGAGCATCATTAAACTTACTAAGTTCACTCATAATGTTGGTTACAGTGTCACTTGGTATTGTGCCATCCCATGGCTTGTATGTTCCGTCAACTAATTCTTTGATACGTTTTTGGAAACCTACTGTATCATCACCAACATAATTTGGATCAATAAAACTTGTTCCACTGTTACTTGGATATGTAAATATTGCTTTCATTAATAAATCCCCTGTTTTCCACGTCTATTGTATGCACTCTGAACAATGCCTTCAATTTGTCTTTTGTTTTTTAACAGGAATTCTGTGCCTGTTTGCGTGTCAATTGCTTGTATAGTTATATTTACCGGAGGAGCGTTACCACCAAAACTATCTTCATTACTGGTTACTGTTGCTGGTCCTGTTACAAGTTCTGGTCCTGCTTCACCAACAATACCTGTTTGACCTGCTTTAATATGTCCACCATCAGCAAACAATCCAAACGCCTTACCAATGCCTCCAAAGACGTCACCAACAAATCCAAGGTTACCAACGCCATCTGCACCGCCACCGCTAAAGATACTACTAAAGTTAAAGCCTCCGCCTCCAGCACCTTTACCAAATCCACCTAGTATATCATTTAATAATGTTCCTTGATTGAGTGTATCTTTAATCAAGTCTTTTAGTGTGCCTTTCCATAAATCTGCAAATGTATCAAAGCTCAAGTTACCTTCAACTAATGCATCTGCAAATGTATCATTGAAGTCTTTGTTAAAGCCATCAACAAATTCTTCACTTGCTGTTTTCATTTTCTTAGTTGCTTCAGCAAATTTCTTTGCTTGTAAATCAACTAACTCATTGTATTGTTCAGTGCTAAGTGCGGTGCTATCTAATCCTCTTTTGAGAGTAGCTAATGTTTCTTCATTTTCTCTGATTGCTCTATTGAGAGGTTTTAGATTTTCTGTAACAGATTGTAATTCAGCACTAAATCCATCATCTTGGCTTTCTTTAAACAGTTCATTACTTTTTGCTATTGCGGCATTGTATTCTGTGAGTGTGTATTCACCTAATTTGTATGCTTTTTCAATATCTAATATTTGCTGTTGATGTGCAGTAAGAGCCGCTTGTGCTGGAAATAGTGTATCCAACAAGCCTCTCATTTCTTCTTTGAAATCCTTTTCAGCAATCATTGCTCTGGCTTTGGCTTTGTTATTAGATTCTACAATTCTCTTGTGTCTTAGAATAGCATCATCATAACCTTGTAGACTTGCAACTAACTCACGTTGGGCTGCTAATGCAGGATCAATCTCACGCATTTGCTTTTGAAGTAGCAATAGCACTCTGGTTAGCTCTTCTGTGTTGCCAACACCTGCATCAAGTTGTTTGTTAACACCATCAATTTGTGATTGCAATATTGCCATCTGTGTTTCAACTGGATGTAGTGAAGCATACAGTTTGTTGTTAGCAATAACTAACTTATCCATTGCCTCTTTTTCTCTTGCTTGTGCTTCAGCTACACGCATAACTTTGTCTTTGTATCCTTGCATGCTTGCTACAATTAATGCGTTAGCTTTTATTTGCTTCTGCACTTCAGGATCAAGCAACCTCAATTCCTCTTTTAGTATACCAACTGCTTTACCTAATTGGCCTGTTGGATCACCATTTTTTGTCATTTCTGCTGTGAGCTTACCAATTTGTTCTTCAAGGCTTTTCATTTTTGTTTCAACTGGAAACAACTTTGCTGACAAGCCTTCCCAGAATTCTGAGAACTTTTCAATCTCTTTACCTGCTTCACTGGTGCCTTTTCCTAAGTTAACCATAACTTGTGCGTATGCATCAATACTTATTAATCCTGCTTCAAGCATCTCCATGGCTTTTTGTGCAGCCATTTCAACAAACACTAATTGTTCTGCACCATCTTTACTGCTGGTTATTAGGTTATCAAAGAAACTAGTAAACCTATTTGCTTGTGTATCAAGTGGTTCAACAAGAGCTGCCATTTCATTTTTAATTTGACCAAGTAATATTTTCCATCTTTGTGTATCACCAATGTTGTTCTCAATCATGTAATTGAGTTGTTTTATTTGTTGTTGATACTCACGTGTTTGTTTAGTTACTGGATTCAATTCATCAAACAATTGATTTAATGATTGAACTTGTCCACCAATATTCTTTATATGTCTGTCACCGGCTGTTGCTGCACGGAATATTGCATCTTCATAAAACTTAGTTTCTTTAGCAATTTTCTTTAATTCATCTGCTGTTTTGGCTAGTGTTCCACCAGTGTTACTACCATTGGTTATTTCTGGGTTTCTTGGCCCATAGCTACTCATAGCTCTTTCCATATCTAATAAACGTCTTTGTTCATCAGCAAACGCTTTAACTTTGGCTTGACTTTCATCATATGCATCACCGGCATCTAGGATTGCTTGAGCACTGTCATCTACCCAATCAATGAGTCCATCAGGCATATTTTCTGCTAACTTGTCACCAAAGTCACCTACTTTGGTTCCTGCATAATCTAATGATGCTGTGAACTTATCTTGTAATACACTTGCACCTTCTTTGATCTTTTCTTCAAATGCTTTCATGCCAGGAATAAAACCTGCTATTGCATTATAGGCATTGATAAGGCCTTGTTTCATAGCATCAATTTTACCTTTGAAAAAGTTTACAACTGCAACTAATTTTTCTTTGAGAAACTTACCAAATCTTGACAGTGCATCACCAAGTATATCAAAAGCTGTTTGCACTTGAACAATAGTTCTACCTAAGCCATTTTTACCAACAAAGTATGTTATCAGTAGTGCAATACTACCAACTACAGCTCCTATTGGGTTTGCCATCATTGCAAGATTTAATAAACGCATTTTTTTAGCGGCTAACACTAAATATGGTGCTAGTTTTACTGCAACTAAACCTTTTGCTACAGTTAAGAAGAAGTCTGAATGAGTTGCTACAAAGGCTACTGCTTCACCTAACTTACGCACACCTTTTCCTAGTGTGTCACCTATTGCTGCAGCCATTTTATCAATAGCTTCTTTATTTTCATTTATAAATCTTTGCACTCCGGCTAATGCTAATTTAAGTTCTTCAAATAACCCACTGTCCATGGTTTTCTTTTTGAACTGAGTCCATGCATCACCCATCATGCTTATTTGACCATCCCAGGTCTTTGCCATTTCTGCTGTTGCACCTTTGAGACTTGTAGTGCCATTAGCAAAAGCATCACGTATCATTTTTTCTGTTTGTTCAGCTGTATACTTGACTCCTTCTTGGAAGCCTAACATACTCTTAACACCTTTTTCACGGAAGATGTCTGCGGCAGCTATACCACCACTAAATGCACGTTGTAACTGACCGGCTGCTTCTTGGAATCCCATTCCAGTAGCCGCGGCAATGTCACCAGCCATATCAAGTGTGCTGGCTAATTCCTCTACGCTACTTACTGTTAATAAACTTGGTGCAGCGGCTGCCATGTCTTCCATAGCAAATGCACTGTTGGCTGCTGCTGCTTCAACAATCCCTAATGCTTTAGCACCATCTCTGGCGTTACCTGTAATGAACTTCAATTGGACATTAAGGTTTTCAAACTGTGTTGCTGTTTGCATAAAACTTTGTGCAAGTTTCATACTTCCTAATGCGGCACCGGCTGCAACTGCCAGACTTTTCATTTTGTTAAAGGAATTGTTTGCCTTGTTGGCGCCCTTTTCAATGTTGCCTAATTGTTTTGTTACGTTCCCTAAGGCTCTTGATGCTTTGTTATTAGCAACAATATCAATATCATATCTACTAGTTCCACTCATAGTGCCATCCTTTATCTCTGCCTTGTTTTCTTAAATGCTGGTTCAACAATGCCACGTGGAGCTTGCCTACTGGTAGGTCTGCCTTCACTTCCGTCTAGTATTGAAGCATAACCAACACGGTTATCTATAATCTTTTTACGGGTTGGTGTTCCACGTCCAATATCTAATGGTTGGCCAACTTGCCGCCATGTTCTACGGGCAGCACCTGTGTCTATGGGGGTGGTGTTACGTAAATTACGTGTGAGATCAACAACATACTGCTTAAAGTCAGCTTGCACTTGCTTTTTTATATTTTTACTTACGCCTGCTGCTTTCATGCTGTTGATCCTTATCTTTTAGGTTGTTTCTTTTTGGATTCTTCATTCTTATATTCATAATATTTAGCCCATCCTTCAAGTTCCAAATAACTCATATTATTCATAATCCATTCAACGCTGTGACCCAGTTCTTCTGCTATCCTAAAGATAAACAGAAGCTCTAGATCTTGTTTTAGTTTCCCAGGTCTGCTTTAGCCTGTTCCTTTGCTGCTTGCATTTCACTTACAACACGGATAATAACTTCTGGGTCTACTTCACGCATCATTACAATTTTATCTGCTGGTGAGAATACTTTTGATCCATCTTTGTGTAGTGATTTAGCTAATAGTGTTTCAACTAATGCTTCTACCATCTCACCTTTAGAATGTAGGTCTAAGATCTTTTTCTCTGTTGCAAATGTAGTTGCCGTTTTGAAGTAGATTGTGCAATCCCATTCTGGAACATTGATCTCTTTTAATTCTTGTGTCATAGCACTTCTAA
>OCVR010003118.1_pt1 | contig 11927 bp, 8 predicted proteins | sample 1539091 | NCBI WGS metagenome assembly OCVR01 (sample SAMEA3355530, study PRJEB22509) | marine metagenome | biome: marine; feature: coastal ocean; material: water | place: USA | collected 2010-08-07 | depth 16 m | reverse complement strand
GGCTCTTGATCACTAGTCTGTACCTCTGGGTCTGGCAGCATAGAAAGCCTCAGCAGCAGGCTACTGCCAAGATCACAGTGGTTATCTGCGCCCTCTTTTGCTGCCTGGCGGTGCTGCTGTTTATCACTCCGGACCAAGTGGCCTACAGCCTGACCATCAGTGCCATTATTATCGGGTTTAGCGCCCTGTGGCCCATATTGCAGCTGCAATTGCCAATCTATCGCCACTTATTTCTGCTGAGCATATTTTTATCCACCGCAATCACTCTGCTGCTGCGACTGCCAGACAGCAGCCTTATTCCTGTGGCCATGATTGTGATTGTTTATTTGGCGGTGAATCGCTCCTGCACAGTCTATCGCCGCGGATTTATTGCCAGTATCCACAGAGCTCAGCAGGCCAACGAACTGACTCGCCAGGCAGTCAATACCAGTAAAAAGATTACCAGCTTAATTGAGCAGACACCGCTGGGCTTTATTGAATGGAATCAGGACCGGGAGATTATTAACTGGAATCCGGCCGCCACCACTATTTTTGGCTTTTCCAAAGATGAAGCCCTGAGTCGCACCACAGATTTTTTGTTCGAAGACAAAAAAACCTTCCTTATGCAGCAGGCAGAGCACGACCTGTTTTTATTCGGCAAAGACTTTTCCGGCACCGCAGAAAATATCACCAGCGACGGCACCAGCATCATCTGCGAATGGAATGAAACGCCCTTATTTGACGATGATATGAATGTTATTGGTGCTGCTTCATTTGTCGAAGATGTCACTGACCGGGTGCGCATGCAGACTCGCATCAAACAGCAGGCATATTTTGACCCATTGACTGGCCTGCCCAATCGCCATCGCTTGATGGAGGAGTTAAATCGGGTTATTTCACTAGCCCAGCGGACGCAAAATTTCTGTGCTCTGCTGTTTATCGATCTCGACCATTTCAAAGAGATCAATGACAGTCGCGGCCACCATTATGGTGATCTGGCCCTGACCATGTTTGCCCAGAGACTGCGCAAGGTAATCCGTACCCAGGAGACCGTCGCCCGACTCGGCGGTGATGAGTTTGTGGTACTGCTGGAACGGCTCGGCACCGAGGGCGAGACTGCAAGACTACAAATTGCCCAGGTAGCCGAAAAAATAATCGACGCGGCCAATGAGCAATTTATTATTAAAGGGGAGAAATTCCAGATCAGCTGCAGCATAGGCATTGTGTTTTTTAATGATGGCAGCAGCGATGGCAACAGTATTCTCGAACAGGCGGATCAGGCCCTTTACACCATCAAGCGGGAGGGCAAGTCGAACTATTATTTCCACAACCGCGAGCTGTCCATTGAGATGCAAAAGCAGATGGAATTGCTGGAGCGTCTGCGGGATGAGTCTCAGGCCGAATCTTTCCTGCCTTTTTACCAGCCGGTGCTGAACACCCAGAGCAACCTGATCAGCGGCCTGCAAATCTTTTTACGCTGGCAGAACCCCAAAGGCGATATTGTCGAGGCCCATGAAATTTATTCAGGTGCTGGAGTCTGGCTCAATGATCGTGGATATCACATTATCCCTGATCGAGCAGGTGTGCAAACAGGTCAATCTGTGGCGCAGCCAGGGAATCTGGCAGGACCAGCAGCGCATCTTTTTCACCCTCAGCCTGCGGGAACTGGGCCACCCGGCATTTATTCAGCAGCTCAAGGATATTACTCAGAGACACGGCATAAAACCGGGGGCCTTTATGTTTGGCTTGCACACTGAGATTCTGCCAAAACTGAATGCGTCTCTGGAATTGCAGCTCAGTCGCCTGGTTGAACTTGGCTGCGGGCTGCTGGTGGACAATGTCGGCTACCAGAGCCTGCCTCTGCAAAAACTCCGCGAGCTGCAGATTGAAACCATTCGCATATCCCATCGCCTTATGGCTGAATCCAGTGACATTGAAAGCTCCTGGAATCTGGTAAAAGGGCTGGTAGAACTCAGTAAATCCGTCGGCTTGAACTGCATTGCCCCCTGCGTTGAGGAGGCTGATATCCACCATCAACTACTGGATTTAGACTGTATTTTTCTACAGGGAAACCTAATTGCACCCCCCTCGCCACCCACCTCAATCACGCGAATGTTGATTGAGCGTAATTCAAGCCCCAGAGCAGAAGTCAGCCCCAGCTAAAAAGATCGGTAGCAGTTCCTGTGGATTCTCGTATAATCGCGGCTTTTTCGCCCACTGCGGTAATCTTAGGTACCATCATGTCCATTGAAAACTTGCGTAATATTGCGATCATCGCCCACGTTGACCACGGTAAAACTACTCTGGTTGATAAACTCCTGAGCCAGTCCGGGACTCTCGACCGCAAAGATGTCGGCTCCGAGCGTTTGATGGACTCCAATGACCAGGAAAAAGAGCGCGGCATCACCATTCTGGCTAAAAATACCGCGATCAACTGGAATGACTACCGCATTAATATTGTAGATACACCAGGTCACGCCGATTTCGGTGGTGAGGTTGAGCGCGTTCTATCCATGGTCGACTCTGTGTTGCTGCTGGTTGATGCAGTTGACGGGCCAATGCCCCAGACGCGCTTTGTAACCTCCAAAGCTTTTGAGCAGGGCCTGCGACCCATTGTTGTTATCAACAAGGTTGACCGCCCGGGCGCCCGCCCGGACTGGGTTATGGATCAGGTATTTGATCTGTTCGACAGTCTCGGTGCTACAGATGAACAACTGGATTTCCCGGTTATCTACGCCTCCGCATTAAATGGCATTGCCGGCCATGATGTAGACGATATGGCCGAAGATATGACGCCGCTCTACGAAATGATTGTTGCCGATGTTCCTTCGCCCAAGGTTGATGTGGACGCGCCATTCCAGATGCAGGTATCAGCCCTGGCCTATGACAGCTATGTTGGTGTTATTGGTGTCGGTCGTATTACCAGAGGCAAGCTCAAACCTGGTCAGCAGGTAGTTGTGAAAGCTGCTGATGGCAACGAGCGCAAAGGCAAGGTGCTCAACGTAAAAGGCTATCTAGGTCTTGAACAGGTAGAAACGCAGCTGGCAACTGCTGGCGACATTGTTTGTATCAACGGTATTGACGGACTGGGCATATCAGACACATTGTGCGACCCGGATAATATCGAAGCTCTGCCCGCACTGAGTGTAGATGAGCCGACGGTAAGCATGACCTTTATCGTTAACAACTCGCCATTTGCCGGCCTGGAAGGCAAGTTTGTCACCACCAGAAATATTAAAGACCGTCTGGAGCAAGAACTGATTCACAATGTTGCCCTGCGCGTTAAACAGGGTGATTCCCCGGATAAGTTTATTGTCTCCGGCCGCGGTGAATTGCACCTGTCGGTACTGATCGAAACCATGCGTCGGGAAGGTTTTGAAATGGGCGTATCCCGTCCGGAAGTTGTCACCAAAGAAGTGGATGGCGAAATCCAGGAGCCCTACGAGCAAGTGGTGATCGATGTAGAAGATCAGCATCAGGGCTCAGTGATGGAAGAGCTGGGCATGCGCAAAGGCGAGATGACCAATATGGAACCAGACGGCAAAGGTCGCGTGCGACTTGAGTTTATGATTCCTTCCCGCGGGCTGATTGGCTTCCGCGGTGCTTTCCTCACCTTGACCAGTGGCTCAGGCATTATGACCAGCGTGTTTGATCATTATGGCCCTGTGAAAGGCGGCGAAGCTCACAGCCGCCAAAATGGCGCACTGATCAGCATGGTTAAGGGCAAAACTGCTGCCTTCGCCCTGTTTAATATCCAGGCCCGAGGGCGTCTGTTCCTCGGCCACGCCATCGATGTTTACGAAGGCCAGATTGTCGGCATTCACTCCCGGGGCAATGATCTGGTGGTCAACCCGATCAAGGGCAAACAGCTGACCAATGTTCGTGCCTCAGGCACAGACGAAGCTCTGACACTGGTACCACCAATCAGGCATACCCTTGAGCAGGCTCTGGAATTTATCGAAGATGATGAGCTGGTAGAAGTAACCCCCCAGAGCATTCGCCTGCGTAAAAAGCTGCTAACTGAGAACCTGCGCAAACGCGCACCAAAATAAGCAGCTGACCCCAGGGTCTAAACTTCGATTTCTGTGTCATTGTGAGCTATTATTTAGTGAATAATGCATGGAAGTCGAAGAATGTCCAAGAAGGATAATAAAGATCTAGTCACCGGCGGTTTTCTGTCTTTTTCTCTGATGGCCCAGGAAATTATCGCCATCATGTTCGCCTTTTACTCCTACCGCCAGGGCGAAATGGGCCTGGCCACCTTCTACCTTGCCATTGCTGGCGTGCTTATCGTTGCAATGGGCATTTTCTATATTTTTGAACACCACAGCCTGGCCAGACTGCTGCTGGCCACCACATTGTTTGTCGGCTTTTTCTTTCTGCTGGTGGGAGCCTCTGATCCAACATCGTTAATGTGGTGCCTGACCATTGTGCCTGTGCTGGTCGGGGCCTTTGGCCACCGCCAGAGCCTCACCATGCTGATCGCCCTGTTTGCCGCATCCACCTGGATTCTCTGCGGCGGAACCATGCCGTTCCCGGTGCCTGAATACAGTGATATTCTGGTGGTTCGGTTTCTGTCGTCCTACGCCATTATCGCCGCCTTTGCGATTGCCATGGACAACTCCCGCTTTGACAGCCTGAGCAAGTACCAGGACCTGTCATCGAGAGTGGATGAAATTACCCATCAGGATGTACTGACACAGCTCCCTAATCGCCACAGCATGGAAGGCCATTTAGCGCTTAAATACCAGCAGTACCGACTGGTTAATGAGCCATTTTCCATACTGCTGGCCGACCTGGATAACTTTAAATTTATCAATGACCGCTATGGCCATGATGTGGGGGATGAAATTCTCTATGCCATTGGTCAGATGCTGCAGGAACCGCTGCGGGACGAGGATATTGTTGCGCGCTGGGGGGCAATGAGTTTATGGTGCTGTTGCCCACCGCCAACAGCGAGGCCGCTGTCAATATCGCCGAGCGCCTGCGCAGCAGAGCCGCAGAGATTGAAATGCAGGCACAGGGGGACAGGTTGCGGATTTCTCTCAGTGTGGGTGTAGCCTCAATCGACAAGTGCACCGGCGTGGATGATTTAATGTCGACGGCGGAAAATGGCCTCTATCAGGCCAAGCATATGGGCCGGGATATGGTGGTGGTAGGCTAGCGTTTAACGGCACTGGGCGTGGCGATAGCAATCTGTCGTATGGTCATTGACCAGCCCCATAGCCTGCATATGGGCGTAGCAGATAGTGCTACCAAAAAATTTAAACCCACGCTTTTTCATATCTTTGCTAATGCTGTCTGACAGCGCTGTTGAAGCAGGAATTTCAGCATGACTGGCCCAGTGATTGACGATAGGCGTGCCATCCACATAGCCCCAGAAATAATTACTAAAACTGCCGAATTCCGCCTGCACCTCCATAAAACAGCGCGCATTGGAGACAGCACTGTTGATCTTTAATCGATTGCGCACAATGCCAGCGTCCGCGACACAGCGGTCAATATCATGCTCGTTGAATGCAGCAACTTTTTCTACTTCAAAGTCGGCAAAAGCTCTGCGGTAATTTTCCCGTTTGCGCAAAATGGTGATCCAGGACAGTCCAGCCTGAGCCCCCTCCAGCAGCACAAATTCAAATAGCTTGTTATCATCCCTGCAGGGCACACCCCATTCCTGATCATGGTACTGTTGATAGAGTGGATCATCACCGCACCAAGTACAACGAGTACAGCCAGTAACCTTATTCATAACAAAGCCTTGTCCATAGGTATAAAGGATAAAAAGTAATCTAGCCAGTCAGGATTGTCTATATTAATCTGCACATACTCTGTGTCATCCGCCCAAGGAACTAAAGCCCCATGCGCAAAGCATTTCCCGCCATCCGCCCCTATCAGACTCACCGCATCGCCGTAACCGCGCCCCATAAACTGCATGTGGAGGAGTCCGGCAATCCAGAGGGAATTCCCGTTCTGTTTGTGCATGGCGGGCCGGGAGGTGGCACCAGAGAAGCAGATCGCTGCTTTTTCGACCCGGATAAATATCGAATTATTTTGTTTGATCAGCGCGGCGCCGGGCAATCCACGCCCCATGCCGAACTCGAAAGCAACAACACCAGCGCTCTGGTCGAGGATATTGAAACCATTCGCAAAGCGCTGAAGGTTGATCGCTGGGTGGTTTTCGGCGGTTCCTGGGGCTCAACCCTGGGACTGGTCTACGCGCAGACCTATCCTGAACTGGTGATAGGTCTAATTCTGCGTGGAATATTTTTGTGCCGCGACGAAGATATCCACTGGTTCTATCAGCAGGGTGCCAACCATGTGTTTCCCGAATACTGGCAGCAATATATCCAGGTGATTCCACCCCGGGAGCGCAACGATATGCTCGGCGCGTTTTATCGGCGACTAACCGGGGACAATGAGATTGAGCGCATGGCCGCAGCCAAAGCCTGGTCTATCTGGGAGGGCCGCTGCTCCACACTACATGCCAATGAAAATCTGGTTGATCATTTTTCCAACCCCCATCTGGCCATGGCAATGGCGCGCATCGAGGCACATTATTTTGTTCACAAGGCATTTCTTGAGCCCAACCAGATCCTCAACAATGCCCAGCGGCTAAAAGATATTCCCGGCACGATAATCCATGGACGCTACGATATGGTCTGTCCGGTTAATCAGGCTATCGCCCTGAGTGATGCTTGGCCAGAAGCCGAGCTAAAAATAATCGGTGATGCCGGCCATTCTTCTAGCGAACCAAGTACCACTGATGCTTTAATTGCAGCTACAGAAAAACTGGCATATCAGATTAATACACAGAGCGAGTGACATTTGTACGGACTTATTCAGCGGGTATCATCAGCCTCAGTAGCCATAGATCAGCAGATTAATGGTCAGATTGATCAGGGCGTGTTGCTGCTACTGGGCATTGAAAAAACCGATTCCCAAAGCACGGTCGACAAGCTGCTGCACAGAGTGCTGAACTACAGGTTATTTTCAGATGAGAAGGACAAGATGAATCTTTCTCTGCTGGATATTAATGGCGGCCTGCTGGTTATTTCCCAGTTCACCCTGGCTGCAGATACCAACAAAGGGCTGCGCCCCAGCTTTTCTTCAGCGGCACCCCCAGAGCAAGCAGAGAGCCTGTACAACCACTTTTTAGCTCAGGCTCGGGCTCAGCACGGTAAGATTGAGAGCGGTATTTTTGCGGCTGATATGCAGGTATCACTGTGCAACGATGGGCCAGTGACCTTTAATTTAAGGGTCTAGGAACCTGCCTCAAGGCATTTAGTCAGGCGGCTGTGAAAACCCTCAAAACCCCCATTGCTCATAATCACAATATGAGTCTTTGAGTCTACTGCGGAAGTAGTAAGCGCTAACAAACTTTCAATGCTGTCGGTGGCCTCTGCAGGCACAGGACAGGCCTCTGCAACTGCATTGATATCCCAGTCAATGCGCGGGTTTTGATACCACAGAACCTGGTCAGCCTCAGCCACAGCAGCACTGAGGCTGTCCTTGTGAATCCCCAGTCTCATGGTGGCCGAGCGGGGCTCAATTACAGCAATAATCCGCTCCGCCCTAACCTTGGAGCGCAACCCAGCAATTGTGGTTTTGATGGCCGTCGGATGATGAGCAAAATCGTCGTAGACACAGACCTGAGAATCCTGGTAGATCAGTTCCATGCGCCGTTTAACCCCGACAAAATCACTCAGCCCGGCGCAGGCCTGGTCGAGACTGACCCCCACATGACAGGCCGCAATCACAGCGGCAAGACCATTTGCAACATTGTGCAAGCCAGTTTGCTGCCAGCTCACTGTGCCCCGGGCAGCGCCATGGATAATGTCAAACTTCGAGCCATCTGCCGCTGACAGTTGATAGTGCCAATCCGAATGCTCACCAAATGGCTGCTGTTGGCTCCAGCAACCCTGCTCAATCACCCCGCGAACATTTTCATCCCCGCCAGGATATATCACAGTGCCAGTGCTGGGCACTGTGCGCACACAATGGTGGAACTGTCTCTGGATCGCAGCCAGATCGTCAAAAATATCTGCATGGTCAAATTCGAGATTATTAATCACCAGAGTATCGCTGTGGTAATGCACAAATTTAGAGCGCTTATCAAAGAAGGCGCTGTCGTACTCATCAGCTTCCACAACAAAGTAATCGCTGTCACTCAGGCGCGCCGATAGCCCTGTGTCCTGAGGCACGCCACCAATCAGAAATCCAGGCTCCAGCCCAGCACTATCGAGAATTTTTACCAGCATGCTGCTGGTAGTAGTTTTGCCATGGGTGCCAGCCACAGAGAGCACATGTTTGTGCCGTAAAATAGTTTCTCCCAGCCACTGGGGGCCGGAGATATAGGGGAGCCGACGGTCGAGCATGGCTTCAACACAGGGATTTCCTCGGGACAGCGCATTACCGACTACAATTAGGTCTGGAGCTGGCTGCAATTGCTCGGGGTCAAAGCCCTCAATAAGAACAATACCAGCCTTCTCCAGTTGGGTACTCATGGGCGGATAGACATTGGCATCGCAGCCAGAAACCGAATGCCCGGCAGCCTTGGCCAACTGTGCCAGACTGCCCATAAAAGTACCGCAGATACCAAGGATATGAATATGCATATCTGTGTTTTTCCTGTTTGCTCTTGCCCAGCTGATAATGCTGCTAATATAGCCTAAATAGGGATTGATTAGTCATTAAAACCGAGGCTCAGGTGAAAATGGATAATGTAGATTTTCCTCGCCATTCAATCAGCATAGCTGTGCTAACGGCCATTGCACTAGCAGCATCTGCCTGTGGTGGCGGTGGTGGCGGCACAGTGCAGTCAACCGGCACAGCGACAGTGCCAGCCCCGACCACCAACAGCTCCCCCATCAGCGGCCCGCCCTATAGTAGTTTCAATGACCAGGATGAAGATGCAGATAACTTTGCCGCTACCGCAGCTGGCTTTGAAACCGCCGAATACGAAGGCATGGGTGGTCTGGCGGCAATCCACGCCTCCAGTGCCTATGCCCGGGGAGCCACGGGAGAGGGGATAACTGTCGGAGTGATAGACTCAGGGGTCTACGAGGAGCATATTGAATTCAGCACTGGCAGCGGCAACAAAGTCAGCTATGCAGGTTCTGATTATGGCGGCTCCAACCCCAGAACCGATGAAGCGGTTAGCCATGGCACCCTGGTTGCCGGGATAATCGCCGCCAACCGGGACAACAATCTCAACACCAACCTCAACATGCATGGTGTGGCCTACGAGGCGAATATTCTTGCCTTTGAAATCCCCCTTGGCTCAGGAGATGGTCCCTATGAGCCTCTTGATGAAACCAGTCTCACATTTGGCGATGACAACTACTTTGCCGACCGCTTTACCACCATGGCCAACCAGGTGGATATTATTAATATGAGTTTTGGTTTCTCCGGCGTGGTGACTTCCTACAGCGCCGCCTCCATAGAAAACTCTCTGGGCAATACAGTAGATGCCCTCAGACAGCAGAATAAAGCCCAGGGGGATCGCGCTATCTTTGTCATATCCGCCGGCAATGCATTTGGCGATCTGGACGAGTTTAATAGTGAAGTCGACGCCAGTTCACCAGAGTTACTGCCAGGGCTGCCCTATTTATTTCCCGAATTGCAGAATCATATGCTCGCCGTTGCTGCGGTTGACAGATCCGGTGCTATCTCCTCCTACTCAAATCACTGTGGCGCAGCCGCCAGCTTCTGTCTTGCCGCGCCTGGCGGTGGCGATGCCAACGGCGATGGAGACTTTGCCGACAATGAATTAATACTGTCTCCCGTTTCACCTCCGACAGATGGCGAGACCGGGGAGAGCTATTATGGTCGCACCATCGGCACCTCCTTTGCAGCACCATTGGTCAGCGGCTCGCTGGCCCTGCTAAAACAGCTTTTCCCCACTGTGGGCAATCACGAGCTGGTCAACCGGCTGCTGGAAACCGCCAACAAAAATGGCATCTATGCCGATAGCAGTATCTATGGTCAGGGGCTGCTGGATCTGGATGCAGCCACTAGGCCTGTTGGGGCAATAAGCAGTGCGACTGGTGCCAGCCTGGATAATGGTATGGTCAATCCAGGTCAAACCGGTATCGCTGTCTTCGGTGGCGCGCTTGGGCAAGGGCTGTCACAAAACCTCAGCCAGTTTAGGGTAACAATGTTCGACCAACTGGGCTTTCCCTTCCAGCAAAGTGCCAGCTCAATAGTTCAGTCCGTGCCTGCCACAGTTATCCCGACACCACTCAGCCATGGCAGTCAGAATATTACCAGCGGTGGCAGACTACAGCTAGGAGTAGCCTCAGACCCATGGCAGCGGAGCTTCCGCACAACCGGCAACCCCAATGATCAGGTGCAGGCTGATTACTTTGCCCTGCATTTTCAAGATCAACAGGGCGGCGAACAGTTTGCCGGGCTAAATGCCAATCCGGGCTGGTTCTTTGGTGTTTACGGTGACGGCGTACTGACCCCGGGCTCTACCGAAGATGACAGTAGCTTTGCCGCACCCTGGTTGCGCTATGCGCGACAGGGCTGGAGCAGTGGCGGCGCCATGGCAATGGGCTCCAGCAACAGCAAACTGCGACTGGGATTATTTGACGGCACCGCCAGCTGGAGCCAGTGGCAACCCAGAAGCGACCAGCACAGCAGCGGCGCACTGCTGGAATATACATTGCTGTCCGGGGCTAACGGGCTCAGTATCCAGGCCGGATTTGTTGAGGAGCAGGACAGCTTCCTCGGCACCAGCATAGGTTCAGCCCTGGGTGCAGTGGAGAGTGGCGATACCTTTTTTACCGGCATTAATGGCTATATGCAGCTCGGTGGGCAGTGGCAGGCGATTGTTGCCCTTTATTCCGGCACCACTGACCCTGGGCTCAATAGTCAATTTATCAGTATTGATCGGAAAATCAGCAGTAATTCCTGGGCCCTTGGTCTCCAGGGCAATTCATTGCTGCGCAATAATGACCAGTTAAGCCTGTACCTGAGCCAGCCACTGCGCATTGAAAACGGCGCAGGCCAGCTTCGCGTCGCCAGTGGCCGCACCATTGATCGACAGGTTATCTATCAGGATCTGCACTTCGACCTGCAGCCCGAAGGCCGCGAGCAACAGCTGGAACTAAGCTACCACAGGCCCTGGCAGCTATTACAAAAAGCAGCCTGGTTATCTGCCAGCGCGGGCTATATTTATCAACCTGAGCACAGTGATCTGAGGCCCAGCCAATTTGAAATGAGAGTTACTGTGAGTATCGCCATCGACTGATTGATTGCACTGTTACCAAGGTCGTCAGTGCAGTAAGATGGCGCCCATTCTAAATGGACTATTGGGAAAACTGGATTTTATGACTAAAAAAAATGCGTTTTATGCTCAATCAGGAGGGGTGACCGCTGTAATCAATGCATCGGCATCCGGTGTTATTGAAGCCTGCCGGGAACACAGGGACAAGATTGGCACAGTCTATGCCGGCCAGAATGGCATCCTGGGTGCACTCCACGAAAACCTGATCGATACCAGCAAAGAAACCCCCACTGCCATTGCTGCACTCAAACACACCCCAGGTGGTGCCTTTGGCTCCTGCCGCTACAAAATGAAAAACCTGGAAGAAAGCAGTGCCGAATACGAACGGCTGGTCGAGGTATTTAAAGCCCATAATATTGGCTACTTCTTTTACAATGGCGGTGGCGACTCTGCAGATACCTGCCTCAAGGTGTCACAGATTTCAGCCAAGATGGGCTACCCTATTCAGGCCATCCATATTCCCAAAACCATCGACAATGATCTGCCCTTCACCGACTGCTCACCGGGCTTTGGTTCGGTGGCCAAATATGTCGCTGTATCCACCAGAGAGGCCAGTCTGGATATCGCCTCTATGGCGGCGTCCTCCACCAAAATTTTTATTCTTGAAGTGATGGGCCGCCACGCCGGATGGATTGCCGCTGCCGGAGGTTTGGCCGCTGAA
>OCVR010003117.1_pt1 | contig 11929 bp, 7 predicted proteins | sample 1539091 | NCBI WGS metagenome assembly OCVR01 (sample SAMEA3355530, study PRJEB22509) | marine metagenome | biome: marine; feature: coastal ocean; material: water | place: USA | collected 2010-08-07 | depth 16 m | reverse complement strand
GCGTCAAGGCTCGGCAGTTTTAGCGCTTTCATTGACTGCGCCAAGGGTGATCGGCTTACGACTCTGTTCACAGTCGCTAACGGTCTGTTGTTGTCCCGAACGCGGGCCTAATTTATGCTGAAGGTTTCGCCATTAGGACAGTGATATGTTAAAAAACGGCAACAGCATCACGGCCATCAGAAACGCAGCAAAAGCAATAATATCTTTAATGGTTAGCTTGCTTGACGGGACAGTCGGGAAGCGTTTTGTAAATCTCTTATTTGATTAAATACGGCAGCCATGCGTATGCCATTACAAGGAAAATGAAGGATTATAAGTAGGTCAAGATAGCGCCGGTTAACTGGAAAACTTATTAGGGTGTCGGCGTTTGGTCAATTCCACAACGGCTTGGGCTGTTAACTCAGAACAGCAGTTTTGTTTGTTGGTAAAAGTTCAAATCTGTTAATTTTAAAATTGTATTTCCTCAAGAAAGTTGAATTTTCTTATGGGACCAATTTGCAGGCCTTTAATTATCAATCCGGTGACCTTTTGATTTTAGGGGTGCTGAGCAAACTCAGATAGACAGGAGGTTGGATAATGACAGTTGAGCAGATTGCTAATGACATTGTGGCGCGCGAAGGTGGTTTTATTGATGATCCCGATGATCGCGGAGGCGCCACGAAATTTGGCGTGACAATTCACACCATGCGAAATCTCGGGTTGGACCTTGACCGAGACGGCGATGTCGATGTGGCAGATGTGCGTTTGCTCACGCGGGCGCAGGCAACAAATATCTTTATGAAGCATTATTTTAAACAGCCACATATTGATCACCTGCCTGCTGCATTACAACCTGTTGTGTTTGATATGTATGTCAATGCAGGCAGTAATGCTGTTAAAATTTTACAAAGTGTTCTGCGCGAATTTGGCGCAATCATTACGGTGGATGGGTGTCTGGGTCCTCAATCATTTGAGGCGGCAAAAATTGTGCAGGAAAAAGCCAAAGACTTTCTGGTGGATGCCTATGCGATTGCGCGGCGCAATTATTATTTTAATCTGGCAGATCGTCGGGTCGCGTCGCGTAAATTTGCGCGAAACAGGGCCGGGGGAAAGGGCGGCTGGATTCACCGGGCCGAAGAATTTATGCAAGAAAAATACCGGATGACTGATGCAGAGTTTCAAATGAGGGTGTCAAAATGGGCCTGATTACCAAGCTGTTTGACGCTATGTTTAACGGCAAGAATATTGTCAAACAAACCGTCGAGATTTTTCGGCCCAACGCTGAAAATCAAGCGGCGCGCGGTCATGCGTATAACACCGCAGCATTGACACAGTTTGCAGCCGAATTTGGCGGCTGTGGTTGGTTTAATCGTGTTTTGGATGGTTTGAATAGGTTGCCGAGACCCGCATTTGCGCTTGGCGCCATTGCGTTATTTGTTGCGGCGATGTTTGATCCGCTGTGGTTTGGCGAACGGATGCAGGGGTTGGTCTTGGTACCAGATCAATTGTGGTGGCTGCTGGGGGTGATTGTAAGTTTTTATTTTGGTGCGCGCGAGTTGCACAAATTCCGCTCTGCTGGCATGGCGAAAGAGGCGGTGCGAATATTGGGGCATATGCCAATTGTGGCCGAGAGGATGCGTCAATTGCACTCGTCGGTCACTCCACAGGTGGCTGCTGATGCCACACCTGAGGCGGGACTGTCGATTATTCAGCCGTCGCAAAATCAGGCAATTCAGGATTGGCGGGATCGATAAGGTGACCATCACTTTTGGCGCTGTCCGGCGCGATTGGTTTAATCCATTGGATGCAGCTCATAGCCCAGTTGGCTGAAGAAGTCTTTCAGTTGAAGGGAAAAATACATGTCAGTCGACAGTTAGAGCACCGAAAAAATATGATAAGCAGCAGCCTAGTTTTTAAAGTTCTGGCAATAGATTGTAAAAATAAGTCGCAACGCCTCACAGCAGATATGACAACATGTCTGCACTTTCCTATAAAGAAGTTTGCTTGGGTCTTTCTGTGCCTCGCGACACCAGAATAAACCTTAAAGTTATTACTAAAAAATGCCCGACGTTTCTGTTTAACGCTGCTGGCAACGCTCTGGTGTCGAGATCTGCTATGTCTGGCTGTAGAATATTTTAGTTCTTAGGAATAAATACACTGTCCTCGTTCGTAAGGTGACGATCGACATCAGGCGCTCTTGTTGAAAATACAATTCGATAAATATGGTATCTTAGTAATTTAGTATGAAACGCCACAGCGATATAAAACTGATCCTATTGAAGGCGGCTGGCTGGATGCTCGTACTACGTTGATTATGAGACAAATAATAGCCTGATACAGTGTCATAAGGACCTATGTTTCTGTTAGTTTACTAACAAAAACTACATGAATGTTCTTTACAAGGCGAAATACGCGTATTACCGTTTTAATCGTTGTGTTGTTGTGGAATGTGCTTGCTGGGCTCATGGGGTTTGATTGTACAAAAAACTGGAATGGTTACCTTTGGGGTTTCCTAAAAAGCAGTAACAGTGGGTCGGCGGTGCGTAACACCGCGCGCATTGACGCAAAGCAGCGTGCCGCAAGGGTGTTTGGAGGTTGTAATATCAGCTGGTCAACATGGGTAAATCCAACACTTGCACCCCCTTTTTTATCTTAAATATATTCATAATATTCTATAATTATTCAAAGCGGACAAAATGAGATTAAAACAAATTCGGCTTGAAAAAGGGCTGTCTCAATCCAGATTGGCGGATCTGTCAGGGATCGATACATCGAACATATCTCGTTTGGAAACAGGTGACCGGTCACCGAATCTTCAAACAATAAAGAAAGTGGCTGATGCTTTGGAAATCAGCCTTGACGAGATTTATTATGAACGTCCCAGCATTGTAGCTGCGACGAAAATACGCTGCTATGAGAACCAAGGTGATGCAATTGGTGAGAATAGGCTGGCAATAGACCCGGACAACTTTGCAGGGATTGATCCGTGCAACCTGAGAGCACTCAATGTGTCAAGCGACGAGATGGCGCCGACGATTCTTCCGTGTGACACTGTTATATTCAATTCGGAGGACACAGCTATCCAGGGTGGGGTGTTTATTTTTAAAACACCAAATGGGATGGCCTTGGGCCGGATCGTTTTTTCCAAGATATCCGGCTCGGTTACGGTGAAAGCGGACAATCCGAACCACAAGGATATAGAAATAGCAGACCCCGACAGCCTTACTATTTTAGGGCGTGTGATCAAGTTGCAGCGCGACATTCTTTGAGAATGTAATCTTATTCAAAAACAATTCCCTTACTCCTGCGGTTTTTAACTAAGTTATGTTTATTTAAAGTCATGTTCAAACTTAAGCCAGCCATATGGCTTATAGGACCAATACTCTTTGGGTCCGTAATTATTAAACAAAACCGTGTTATTTGGTTTATTGGTTATCTAGAATTAATGAGTTATGATTTCATGACTGCAGTGCATACCTCGAAGCCGCTTTTCAGCTAATCATTAATGACTTCGCTTTTAAGGTGGCGGGTCCACTGGTGGCACTATGATTAATCTTTGTCTTTAGGGGGTTGATTGCACTCCGGAACAACTGGAGGCTTGCTCTTATTTAAATGTTCAGTCTCATTGTATGGAAAGTATTTTTACTAAATTGTGGCTTGGCGATACCTAGGGTCAAGCCCCCTTGATTTCCGAGCGATTGCGAGACTCACCGCTGCAAAATGCGCGGTGAACAGGTCTGGTTTTTTGGGTCTTCGGAGATCCAGATGGTGAACCTTGAACCTTATTCGCAGTCTCATGGAAGGCCGCGTGTCGATGACAGGCCCGGTTTTATACGAATGATTTACGTCAATTGCGACAGCCTAATTTTCCTCAATGTGCCCTCAGAGTATACCCCCAAGAGGCTTTACAACCGCTATGAGTTATAAAGCGATGAAGGCTTTTGCGCTCAGATGCTTGCCGGCTTGTGGCCGGGCAGGGTAAGGCAAAACCGGTAATGGTCCACGCGGGCTTTCTCAAAGCCACTGCAAGACCTTCCGTTCGGATTTTACAAAAAGGGGCGTGGATGCCTGATCGACCGCACAATGGGCGGTATAAACACGCAACTGCATGCCATCTGCGACATCAAAGTTCGCCCTCTGACCCAGTTGGTCACTGCCCGGCAGGTTAGCGGCTATATCGGACTATGGGCTTTGTAGAGCGGCTTGCCAAAAGTCGATTGGCCGCTTTGGGATCGCGCTTATGACGCAGATTGGTTCACAGAACCGTTTAAAGACAAAGGGATACGCACCTGTATCCCAGAGGGAAAGCAACGCAAAAAGCCGGTCAAATAAGACAAGCGTCTATACAAATGCCGCACCCGGATCGCAATCGGCTTAAAAGGCCCAACCATTGGAGATGCGTTGCAGAAGGCTGCGTGCCAATGACCAAAGATTTTTCTCGGTACAATCGCACCATTTGTCAGCCACCGCTTGTGCGATATTTGCCTATCCACATCACAATATATGCCAATGATCTAAAATCACCCCTAGATGACGTCAAAGCCAAATTGAACATTAACACCAAAGTGCGGCTTCAACAAAAATACGCCGCACGCTAGCCACAAGGAAGCCGGCAGAACATGTGTCCGCTCCGCGTCGTTCAGTAAAGCTTACATTTGCAATAAGCCCGTGCCCTGAGCGCTTCTAAAGTGCAGCCATTCCTTAAATTTATTGCAGCAGCGCTTCTCGCAGCGCGCATCGTCGGGCTCATGGCATGGAATTTTGTTGACAGGGAGGACTGGCCTTGCGTGCGACAGATTTGGTGAAATTCATATGAGATATCCGCTGCGTTTTGCCCCTAGAAAGTAGCCAGAGCCTTATGTATCCTGCCCTTGGAAATGTGTTTGTAAACCAAAGGCATCAGTCTTTCGGTGGGTTTGGCCTTGAAAAGATACGGTGGTAGGATTGACGAGTAGAAACAAATGTCGCGAAAGCGATGAACCGTGGTAAAGGAGCGGATCAAACAACGCTCAAATCGTCGCCTGATCAAGGTTTCATTCATTTTGGGGCATGACGCGGGCCAACTTGGTTTTCTCAAAAATATGCAATATTTTATACTTGGCATGTCACCAGCTCAGTCTTGAAAAACCTTACAGATCGCTGAACAGCAACGCTCGAGGACGTGGCACAGGTGTGGTAGGATTCAGGCACGGCTTAAAAGGCTCTTGAGCCGACAGCAAGCGCCGAACCGTAACCTAAATATTTTACCAGCCAAGCCAAGCCAAGCCAAGCTATCACAACAAAACCTTTCTTGGCTGAGATAAAAAGCTCTAACGCATCCAATCAAAGGGTCCTTACCGTGTGCCGACATTGCTTTTGCTCATCGCGTATCTGCAAAGGCGGTTTAGTGGGATTAGATAGGTCCCTTTAGGGCGGCCGGGCGAGCCTCAGACTTCCATTTTCCACGATCTGGTAGCGTACATGGCGTCGTATGCATGTATCAGCGGTTATTTGTCGCGCAATATTAAAACTATATATTGACATTCATTGTAATTTTGTTTCATAGAGAAATTTCAAAACAGTGGCTTTTAGGAAAACATCGCTATGAACGCTATTATCAACAGCTCTTTCTTGCGCTTGATACAACAAGACATGTCGACGCCTGCAAACTTGCAGAATGAACCAGATACTCATGGGGAATTGAAAGCCCGGGTCATTCCTTTCAGGGTTCCAACATCGTTCGATGTACGCAGTACAGAAATGATTGATTACCACGAATTTGAATAGCGTGGGCAACTGCTTATGGAATACACCGTTCTAACGCTGTATAACCTTGATCAAAGAATGTCGTCACTAACCCCTGCCCACTGTGATCCCGCAAGATCTTCGATCATCACAGTCTTTGTTTCACCTTGTCTGGTCGCCAGCCCAGATAGGTTATGGAGTTAGAACGCTTGATCCCACAAAAGGACTGATCGACTTTGCAGGGCTCTTCTTAGCTGCCAATGCACTCGGCAAGGTAACGCCGCTCGACAATGATGAAAATATCAGTGCCAGAGCCCGAGAGACATGGGTGTGTGTCTCAGAGTGCGCCGCCCAGTTTCTTGCCGTAATCTAGATTATAGTGGCCTAAGGTGTGGCAGAGGCATGATGCCGCGCTTCAGAACCTTGCGACCGCTCCTTTACTTGTATACTAGTGCATACCAATACATTGACCGCCTCGCCCAGCAATCGGCGCACCTGCGGTCTCTTCCAGTCAAACACCTAATTATCGAGGCCGCCATGAGTTTCTTCACAGCCTATTTAGATGAAATTAAAGACCGAAAAACACAAGGTCTGAGTCCAAAGCCGATTGAAGACAGCGAACTTGCGCTTGAGGTCATCGCCCAAATTAAAGATGTGAAAAACGAACATAGAGAACAGTCCCTCGAATACTTTATTTATAATACCCTGCCCGGCACAACCAACGCGGCGGGCGTTAAAGCTGAATTTTTGAAAGAAATCATTCTTGGCAACTGTGAGGTTGAAGAAATTTCTCCGACTTTTGCCTTTGAGCTCTTGTCTCATATGAAAGGTGGACCCTCTGTTGCGGTCCTTTTGGATCTTGCTTTAGGCGATGAGGTATCCATCGCAAAAGACGCGGCCGAAGTCCTGAAGACGCAAGTTTTTCTATATGAGGCCGACACAGACCGGTTGAAAACGGCGTATAATGCTGGAAATGAAATCGTCCGGGATATTTTAGAGAGCTACGCGATTGCGGAATTTTTTACCAAACTGCCCAACATCGAGTCCGAAATTAAAGTCGTGACCTATATTGCTGCAGAAGGCGATATTTCCACCGACTTGCTGTCGCCCGGAAACCAAGCGCATTCTCGGGCAGACAGGGAATTGCATGGTAAGTGCCTGATTTCAGCAAAAGCTCAGGGTGAAATTCGAGAGCTGCAAAAACAACACCCTGGCAAGCGCGTGATGTTGATTGCAGAGAAGGGCACGATGGGTGTGGGTTCGTCTCGGATGTCTGGTGTTAATAATGTGGCTTTATGGACGGGTCAGCCCGTCAGCCCTTATATTCCCTTTGTCAATAACGCTCCAATCGTTGCCGGAACAAATGGAATATCGCCGATCTTCCTAACCACTGTGGGGGTCACCGGTGGCATTGGGATTGATCTGAAAAATTGGGTCAAGAAACTGGATGGCCAAGGCAATCCTATCTTGAATAACGATGAGAACCCTATTCTTGAGCAGGCTTATTCTGTCGAGACAGGGACTGTTCTCACCATCAACACTGATGACAAAAAGCTTTATGATGAGGCCACAGGCAGAGAACTTGTTGATGTTTCTTCGTCATTCACCCCCCAAAAGGTCGAGTTCATCAAAGCCGGTGGATCTTATGCAATTGTCTTTGGTAAAAAGTTGCAGAACTTTGCGGCGGAAACGCTGGGGATTGAATTAAAATCTGCCTTTGCACCTTCAAAAGAAATTTCCCATGCGGGGCAGGGGCTTACCGCAGTCGAAAAAATCTTCAATAAGAATGCAGTTGGGGTGACTTCTGGACAGGTTTTACACGCTGGATCAGATGTCAGGGTGCAGGTGAATATCGTTGGTTCTCAGGACACGACCGGGTTGATGACCTCACAAGAGCTGGAATCTATGGCGGCCACAGTCATTTCACCTACCGTCGATGGAGCCTATCAATCCGGCTGCCATACGGCGTCGGTTTGGGATTTAAAAGCACAAGCAAACACCCCTAAACTTATGAGTTTTATGCATAAGTTTGGACTGATAACAGCCAGAGATCCAAAGGGCGTGTACCATTCCATGACGGATGTGGTTCACAAGGTTTTGAATGACATTACTGTGGATGACTGGGCGATTATTATTGGTGGCGACTCGCACACGCGGATGTCAAAAGGCGTCGCGTTCGGAGCTGACTCTGGAACTGTGGCTCTGGCTTTGGCCACAGGCGAAGCGACGATGGTTATTCCTGAATCTGTAAAAGTGACCTTCAAAGGCAGTATGAAGGATCATATGGATTTTCGGGACGTCGTGCATGCCACGCAGGCGCAAATGTTAAAGCAATTTGGCGATAACGTTTTTCAAGGACGGGTTATTGAGGTTCACATCGGAACTTTGCTTGCCGATCAAGCGTTCACTTTCACAGACTGGAGCGCTGAAATGAAAGCCAAAGCGTCTATTTGCATTTCGCAAGATGACACTTTGATTGAGTCTCTCGAAATTTCCCAATCACGCATTCAGATCATGATCGACAAAGGCATGGAGAATGAAAGCCGAACGTTACAAGGCTTGATTGATATTGCAGCTAAGAGAATTGCAGAAATTAAAACGGGCGAGAAAGGCGCGCTGTCCCCGGATGAAAATGCTAAGTATTTTGCTGAAGTCGTTGTAGATTTGGATCAGATTGATGAGCCTATGATTGCAGATCCGGATGTTAATAATGCAGATGTGTCTAAACGTTATACACATGACACGATCAGGCCTATTTCCTTTTATCGTGCAGAGAAAAAAGTAGACTTGGGATTTGTCGGATCATGCATGGTCCATAAAGGCGATGTGAAGATCGTCGCGCAAATGCTTAGGAATTTGGAAAAGAAACTTGGGCATGTTGAGTTTAAGGCGCCTTTGGTTGTCGCTGCGCCAACCTATAACATCATCGATGAGTTGAAAGCCGAAGGTGATTGGGCTGTCTTGCAAAAATATTCTGGGTTTGAATTCGATGATAATGCACCAAAAGTCTCAGCCCGGGTGGATTACGAAAATATTTTGTATCTTGAGCGGCCTGGTTGCAACCTGTGCATGGGAAATCAGGAAAAAGCGGCCAAGGGTGACACTGTTCTGGCCACGTCTACGCGGCTTTTTCAAGGTCGGGTAGTAGAAGATACAGATGACAAAAAAGGCGAGTCGCTTCTCGCATCAACTCCGGTTGTGGTACTGTCGGCTATTCTTGGTAGAACGCCGACTATCGAAGAATACAAAGTCGCTGTGAAAGGTATTGACCTTACTAAATTCGCCCCGCCATTAGCCAAACCGGCCAATTCCAGATCAATGCATTTTTAGGGATGTTGGCCCGGATCGTCTTCTAAAAAGCCCACTGAAAGCATCAGCATTCAGTGGGTAATTTTGCCCTCCCGGAATAGCCCCCTCCAAGTGTTCCACCGACTGGGATACGTATATCCCTGTTAAAAGAGGGCCGACGAATGGGTGTCAAACGCGAGAAACCGGAAGACATAGGGCTGAAGCTTCGCTGAGTTGAAGTTCTGCAAGGCCAAGGCAAGGCTTTAGCGGATGCTGTTGGTCATATTCCTGATTGCGTATTTTGCCGCAAATTCCGTTGACGCCATGGAAGCCCCTGTTACGCTATGCTTTCTTGTCAAAGAAGGCCAAATTATTTTTGAGCGCTTAATACTCTTTTATCGACATCCTTTTGCACATCTGAAATCAGCTCATGGTATTGATGTTTTTACACCAAATTAGTCAGCGTCGTTTTTCCATTACCCCAATCAGAAGTTGGTTGTGGTTCTGTTAAACTTTTACTACTTTCGCGTCCTTTTCTTTGCCTGCTGCTGTAATTGCTCGCAAAGACGCGGGACTAAACCGCGACAGGTCCGTTCTGAGAAAAGTTATCTTCGCCCATATTTTGAATTAATAAGCAGGGACAGGGTTTCAGCTTAACACTTTTAAAAATAACTTGAATGAAAAGTCTGTCATCGGCATGGTATAGAAATGGCGATCCACTCGGGGTAGCTTGCTGTCTTTGTCGGAACGGTAAGAATGCGAACCTTGGTTATAAAATTGATTGTAGGACCTTTATTCTGTTCGCTAATTTTGACAGCTGCATCTGCTGGGGAATGGGAGGTTTTCACCGGTACCTTAACTGAATATGAAAAATATGATGCGACACAGAATACGGTTGAGTTCAAAAATGGTATTGAAGTAAGCGGCCGGGATGAGCTTTTCGAAAAGCCAGTAATTAAAAATAAAATTAGTTTTGGAGGCACTTCCAAGCATGTAGACCCAGAAATTGTTGATTTGGCCAGTGAATTAATGTTGGAGGGCTATAGTGATTTTATTTTAAAGTCGTCAGTTTTTGGCGGAAAATCACTGCTGGCGATCAAAGGACGGCAGCAAACTAAGCTGGGCCTATCAAGCGATTATTCAGTGATACGCGCTGAGACCAGACTGGATAAAAATAATGACGGCAAATTTGAGCGTTCAGAGATTATATCTGAATATGCTCAAGAAAGCCTAAACAAAAGCATTGAAAAAGTGAAAGAACGGTATGATGCAAAGCTTGAGAAACTGAACGAAAAGCGAGTACCAAATCAAAGCAACGGTGAGGAAATTGCCGGAAATAAGGGCCAAGATGGTTCGAATAGCAACGCCGAGCGTAACACCGGGACAGAAAATAAAAGAGGGCAGGGCGCTAAAGCTAAGCCAGATCGAAAGCGCACGCCTGAAACTGGGCCGGCAAATAAGCTTAGGCGAGACACGAAGCCTGATGATAAGCCTAAAACAAATTCAAAGTAACCAATCGAACGCGTAGGCACTATTTTTGGGGAAGCAAATGGGTAAAATAATAGCTTTGGTTACAATAGGGGCCTTGTTTGTTGGCCTTGCTTTCTATGCGGTTGTGTTGAAACCCGAAAGTTCAGCAAAAGGCTCTGGCTTGGGTCTGCCGGGCCCCACTGCCAAAAGCACCGGATTGGGTTTGCCCGGTTATTCTAAGTGATTAAAATACCCGCGCCCCGGTTTCTTGTTGGGTCATTTGGAGTGAGATTTTGGATATAAAAGTTGTAACGGCTTTGCCAACTTGCAGAGGGCCGTAGATGAATGACTATGAAAAATTTTCCCCGTCGCTAAGAGGTAAGCAGAACCAGTTTAGAGTATAGTCAATATTGCGCAATCAGCACTTTTCGGCTCTGCACCAAGGTGCTGGCCGTAGCTTAGACACTGTTTTATCCGATGGACATTCAGTTCAGATTGATCTGTCGACCCTATTTTAGACCATTCAAATTTGCGTCGGGGCGGTCTCTCGTGCAGCCGTTCACACGGCCTCGGCCCTGTTTTTTTCTGAACCAGTCTCAGTATAATGTGCCTTCAGATAATTGATCTGCTTGAAAATATAATATAGCTCCAGCCCTCATAATATTAGCATTGATCCTGAGGCCGGTTATAGCCAAGCTTTTTTGAGATTGGTTCGCGTGGAAACCGATCGCGCATGACGTCGTAAGACAAAGGCGACGTTCGCCGGACAGTTTCTCGTTTGGGGTGGGATAATCACGTTAAAGCGTTTACCTCAATAACCTGTATGGATTTGAAAATTATGGTCTGTTGGTTGGGTGCGAGAGTTTTAAAAACAATCGACCAAAGTTTTCGCCATGTTGCGGATCAGCTGTGGGTACAGCGTCGGACCTGGCTCTAATGCGATCCCGAGTGGGTCAATAATGCTTGTTTTTGCATCTGTCCCCTCTAGCACTGTGGCGACTAGTCCCTTTTTAAATTGTGGTTCAGCGAGCACGCATTGTACCCCTTGATCCTTTATTCGGTCTTGAATTTTAGTAATACGCGCTGGGCTTGGATCCGTTGCGTCGCCAAGCGAGATTGCGCCCGAGGCCGGAAAATCAAAGACAGTTTCAAAATATTGATACGCATCATGGAAGACGATAAATCGAGTGCCTCTGATTGGCTCAAGCATGGCACTGACCTCTGTCATGAGGGTGTCAGTCTCGGTGAGTGCAATTGCGGCATTTGTAAAATAAGTGCCCGCATTTTCTGGATCAGCGGTTGAAAGCTGCGCCGCAATCAAGTTCAGCCAAATTTTTGCATTCTCTGGAGAAAGCCATGCGTGAGGGTCATAGGTCCCATGAGCGTGTTCATCGTGGCCGTGCTCTTCGGTTTCGTCATGGTCTTTGTCGCTGTGGTCGTCATGTTCGTCGTGGCCATGCTTTTCGTG
>OCVR010003115.1_pt1 | contig 11931 bp, 10 predicted proteins | sample 1539091 | NCBI WGS metagenome assembly OCVR01 (sample SAMEA3355530, study PRJEB22509) | marine metagenome | biome: marine; feature: coastal ocean; material: water | place: USA | collected 2010-08-07 | depth 16 m | reverse complement strand
AGATTGCTGCATTAGGTTATATCAAAACAGATACTAACACACAATTAAGTGACGCTGATATAGCTGCATTAGGTTACGTTAAGACTGATACTCAATTAACAGACGCTGAAATAGGTGCTTTAGGTTATATCAAAACTGATAACAATACTCAGCTATCTGACGCTGATATTGCAGCTTTTGGTTATGTGAAAACTGACACACAATTAACCGATGCAGAGATAACCGCTTTAGGATACGTAAAGACAGACAATAATACGCAATTAAGCGATGCAGATATTGCTGCATTTGGATATGTTAAGACAGATAATGATACACAGCTATCAGATGCGGACATTGCTGCTCTAGGATATGCCAAGACTAGTAGTTTAAGAACTATTACAGCTGCTGAGATAGAGACTTTAAGTCACTTTGAGTATGATGCGTCACAAGACCAATTAGTAGCAGATAGAGCTATTGAAACTACTCTTAACTCATTATTCTTAGGTGAGCAGCATAAGATGTCTTCTGGTTCTGAAAATATCTTCTTTACTAACCTAACTTCAGATATCAACTTCTTTCCTATGTGGGGAGGTCTTAAAGACCAAAGCATTGTAGCTAATCAAGGTTCTGACGGATACATTCCACCTAGTGGTCGTGTATATACCGATATGTTTAGTTTACCGTTAGGAGGAAGCCCAGTAACATCTACTTCTATAGGTTATTCAGGAGATAACTTCTTTGGCATCAATATCGCAGGATTAGGAATAACTACTGTTGCAGCTGAAGCTGTAGACCAGAGTTTAGTCCGCTTAGATTACAAAATATCAATTAATAGTAGACAAGTTTACAAACAAACATTACCTGAGAATGCAGTAAGAGCTGCAAATACAATAGCCGCAGGGGATACTATAGAATGGTTCTTTGACCATCCAGTAGACGTAAGAGCTGGTACTACTATATTTGCTGAGATACGTAAAGTAAGAAAATCAGATGATGTAGACTTAGGTGTATTCCAAGTTAGAGAAGGGGACACAGTAGACCCAACTTCAGGTCTAGTAAGATACCAATCTACAGTACACAATAGGTTATTTGAAGATAAAGACTTAGAATTTGCTTCTCCTAACCTAAGTAAAACAGCAATGGACTTTGGACTTGATTCTACAGGCTCTACGATACTTCTAAGAGACTTATCTCTAGGTTCTGACAATGTAATCGAATCACACGCCGTTAACACCTTAGAAGCTGTTGCAAGCGGTACTGAGATTAAGATAAAAGTAAAAGACGGAGCTAAAGTTGTAGTTACTTCTTTATCTGTTAGTTCTACAAGTATAAACGGTTCATTTGTTAATTCTGTACTCAATCAAGCTGTAGTGCAATTGAATGCCATATTTACTAATACTGCAGGGTTTGCTTCTGCAGATAAGTTTGTAAACTCTTTCTCTTTAGTAGGAGATGACTTAACACTAGGACTAAACGATGGTACTTCATTTACGTCTGATGTAACTACGTTCGGAGTAGACGAGAATAAGTTTGTTTCTTCTGCTACTTTAAATGGTAATATCATTACACTAACAATGAACGATGCTACATCTTTACTTATAGATGCTGCTAGCCTTGCTATTGATAATGATACAACTATTACGGGTGGTTCTGTAAGCGGTACTACCTTAAACTTAACTACAAGTAGCGGAAGTGTAATCGCTATTGATGCAAGTGGTTTAGCTAGCGGTGTAAGTGTTGCTAGTGGTTCTGTAGTAGGTACTGACTTAGTACTGGTTATGTCGGATGCTTCTACTGTTACTATTGATGCCGCTAATATGGTAAATGGTGCTAGTTTAAGTGCTGTAAATAACGAATGGTTTATATCTTACGGAACTAACGCAAATAATCCTGTAGGGACTTCTATCAATGACTCTACAGTTAACCAGCAGCTACCTTTTTACTTTGGAGAAGCTTTAGCTAAAGGCTCTGAATTCAAATGGAATTTTCAGTCACACGGAGGTGCTAATTTAATCTTAGGGATATGGGACGGTGCTGCAGCCCCTATAGCCTTTAATGGCGGGGCAAACACTTCATCTAACTGGGGTACTAACTTTGAATATGCTGGTGGATTTCAAGCTGGTTCTAATAGCACTCTAACTAATACTACTAACGGAAGTAAGTATGTAGTGACTAATGGTGATGCTATAGGCTTAAGGTTTCATTTAGACGGACACTTAACTCTTGTAGATTTATCTGGAGGTGGTGAAGTTGAAATAGCTAAGACTACAATACCTTTAGCTGTAGATTCTTTTAACATACAGATGTATACTTGGTCTAATGGAGTTCTGCCTAACGGAATAATTAGCAACTCTACACACCTTTGGGATATTGTACACGATTATGCAGGTACTGAAGCTGGTGTATTGAATGGCATATTAAACCATACTGTATTAAAAAGAAACTTAGCTTTATCTCCGGGGGAGCAGTATATGATACCTTTAAATAAACAAGGTGGTGGTGAAACTTTTGGGATTGGATATAGTGGAGCATCTACTGGTATTATAACTGCAGAAGATGATTTATTTACTTCGTTTAAATACCAAACTAATGAATCTATTATAGCAGATATAAGTTGGAATCATAATACGTCTTCTTCTAGATACTTTACAGCTGGTGGTTCTATTGACTCTTGGAGAGAAGGTGGTTCAGGTACTATGCAAGGCTTATTTAGTTTAAGATATTTAACTGATAATACTTTACAGATATGGAGTGAGACTTATAATGAGTTAGTAGCTTCTTCAGCTGTGCATCCAGACGGTAGTGATATCAACTTGTACTTTGGAGCTAATGGAAACACTACCTATGCAAGCTTACCAAACATAACTAAACAGTTCATTGGACAAGGTTCACAACCTCTACCAAGTTTTCAGCCTATTGCAGCTAATCAAACTGCATCTGTAGCGGAAGGAGCGGTACTAAACTTTCAGGTAGTAACTTCAGACAATATAGTAAATCAGTTTGCTGAAGTAGATGCACCAAGTTGGATGACATTAAACCAAACTACCGGTGTATTAAGTGGAACTGCTCCAGCTTTTGCGGGAACTTCAGCTGATACTATTGTAGTTAATTGTAAAGCAGGTAATGCTATAGGTGGAACTGTAGACTTTACGGTAACAGTTACAATAACAGAAGTAGCTGGTGGTAATTCATTACTATTTCCTGCTAGCAATACAGCGGCATTTCTTACGGGTAATGCTTCAAACATATCAGCACTACAAAGAAGTGGTAACGGTACAGGTTCTTCAGATGCTTGGTCTATATCAATGTGGGTTAAACCATCAACAGACACTTCTTCTCAAGCTCTATTCTACTACGGTGGGAATAACTTAACTACAAAAGGAGCTATACAGATAAGTCAATTTAGTGGAGGTAACGTATTATTTAGATTTGGAGACGGTTCAGACTTTGTAGCTTACTTCGGTTTAGGTAATTTCACTACTGGTTCTTGGAATCATATCTTAGTTACTTATAGTGGTGCTGATACAATTAACGCAAATGGTGGAGCTGCTGCATTCGGTTTTAAGATAAACGGAGCAAATGGTATCTCACAAATACAAGCTGGTGGAGCTGGTTATTCTGGTTCTGTACTAGATGAGACCTTTAAGATAGGTAGTCACAATTCGGTAAACTACTTAAAAGGAGCTACAGTGCATCAAGTTGCTATTTGGGATTCAGACCAATCTGCTAATCTAGCTACTATATATAACTCAGGTGCAACACAAGACTTGAGTCTATTAAGTCCTGCTCCTGCACATATACTGCAACCTACTAATTCAGTTACTACAATATCTGACTCAGTTGGTAATGCAGATTTGACAGGATTTGGATTTACAGCTGCAGCATTAGTAACCGATGCACCGTAAACAAAATCTAACACTATACTAATAACCAGTTAATTCATTAAATTATCTTAAATATGAACAATCCAAAAGCAACTAGTATTCTCAATGAGATTCTAACAAAGCTATCTGCGATTACTTCAGTTGAAGATTCTCCTGCAAGCGAGCAAGTAGACGCTGTAGTTGAAGAATTGTCACAAGAAGTTGTTGAGGAAGTTTTGGCAGATGCCGTTGAAGAATCACCAGAAGTTTCTGAAGAAGTAGTGGAAGCTGCTACAGAAGGAAGCGAAGAGGTTTTATCTGAAGCATCAGAGGAAGCTGAATTAAGCGGTGCTTATGTTACGGAAGAAGCATTTGCAACTAAGGTTTTAGACATGGAGGCTAAGTTAGCTGAAATGAAATCTTTAATCGAAGTTGAAATGAGTCTGCAGAAAAAACAGAAAGAAGAATTGTCTGCGCAAGTAGAGAAACTTTCTGCTCAACCTGCTGCCGAAGCAATCACCCACAACCCAGAAGCTGAAACAGACAAACAAGCTGTATACAACTTCGCAACACAAAGAGCTTCGTCTACATTAGACAGAGTATTTAATAGATTAAACAAATAAACAAACACAAAAATGGCTACAACTACTTCAATTACAACTACTTACGCAGGTGAGTTTGCAGGACAATATGTTGCTGCAAGTTTGCTAGAAGCGAAGACTCTATCTCAAGGTGGAATCTCAATCAAACCAAATGTAAAATTCAAAGAAGTTCTAAAGAGATTAGACTTAGATGGTATCGTAAAAGACGCATCTTGTGATTTCGCTGACACTTCTACTATCACGCTAACAGAAAGAATTCTTCAACCTGAAGAGCAACAAGTAAACTTACAAATCTGTAAGTCTGACTTCGTATCTGACTGGGAAGCTGTACAAATGGGATACTCTGCTTATCACAACGTACCTCCAACATTCGCTGACTTCGTTCTAGGACACATTGCAGCTAAAGTTGCAGAGCGTACTGAGCTTTCTATCTGGTCTGGTGATACTGCTAATGATGGTCAATTCGATGGGTTTACTAAGAAACTTTCAGTTGATGCTGGATTGCCTTCTGCTAATGAACTTACTGGAATCGCTATCACTTCTTCTAATGTTATCGAAGAGCTAGGAAAAATCGTTGATGCTATTCCTGCTTCTATGTACGGTGCTGAAGGATTATTCATCTACGTTTCTCAAAACATTGCAAGAGCTTACGTTCGTGCTTTAGGTGGATTTGCTACTGTTACTCAACAAAATGCAGCTGCTTCTGAGAATGTAGGTATTACTTCTATCGGTGGTGCAGGTGTAAACTCTCAAGGTACTATGTGGTATCAGAATGGCGGTCTTATGATAGATGGCGTAAAAATCTTTGTTGCTAACGGATTAGCGAACAACAAAGCAATTGCTACTACTAAAGATAACTTATTCTTCGGTACAGGTTTAGTATCTGACCACAATGAAGTTAAGGTATTGGACATGGCAGACTTAGACGGAAGCCAGAATGCTCGTATCATCATGCGTTTTACTGCTGGTGTTGAATATGCTATCGTTGAAGACATCGTAACTTACGGTATCGTTAACGCTGCTAACTAGAGTAAATAACTAAAATTAAAGGGGTAGGTGAGACTACGGTTTGCCTACCTTTTTTTTAACTAACTAATAAAACAAATAACTATGGCATGTCTATTAACACGCTCAAGAGCAGAAGCATGTAAGGATTCAGTTGCGGGGATTAAAGAAATTTACTTCGTTGACTTTGGTCTTTTAGGTGCATACACTCTAGGCAGTAGTGATGAAATAACTAATGCAACATCTGCATCTGATATTACAGCTCACAAATATCTAGTAAAAGGAAATAACTCCTTTGAAACAACTGTTAATGCTTCTCGTGAGAACGGTACTGTTTTCTTTGAGCAGGTACTTAACATTACTCTTAAGAAACTAACTAAAGAAGATAACAAAGAATTGAAATTATTGGCAGCAGGAAGACCTCATGTATTTGTAGTTGACCAGAATGACAATGTATTTTTGATGGGTAAAGAAAATGGTGCTGACGTTACAGCTGGTACTGTTTCTACAGGAAATGCTCTAGGAGACTTTAACGGTTACAACCTAACCTTTACGGCTATGGAGAAACTTCCTCCTAACTTTGTTACTGTTGATTCAACAGCAGCTACTTTCCCTTTAAGTGAACTTGCAGGGCTAACAGGAGCTATTACTATCGGAACACCTGCTTCTGTATAATCTATAGCATCTTATTTACAATTAAGGGAGTAGTGAAAGCTGCTCCTTTTTTTTATGCCTAAAACAGAAAAGCTGGGTATAGTTATTTAAGCATGGAGATACTAACTACATCGGCAAATGTTCAGTCATTAAAAATAGTGACTAGAAAGGATTCCGTTTCACCCACAATGACATTAACAGATAAGTCAACTAGAACTTCATCTGAGATAACAGTAACTAAGACCACAGAGGGAGACTATATGGTGCTCTCTGCTGCGTTTAATCTGAAAGAAGGTAATCAGTACTCATATAGAGTTAAAGATGGCTTAGAAGAGATATATAGAGGTCTAATCTTCTGCACAGACCAAGCTAACCTAGACAACTATTCTGTAAATAAAGACGAGTATGTATCTCAAGGTACATATAATAATGATTTTGTAATTATATAATGAAAAGAAAGAAGCCACAAAGTAAGCCTGAAAGAAAAGTTCAGGATTCAGTTCACGTGATGCAGTTGTCCTCATATACAGCTCCAAAGGTAATGGAGGATAGTAGAGACAGATGGGTAGCATACGGTGAAGATAATAACTACTTCCAATACTTAATCGATAGGTACAACGGTTCTCCTACTTCGAATGCTGCTATTAATGGCATCTCTGAAATGATTTACGGTAGAGGACTAGACGCAGTTGACGAAGAAGCTAGTGAGTCTGATGTAGATTTAATGAAGGAGCTGTTTAAGAAAGACTGTGTAAGAAAGGTATGCTTTGACTTCAAGATGATGGGTCAGGCTGCAATTCAAGTCATATACAGCAAAGACCGCTCAAGAATCGTACAGGTAGAGCATATGCCAATTGAGACTATACGAGCTGAGAAGGCTGTTGATGGCATTGTTAAAGGGTACTATTACCATCCTAAATGGGCTGACCTTAAAAGAACAGATAAGCCTAAAAGAATATCTGCATTCGGTTGTAGTGAAGATGGTATTGAGCTTATGTATATTAGACCTTACAAGGCTGGTTTCTATTACTACTCTCCTGTAGATTACCAAGGAGGATTACAGTATTCAGAACTAGAAGAAGAAATAGCTAACTTCCATATATCAAACATACAGAACGGACTTAGCCCAAGTATGCTAATCAACTTCAACAACGGAACTCCAGAGAAGGAACAAAGAGATGAGATTGAAAGAGCTATATACGAGAAGTTCAGCGGAAGTTCAAACGCAGGTAGATTTATATTGGCATTTAACGATAGCAAAGAATTATCTGCTACAGTAGAACCAATCATACTTAATGATGCACACAAGCAGTATCAGTTCTTATCTGATGAGAGTATGCGTAAGGTTATGGTATCTCACCGTATAGTTTCTCCTATGCTAGTTGGCATAAAAGACAATACAGGATTAGGTAACAATGCACAGGAATTAGAGACTGCATCACTACTTATGGATAATACAGTTATCAGACCAATGCAGGTTACTATACTTGATGAGTTTGAGAAGATACTAGACTATAACGAGATTGACCTAGAGCTCTATTTTAAGACGCTACAACCGCTTGAATTTACTGATTTGACTAATGCCATAAGTGATGCCGAGATAGAGAAGGAAACAGGCGTTAAAAGCTCTGGGGTTAAGAGTGAGGAATCAACTAACGAACAAGAAGAATACTAATGGCAACAGCATTATTTATAAAGAGAGAAGACCTAGTAAAGAACACAGCTTTATCTGGCTCAGTAGATACTGATAAGTTTATACAGTTCATTAAACTAGCTCAGGAGATTCATGTAAGAAACTACCTAGGTTCAGACTTATACGATAGAATAAGCGCAGATATAATTGCAGATACATTAACTGGAAACTACTTAACTTTAGTGAATGATTACATCCAAGATATGCTCATTCATTATGCAATGTCTGAGTATTTACCTTTCGCTGCCTACACTATATCTAACGGAGGAGTACATAAGCATAACTCTGAAAGCAGTCAAAACGCTAGTAAGCCAGAGATAGACACTTTAATTGCAAAGGAGCGTAACTACGCAGAATACTATACTAACAGATTCTTAGACTACATGAGCTTTAATGCATCATCTAAATTTCCTGAATACTATAGTAATAACAACGAAGAGATATATCCCGACAAAGACACTAACTCAATAGGTTGGGTGTTAAGTCTAACTATTTTACTGTCTATTCTATAGAGCATGAAGAAAAAGAAATCAGGAAGTTATAAGCCTAAGCAAAAGAACGAAATAAGGCTATCCAGTTACTTAGTAAAGAAAAAAGATGAGCTGGGGAAAAATATACGAAACTAGTCATTGGGGTTGCTATCCAACCTTTATGAATATAGGGTTTAACAAGGTAAATGCTATTAGTACCTGTATAGCAGAGTACATAGCTGCTTTTGTAACCAACTCTAACGTAAGCATAGATTCAACAATACAAACAATAGATAGAACAGAATTTTAAATATAAAAAATGGCATCACAAAATTTAAACGTAGGAACAAGTGCAAACTCAAATGATGGGGATACTCTAAGGGCAGCCTTTATCAAATTAAAGCAAATGTTTGCTGAGGTTTACGGTCAAACGTATTCAGAGCAAGGAGACTTATCTGGTACTGACTTTAAGATTAACGAAAGCAAGTTACAGCTTACTGCTTCTGGTACAGCTTCAGATGACGGTAAAGTATTAACCTACGACCATGCTACAGGAGGATTCTCTTGGGAGGATGCATTCACTGGAACTATTGGTGACATTACAGGTATTGTTGCAGGAGACGGTCTAACAGGTTCTTCTTTAAGTTCCGATGAGGCTACATTAAACGTAGTTGGTGGTACAGGTATTACAGTAGCTGCAGATTCTGTTTCTCTTGCTACTTCTGTACAGGATGAGATAACTGCAAACACAGCTAAGACTGGCATTACTGCTACACAAGCTGGACATATTACAGCTAACAACGCTAAGGTTTCTGACCAAACGGTTACTTTAACTGAAGGAGCAAATGTAACTATTACAGGTACTTATCCTAGTTTCACTATTGCATCGGATGATGTAGTTGGAGCTGTAACTTCTGTAAATGGAGATGCTGGAGTTGTAGTTTTAGATACAGATGACATAGCGGAAAATACAAACCTATATTACACTGAAGCTAGAGTAACTGCAAATGCTCAGGTTACAGCAAATACAGCTAAGGTTGGCATTACTATCGCACAAGCTGCGGACATTGTAACTAACAATGCTAAACTTACAGACCAAACAGTAACCTTGACTGAAGGAACAAATGTAACGATTACTGGAACTTATCCTGACTTTACAATAGCTTCAGCTGATGCAGTTGGTGCTGTAACTTCGGTAAACGGTGGAGTTGGTGTTGTAGTTTTAGATACTGCAGATGTAGCAGAAGATACTAATTTATACTACACAGAAGCAAGAGTAAGTGCAAATACAAATGTTGCGGCTAACACAGCTAAAACAGGAATCACAGCGGCACAAGCTGGAGAGATTACAGCTAACACGGCTAAGTTAACCAACGCAACGCATACAGGTGATGTTACTGGAGACGTAGCATTAACTATTGCAGACGATGCGGTAACTACAGATAAGATATTAAATGATGCTGTTACAGCTGATAAGCTAGCAGACTCTATTAATACAGACATTGCAACTGGTGTAGCTAAAGTATCAAACATACCTACAAACTTAAGTATTACAGGTACAACTGACGCAAGAACTATAGTTTCTTCAGATGGTACAGACGCTATTATACCAGTAGCTAGTACAACAGAATCTGGTCTTATGTCTAAGGCTATATTTGACGAACACGAAGTAAACAATGCTAAAGCAGCAGGTACAGCTACTAACTTAACTAAAACAGTAAGTGGAACTGGATTTTCTATTAACTCCTCTGATGGAACTAACGTAGATTTATCATTAGCTGATACAGATAACTGGGGATTAATGTCAGACGAGATGTTTGACGCTCAAGTATTAAATACTGCTAAATTAACCAATGCAGACCACGATGGAGAAGTTACAGGTTCTGGTACTCTTACTATTGCTGACGGTGCAGTAGTTGCAGATAGACTTGCTACAGACGCTGTTACTACAGATAAGATATTAAATGAAGCTGTTACTCACGATAAACTATCTACAAGGTTTACCCATCAAACTGCAGTAAGCACTTTAACAGGTGTAGTTGACTACGATTGTTCGGAAGCATCTTCCTTTAAATTAAGTGGAGACTTAACAGGTGCATATACTATAAACTTAACGAACTATAAACAAGGTCAAGTAATAACGGTATATCCATTAAAAGCTCAAGGCGTTACACTTACGGCAGGAACTGGTACAGAAGTTTTCAATAAGCTTAGTGAAATGGACTACGATAATACAAAGAGTAATATCCTACAAATAGAATGCGTTGACGACCAAGCAGCTAATCCTGTATTTTTCTATTCAGTAGCAAGTTTTGCAGCAGATGCAACAATCTAAAAAATAACGTATGTTAAGTAAAAGAATATTATCCATTATAGCTCAATCTGGAGTAGCTTTAAACATTGACTACCTAATAGTTGCCGGCGGTGCTTCAGGTGGTACTGGAATAACTAGCGGTATTATTCCTGGCGGTGGTGGAGGCGGTGGATATGTAGCTAATACTAACCTTTCTATATTAACAGAAACTGAATATAATGTAACTATCGGAGCTGGTGGAGCTGCAGGAACAGGTGTGTATGATTTAGGTGTAAACGGAAGTCCTTCTTCTTTTCCCACGGTTACCACAGCCCTTGGAGGTGGTGGTGGAGGTGCTGGCCAACCAAATGGTTTGTCAGGTGGTACTGGTGGTGGTGGTACTTCATACACTAGCTCTAGTGGAGGCTCTGGAAGTCAAGGAGGTAACGGGGGTAACGGAGCAAGTTCTCAAGTATCTGGTGGAGGTGGTGGAGCTGGTGGAAATGGTGTTAACGGTACCGGCGGTGGAACAAATTGGTTTTCTGGAGATGGTGGAATAGGTATATCTAGCAGCATTACAGGAGTCTCTACGCCTTACGGTGGTGGGGGTGGTGGTGGTGCATACGTATACTCAGGTTATAACTTTACCCCGGGAACAGGTGGTACTGGTGGTGGTGGTGCCGGAGGTAGCGCTGGTGGTAATGGTTCAAATGGAACACAATCTCTTGGAGGAGGTGGTGGTGCTTCAGGTGGTTCTGGTAATGGAGATAGCGGAGCAGGTGGTTCTGGATTTATAATACTTAGGTATCCAGCTGCATACACAATAACACTAGGAACAGCAACAGCATCTAGTTTAAACACCTTAGTGACTGGAGATAGTAATTTTAAATATACAAAATTAACAGGAACTGGTACAATATCATTTGCATAAATAAATTAATATGGCACATTACGCATTTTTAGATTCAAATAATATCGTAACCGAAGTAATAGTAGGTCAAGACGAGAGTAATACTCAACACAATTGGGAGACTTACTATGGTAATCTTAGAGACCAAACTTGTAAAAGAACTTCATATAACACAAGCTCAGGAGTTCATTCGGATGGTGGGACACCGTTTAGAAAAAACTATGCAGGAATTGGTTACACTTACGATTCAGTAAGAGATGCGTTTATTCCCCCAAAACCTTTTGCTAGTTGGACTTTAAACGAAAGTGCTTGTTTATGGGATTGTCCAGTTGACTACCCGACAGAAAATGAGGATGCAGAAGGAAATCTTATCTTTTATAGTTGGAACGAAGAAGACCAGCAATGGGATATAATATCTTAATACTATGCAAGATTTGAAGATTTATGGGTTAAGTGTAGTTG
>OCVR010003111.1_pt1 | contig 11947 bp, 5 predicted proteins | sample 1539091 | NCBI WGS metagenome assembly OCVR01 (sample SAMEA3355530, study PRJEB22509) | marine metagenome | biome: marine; feature: coastal ocean; material: water | place: USA | collected 2010-08-07 | depth 16 m | reverse complement strand
TCGCCACAAACCATTGGAGGCACATCATCAGCAATAATTTCATAGAGGTTAATGCCTCTCTTTTCAGCCGTTGCATTAACAGAAAATATAACGCCGTGTATCAGTCCATGTAAATTAAAGGAAATAGACTCCAGCTCAAAAATGCCTTGCTCGTATTTAGCATAATCCAGTGCAGAGCTCATCATTACTAAAAGTGATTTACTAGAATCATAGATGGCATCAACATACTCAGCCTTATCTCGGTGTCGTGGGTTGTGTTTTAGGAGTTCAGACATTCCGAGTATACCGTTCATCGGCGTTCGTATTTCATGGCTCATTATGGCCAGAAATTCTGTTTTTGCCTGACTGGCATCAATGGCTATTTGTCGTTCTACCTCAAGCTCTTTAGTGCGATCTTCAACCATTTTCTCGAGGTTTTCATGACTGTCTTTAATTTGTTGATGCTGCGTGCGGATAATCGCAAGGTGGTCATTAAAAGCCCCAATAAGGATCCCGATTTCGTCGTCTTGGTGGTTCTCTGGCATGGGAATTCGCTGTTCGGTAAGGCCCTGCTGTATCGGCTGGCTGGCCCTCAGTATTGATCGAGTAAATGTAAAATAAAATAATGATATCAGGCAGATAGTCAGCGCAAAATTCCGCAAAATGCCCGACGAGAACACTACAGCTGATCGTCTAATAAATGTATCTGCTGCCAACGTCGGATCTACTACGACTAACAATTGACCGACGGACTGGGGATAAATAACAGGATCAAGTAGAAGTTGTTCGATAGTCTGAGGCTTTCCGAAAAGCCAGCGTTTGAAGGGCGTGCTCTGGGAGGTTGAGGGTTTCTCCGCTGATCCAAGAAGACCTCCACGATCATCATAAATGGCTGCAGAAACAATAGACACATTGCTCACTAAGCCTTCACTTACTTGTTCCGCTCCATTGCTATCGAGATTGTAAGCTGCGTGAAAGGCAGCCCGATTAGCGGTAATTAATACATCATCGATGAGCTCATTGAGCTCTCCTTTTTGAGAAAAATAATCAAGATAGATCTGCCCACTACTTAAGATGATACCGATTAAAAACGCGGCTATAACTGCGGCTTTAGTTTGCCGGTAGGAAAGGCTTTTTCTGAGTGGAATTTTATAATTTGGCATCTCTCTATAATATTTTTAGTTGTAGGCTACATCTGCAACGAAAATATAACCGGTGCCGTGTGCAGTATTTATAAATTTCGGGTGAGTACGATCGTCACCGAGTTTTTTCCTTATTCTTGCGATCATGACGTCTATAGTTCTATCGGTAGGAAACCAATCACGGTGCTTCATTTGATTCATAATCTGATCTCGATTAAGCACATAGCCAGCATGCTGAATAAGCGTTGAGATCAACTGAAACTCTCCCTCAGTCAAGCGAGCTTCATTCCCATCACTATTATGTAAGGCTCGCTTACCTATATGTAGAGTCCAATCACCGAATTGGACTGTTTTGACGTCGCCAAAATTATTATTGCCAGTGCTAGACCTATATTTAACACGATCTAAAAGATTTCTAACTCTGACTGTAAGCTCTCGAGGGTTGTACGGTTTGGTGACATAATCATCGGCGCCCAATTCCAAGCCCACTATCTTATCTATGTCGTCATTCTTTTGGGTGACTAAGATAATCCCCACCCCTGACCGGCTGCGAAACTCGCGAGTTAATTCAAGACCTGTTTTCCCTGGGATTTTGATATCCATTAATATAATGTCGATCACTTTCTCAGAAAAGAGTTTTTCAGCTTGAGCGCTAGAATTGGCCTTATAGACTAAATAGTTTTCTGCCGTAAAGTAGCTGGCTAGCAAGTTAAGGCTAGCGGGTTCGTCTTCGACAATAAGTACTGCAGATTGCTTTTTCGCTTCCATAAACCCCACGATCGCCCACTATGTCTAGCACTGTTAGATGAGCAATGTCAGCTTTAGCTGGTCGGCCCATACTTGATGACTTATTTTTAGTCTAAATCAAGGGGTATAGGTTGGCAAGAAAGACTAGCCTCAGTCTTCCTAGGCTACTCTGGGGAATCGAAGTAGATTTTCACAGGGTGAGTTGGGCTCTTGTCAGGTGCACACTGCGGCGCGTGCAGCGATTCAAGCACATGAAAAAGGAAAAGCATTCACCTCGCTTTAAACACCGTTAACAACACGTTAACAACTTAGAACAATATGTTTATGTTCTTGATGTCTAAAGTGCATGTATTCTCTAAGCCATAGAAATAATATTCAATTTATGGTGTGGGAAATTAAAACTAAGGGGAGATCGGGTATGTTTAAGTTAAGTCATATGTCAGTTGCTATTAAAACGGTTGCTGTTTTAGGCGCAATAACTGCAAGCATGGTTACTATGGGTCAAGAAGAAAAGCAATTGGAAGAGGTAGTGGTTGTAGGCTCGCAGATCAAGGGCGCAACAATTAATACGGCTCTACCAGTAAGTATTATTTCAGCAGACGACATTGACGCTCTTGGATTAGATTCAGGTGAAGAGTTGTTAGAAAATATGTCTGAAATGGGCATTAACTACTTCACTGAGGCAGAGGCTTTCTCCGGCGGAGTTAACTCTGTACGTGGTGACATTGGATCTTATAACCTAAGAAACATGGGTGTGGGTAATACACTGGTTCTTCTTAATGGCCGACGATTGGTCAATGCTGCAGGTTACCAAACAGAGCTTCTTGGTGGTGATTACGTTCCAACGCTAAGCGTTAACTCTAACTTGATTCCTACGTCAGGTATGAAAAGGGTAGAGGTTCTGAAAGACGGTGCATCTGCAATTTATGGTGCAGACGCAGTAGCCGGGGTCATTAATAATGTAATAGATACTGACTATGAAGGCTTTAGTTTTAGCACTAAGCTAACTGGCTTTGATCACTTTGAAGCCGAAGATTTAACCTTTAGCGCTAAGTTTGGTAAGGCCTTCAATGACGGCGACTCCCATCTAACGGTTCTTGTTGATTACTACGATCGTGACAGTATTAAGGCAACTGAAGATGAACGCTGGGGTGCTGGAGACCATCGTCCATTTCTACCAGACGACTCTCCCTGGAAGACCAGTACGGCTTTTAGAAATCTTTATTCTTATCAGTACGCTCAATTAGATCAATCTGGTAAAAACAGTTTTACAGATAAGAGTGGTGAGATGCAGATTTTACCGAGTGACGATGCTAAGTGTGCAGGGTCTAGCGCTCTCGATACCGGCTATGGAACCTGCTTGGTACCTGATACAACCTCTGCTAATTACTACCTAAACCCAGGGTTATATCGTGATTTTCGAAGTGCGGTCGAACGGAAAAATATTTTCGCGACCTTTAATCACATGATGAATGATGATATTGAGCTTTTTACTGAGATTGGTTATTACAGCTCTTCGTCACTACGACATATTGAACCAGCTGGAACATCTTCGTCTGCACCTATCTCTATTGGCGCGGACTATTACTATACCAACCAGTTAGTCCAAGATGGTACAAATCCTCTAGCGGGCGTCGGTGCGATCAAGCTTGATGGTATGCGTAACCCCAAATATGGACGAATTGTTCATGCTGACAAAGAAACCACTCGCTTTCTTGTTGGTTTAAGGGGTACTCGTGGTGATTGGGACTGGGAGACGGCGTTTCTCCACTCTAAAGCAACCACTGATGACCTCACCGAGAACCGTATCTCTAATAACTTGCTGACTGAAGCCTTAGCTGACTCTACAGAAGCGGCTTTCAATATTTTCTCTATTAATGCAGATAATATTGAACGTGCATTGGTCGATGTTTACCGAAATGATGCAAGTGAGTTAACCTCTTTTGATTTCAAGACGAGCAACAACGATGTATTTTCACTACCAGCAGGTCCTGTCGGCATGTTGCTTGGGTTTGAATATCGCGAAGAGACTTACTCTGATGATAGAGATCCAAGATTAGACGGTACTATAAAGTACGTTGCTCAAAACGGATCAGAATTTCCGTTTGTGTCTGATGTGTTGGGTTCTAGTCCGACTACAGATTCACGTGGAAGTAAGGATACAACCTCTATCTTTGCGGAATTTCAGATACCAGTAACAGAGACAATCGATGCCCAGTTTGCGGTTCGCCATGAGGATATTTCTGATGCTGGATCGGCTACAGTTGGTAAGTTTGCCGTTGGTTGGAATGCCACTGATTGGTTGTTACTGCGCGGTTCAATACAGACTGCCTTTAGAGCACCCAACCTGGTTCAGGTAAATCAGGCTCAGGTAGCGCGTTTTGGTTCTCGAGTTGATGCGGTTTATCAATATATTACTGAAAACAATACAACAACTGCATCGGGGATGGATAAAGATTCGAAGTACACGATTCAGCGCTTCGCTATGGGTGCCGAAGGTTTGCAGGCGGAAGAATCCACCAACTCTTCCATTGGTTTCGTTATTCAGCCAACCCAGCTTGAAGGACTGACTATTACCTACGATGCGTGGAAGATTGAAAAAGATAAAACTATTGGGCTATTTGGTCGAGATAATAATACTATCTTAGATTTAGCGATGTTGATTGAAAATGGCACTAATAACTGTGCTTCATTTACCGGTAATACCGCGGTGTTAAGAGATACAGATGAGCTTGATGATGGTGTCCTTGCGTTGTTTGCCACCGCTGGAATATGCCCTGTGGGACAAGCGTACAGAGTCGTAGATGAATATATCAATATGGCAACACGAACTCTAGAAGGTCAAGACCTTGGCATTCGATATGACTTTGATTCAAAACTTGGTGAATTTGGTCTGCGTTACAACGTAACGTTTACTGACGAATTTACTCAGGTCCCCACCGGAAAATTTAGCTCTATCCAAGCTGCCCAGGCATCCGGTGCGATTCCTGACTACGTTAACCTTAAAGGGTTTGGTGATTTGTTAGGTATTGATGGTAATTATGATGAGAAGCATTCAATGAAGTTATTGTGGAAAAAGGGTGATTGGGGTGGTTCAATCACTGCCTTGAAAAAGGGCGACTTTACTCAAAGCAGTCTAACCTTGGGTGATGGAACCAAATATTATGTTCCTGCTATGACGACTATGGATGCTTCCCTTTATTACAGATTTAAAATGGGCGACACTTCTGCTCGAGTCAAATTTGCAGTGAAAAATCTTAACGATGAAAGAGCGCCTATAGCTGATAGGTTCTTTGGTTTCTTTGCTGACGCTCACCAAGACTACGGTAGAAATTATTACCTGAGTCTAAAAGTTGATATGTAGTTAATATGGGCCGTGAAAAGGGAGCTTCAAGCTCCCTTTTTTAGGGGTCTAATTCGAGTTTAGGTAATTAAAAATGTTTTATTTATCTGTATTATTACTGACATTGGCGGCTTCCTCTCAAGCGATGACGTCGGACAATATAAATTTAGAAAGCGCAGGGGTAGCGTCAACTGCACATCCACTAGCCACTCAAGCAGCGGATGAAATTTATCGGTTGGGTGGCAACAGTGTTGATGCTGCTATTGCCGCATCCTTGGTCCTTTCAGTCGTTGAGCCCACTATGAGTGGTTTAGGCGGCCGTGCCATAGCTATTGTGCGCAGTAAAGGCGGTGATTTTTACGGCTATGACGGTATGACAGAAATACCAAAAAGCTTCGTTAAAACTAACAATATGACCGACTTTGGCTATTCTACAGTGGCAACTCCTGGCTTGATTGCCATGCTGGGTGCAATGCATCAAAAGCATGGCAAGTTACCTTTTGAGGTGCTTGTGAGACCTGCTATAAAGCATGCAGAAAGTGGGTTTCATGTGTTGCCTGGAGAGGCTGCGCGGCAAAAATCGGCTGTACAAGAAATTAAGCAAAATAGAGGTATGACTGAGTCATTTTTAAAGGGTGAGAGTGCTACTCTAAAAGCTGCTCAAATACTAAAGCAGCCTGTATTGGCTAAAACATTAAATCGCATAGCGTTGGGTGGTACTGATGCGTTTTATACAGGAGAAATCGCACGATTAATCAGTGAAGATATGGAGAGTAATGGCGGCCATGTCACCTTGCAAGACTTGGCAGATTATCGGGTGTTGCCTGGTCGTTACATCAGCATTCCCTATCGAAACCATGTTGTTCACACCCTAGCTGCCCCCGGTGGTGGTGGCCTAGTGGTTAAAGCGTTAATGCTGCTGGGGCTCTATGATTTATCTAGTCTCGAAGACCGACGTTGGGCTCCATTGGTGAGTCAGGCGCTAGGCCTAAGTATTGAATCGATAGCCGGCAATTACTATGAAAAAGACTTAGTTGAGTTAGTAGATAAAACCTGGGCCATTAAGCAGGCAAAGAGAATTTATTTACCTGCACCTGCAAAGGTGACCGATATATCTAAAGCAACCGTAAAGCAAAAAGACCTAACTGATTGGGTGGGTGCTATAGGTGCACACACGTCCCATCTTGTCGCAGCAGATTGCAGTGGACTGACGGTATCAATGACTCAGACTATAGGCCCAATTTTTGGCGCAAAGGTGGCCACACCTGAATTAGGTTTTGCCTATGCCGCGACAATGGGAGGTTACCTTCGAACGGGTCCGCAAAATTCGGGTGAGCGCCCAAGGACGGCTGTTGCACCGGTGATTGTTACCAAAGATGACAAAGTCGTTTTGGCGTTAGGTGCCGCGGGAGGCATTAAAATCCCTTCAGCTATTGTGCAGGTTATCTCGCGATATATTGACCAGGAAAAGACACTGTCTGATGCATTGTCCGCGCCTAGAGTACACCCCTCTGCAACGATTGATCGCAATAATAAGCGTGTTGTTCGTCTGAGAGCCTTTGACGCTGAAATGAGTAGTCCAGGGTGGACGAATGGAGACTTGAGCTACTGGCGGTCTGCTGGGTTTGAGGTTGCTGAAGTAGATTCGGCAGCATCATTTGGTCGTGTCCATGTTATTGCTGATGATCAAGATCATTTGTTGGGTGAGGCAGATCCTGACTGGGAAGGCACAGCCAGCATTAAGCAAATGTGCTCTTACAACTAATTATAGTATGGAATTACGATTCTAAGGAAGGCAAAAGACGGCCTTCCGAGTAAACAATATAAATGGAGTATTACTTTGATAATTAGATCGCAAAAAATCCTTCGAATGCTAGCTCGGTGGGGTTTAGGGTTGGCTGTATTTTCTGCAATGCAATCGGCCGTAATGGCTGCGGAAACGGCTGTCATAGACCCGAAATCTCGTTTCCATCCTGTGCATGGTAAGTCGGGTATGGTGGTGTCTCAAGAGATCGTCGCCAGTCAGGTGGGTGCAGATATTCTGAGTCAGGGAGGAAATGCTATAGACGCAGTGGTGGCGACGGGGTTTGCACTGGCGGTAACCCTTCCTAGAGCAGGAAATCTTGCTGGTGGTGGTTTTATGCTGGTTTATTTGGCCGAAGAGAACAAAACCATTGCACTTGATTATCGGGAAATGGCGCCCGCGGCGGCATCCAGAGATATGTTTTTAAAATCAAATGGCGATGTTGACGATCGGTTAGCTAGAGATAGCCTTAAATCCTCTGGCGTCCCAGGCACTGTTGCCGGTCTTCTGCATGCGCATGAGAAGTATGGTTTATTGACGTTAAAACAAGTTATCCAGCCTGCCATTGATCTAGCGGCTGGCGGTATTACTGTCAATGTTGATTTGTCTTATTCTATAAAATCCCGTGCTGAACGTTTGAAGAGAGAGCCTGCAACTAGACGATATTTTTTTAAAGAGGACGGGTCTTTTTATGAGCTTGGTGATAACTTGGTTCAGTCTGACTTAGCTAACTCTCTGCGCAGGATAGCCGCTAATGGACGTTCTGGATTTTACCAAGGCAAAACAGCGGAACTCATTGCTAGCCAAATGACACGTTCGGGCGGTCTAATTAGCTTAGACGATCTTAAAAATTATCGCGTTGTGGAGCGGGCTCCGGTTTGCGCTGATTATGAAATCAATAAAGTTTGCTCGATGCCACCACCCTCATCTGGAGGTATACATCTTTTACAAATTTTAAATATTCTCGAGCCTTGGGATCTTACAGCTCTTGGTCACAATAGTGCTGCCTATATCCATCGGTTAGTTGAAGCAATGCGTCGAGCCTATGCGGACCGAAGTGCGTATCTTGGCGACCCAGATTTTTATTCGGTCCCTGTCGATCAAATTATTAACAAAGAATACGCTAAAACATTGCGTCGTCAGATTGATCTTAAACAGGCTAGTGCCTCCGATGATGTATTACCTGGATTACCTATTGATCCGAATACTCTTGTAAAAGGCGCCAAAAAGGCCATTACAGAGAGTGTTGAAACGACCCATATTTCAACCTGGGATCAGTGGGGCAATGTAGTGAGTGCTACGACAACGTTGAATTTCTCGTTTGGTAGTGGCATTGCTGTGTCTGGAGCAGGGTTTTTGCTCAATAATGAAATGGATGACTTCTCAGCAAAACCTGGATCACCCAATGGTTATGGGTTGATTGGTGGTGTTGCTAATGAGATACAGCCTGGCAAAAGGCCACTGTCGGCAATGACACCCACTATTGTATTTGATGAAAAAGGCGCCCCAATACTCGCCACGGGTAGCCCTGGAGGTAGCACCATTATTACTGCTGTCTTGCAGGTGTTACTGAATATTTTGGAGTTTAATATGGGTATTGCTGACGCCACCGCCGCTTCAAGGGTTCACCATCAATGGTTACCTGACAGAATCGGGTACGAACCAGGAATATCGCCCGATACGTTACACCTGCTAAGTCTCATGGGCCACAGTCTCGACAAGGAGCCACGTATTCTTGGTTCCACTCAAACTGTCCATAGGGCCCCTAATGGAACAACAATGGGCGCCTCTGATACTCGACGAGACGGGGCAGGGGCAGTACCGCAAAAATAGAACAGCTACCCATTAAAACCCCACACAAACTACATCTTTATGCGGATATACATACGTCTGTGAATAATGGTATTGTATGGAATACAACTACTTTCTTAATTGAGAGGCCAGAATGGAGCACCAACAAATAAAAGGATTTTTAAACTTTTATATTCATCGAACGGCTTTTGTTATCGTGGCGATTCTGCTCTCTGCTTGCGGTGGCGGTGGGAACACTACTGTGCCACCTGTTACTGTCGGCCCGGGTTCAGGTTGGGTGGCTGGGCAATACGAAGATTGGCGTTCGAATTCCATGCGGAATATTTGTGCTAATCCGCGTACTACTGGCGGTTACAGTGACACTCAGGGCTCAGTGACCGACGAAAATTTCTGGATCCGTTCATATAGTAATGATACTTATCTTTGGTATTCTGAACTGCCCGATATTGACCCGGGTACAGTCGATAATCCTGAAGATTATTTCAATTTAATGGTGACCGATGGTTTGTCGCCCTCAGGTAACGCAAAAGATCAGTTCCATTACAGCCAAAATACTGAAGAATATAACCAATATTACTCGGGTGTATCTGCTGGCTATGGTGTGCGCTTTTTTATTATTGCTAGTAGCCCACCGCGAAAAATAGTTGTTGGCTATAACGAGCCAAATTCTCCTGCCTCAGCAGCTAATCTGTCACGTGGAGCCGAAATCATTTCAATCGATGGGGAAGCGATCGAAGATAGTAACAATGTCGACGTACTTAATGCCGGTTTATTCCCTGAAACTCTAGGAGAGACACACACGTTTGTGGTGAGAGATTTAAACGCTACAGAAGATCGAACTTTTACAATGACTAGCGCAGAGACAATCTCAGTGCCAGTCAAAAATATTACTACATTTGATGTGGCTGGGACAAAAGTGGGTTACTTAACATTCAATTCGCACATCAAACCTGCGGAAACCCAGCTTATTGATGCTATTAGCCAGCTTAGGGTGAGCAATGTCGAAGAGCTGGTTCTAGATATGCGCTACAACGGTGGCGGCTATCTTACTATTGCGGCAGAGCTTGGCTACATGGTCGCAGGTCCTATGGCTGACGGTCTAATTTTTGATGAATTAACATTCAATGACAAATATACCGAGCGAGATCCGATTAACAACAACATCATAGAGCCTTCTAGGTTTGAGTCCACGGCGGCAGGATTTGATGCGCCCACTAATCCAACACCGGCAGGAACTGCTTTGCCCAGCCTTAGCCTTAGCCGGGTTTTTGTGTTATCCAGTGGAGGCACGGCGTCAGCCAGTGAAGCCTTAATTAATGGCCTACGTGGCGTTGATGTCGAGGTCATCCTTGTCGGAGGAGCAACGCGTGGGAAACCCTACGGATGGTATGCCCTTGATAATTGCGGCACTACCTATAGCACTATTCAATTTAAAGGTTCTAACGAAAAAGGGTTTGGTGACTACAGTGATGGTTTCTTACCGGTAGCCAGCGCTGATCTTTCAGGTGCCGAGGTAACGGGGTGCGAAGTGGCTGATGATCTGTCTCATGCCTTAGGTGATGTCAACGAAGGTCGACTATCAGCCGCACTTGGCTTTATTGAAGCGGGTGCTTGCCCATCTGAGTCTGTTTCTGCATTTGGGTTATCTAGTAAATCTCCAGCTGATTCGTCTCATCCGTTATCGGCGGTTTCTGGTAAGCTCATCCAGCCAGATTTGGGTACGGTGATAGTGAGATAACGTTCTGGGGCGGTCGATTACAGCTAAAATTGACTGCCCTTGCAACGCAAGCCGTCGTTTTAATGAGCACTTAAAAATTCGACTACAACATCAGGGATTCGTTGTCGATAAGGTAATTAATGGCGGCTTTCTTAGGTATACTAGCTTCAAAATTAAGAAGTTGTGTTGGCATAGTAAACAAAAAAACAATAGCAGAGATAAAATTCAATGGATGACCAAAAAACCCCAAGCAAAAGCTATCGTACCTTTGCCCTCGTCCTCCTCACCACCGTCTATGGCTTTAATTTCATCGATCGACAAATTGTGGGTATTTTGGCCCCCTTTATTCAAGAGGATCTCGGTCTTACAAATACCCAATTGGGACTGTTAATAGGGTTAGCCTTCGCGACATTCTACACCTGTGTTGCTATTCCCATTGCCTGGTTGGCAGACCGTTATAATCGAGTAAATATCCTCTCGATTGCACTGGCTACCTGGAGTGGTTTTACCGCATTGACAGGCATGGCGGGTAATTTCATGCAGATGGGCTTTGCTCGTATGGGGGTTGGTATAGGTGAAGCGGGGGGAAGCCCGCCATCCCATTCGATCATCTCAGATATGTATCCCAAAGAAGAGCGTGCAGGGGCATTAGGCGTCTACGCAATGGGTATTCCTCTAGGGATTATGGCGGCTTATTTTGCGACAGCTTCGTTGATGGGTTCTTCTGGTCAGGACGTTGATTGGCGGCGTATCTTTATTTTTCTTGGTGTCACAGGAGTATTTTTAGCTGTAATTGTCAGGCTAGTTTTGCGCGAGCCGGTTCGAGGGGCAATGGAGTTTGATAATCGCACTGATATTGTTCAGCCACCCTTTAGTGAGTCGCTCAAGACTTTACTTAAAATACCGGCTTGGTGGGCGATGTGTTTCGGAATCGCTTTTGGGTCCTTTGTTTCTTATGCTACCGCGGCATTCCAGACCAAATATTTGGTCATTCTTGATCCTAGTTTCGATTTTCAAACCTTGGTAATTGTTTTAGGTGTTATTAACGGCACGACTTATGCAGGCGGCGCTTTTTTTGGTGCAAAGCTAGCAGACAAATGGGGTGCTAAAGACATACGAGCCTATGGCTGGCTGCCGGCTATCGCGATAGCCGTATGTTTACCAGTTGGTATACTTAGTTTCTGGGTAGCATCGGTTTGGACTCATCTAGCCTGCACAACTATTTTCTTACTATTTTTGGGTATCTATCTGGGACCAAGTTTTGCGATCGCACAAACTTTGGCGCCGGTTAATATGCGCGCTATGTCCACAGCATTATTCTTTTTTATCTTGAACATGGTAGCTCTAGGTGGTGGACCGACATTTACTGGCTGGTTGATAGATGTATTTAAGCAGGGTAATCC
>OCVR010003110.1_pt1 | contig 11947 bp, 13 predicted proteins | sample 1539091 | NCBI WGS metagenome assembly OCVR01 (sample SAMEA3355530, study PRJEB22509) | marine metagenome | biome: marine; feature: coastal ocean; material: water | place: USA | collected 2010-08-07 | depth 16 m | reverse complement strand
AATGATTGCCAATCCGGTCCGGGCTGACGAAATGATATAGGGAAACATCTGCGGCAAGATGATATGTTTAAGCATCTCCCAAAAAGATAGTTTATAGACAAAGCTCAGGTCTGCTAGCTTTGGGCTCAATTCCCGGGTGCCCTGCCGTATTATATTTGCCACCAAAGGCACCTTGTTCAATGTGACCGCAATAATTGCCGCGGTTTCGGTCAAGCCAATCCAAATATAGCACAACACGATTAACACCAACGCCGGCAGGTTTAGAAACACAACCAGCCAACTGTTAAGAACGGCATCAATCATCAAAGACCGGCCCATCATAAAACCGATGAAAATGCCTATGGTCATTGAAAGGCCAAACGCCCATGCGACGCGGTAAAGGGTCATCGAAAGATGTCGCCACAATTCGCCTGAGAGCATTTCGGAATAAAGATTTTCTATTAAAAGGGATGGTGGCGGAAAAAGTTCGTAGTCCGCAACTATAACCGCAGCGACCGACCAAATTAAAATCAGGCCAATAAACGAAATCCCGCCAACACGCCTTTGGTTAATCGGCTGTCCCGGCATAAAAAAGACCTTCCGGTATTGTTTTAAGATCGCCCACCAGTCTATCACCACCTACCTTACTCATGATTGATAGCATTTCCTGTACAGATTTTAAGTTTGGCGGCTTACGTGGTATTCCAGCCCGAAAACCGGCAATTAGAAATTCAAAGTCACTGTCCGTTTTAACCTTCATCATAGGCCGCAAGCGATCCCAGGGCTCTTGCTTTTCGTTTAGAATTGCTTTGGCCTGCTGCGATGCGGCAACCATGTTCGGCATCAGTTCCCCACTAGCAAGAAGATTTCGGTTGAAAACATAGCCAAGCAAAGGCGTGGTACTGTCCAAACCCAGCGCAGAGGTGGTATCGGCGACAGTGACCACGCTTCTCATGCCACGCGATTTCATTTTCGCGGCAAAATGCCAATAATTGATAACTGCGTCGATTTCTCCTGAGAGCGCTTTTTTGAACATTAACGGTGGCGCTCCAAATACCTGTTCGGTATCTGCTTTAAGATCAAAATCAAATACAGCTTTGCTGTAGGATTGGAAAATGAGCCAGCTTTTATCGAGCGGGCCACCAGCGATACCAATGCTTTTGCCTTTGAGGTCTTTTAGGGTTTTGATGTCACTATTTGCCGCAACAAGCATTTCCCCAACCGCCAGAGAATATGGCGCAAACACATAGTCCCGCCCTTTATTGCGTTGAAGTCCGACCCAAAGCCAATCTGCTACAATTGCATCTGCCTCTTCAGCTTGGAAGGCAATCCTTGTTGCCGAACCATTGGCCATCTTCAAAATTTCCAAGTCGAACCCATTCGCATGATCTAGTCCATAATGTTTGATCGTATCAAGTTCCCAAAGAACCGTCCCAAACCCAAGGACTGCCATTTTAAGCTTAGGCAGATCTGCAGCCGTAGCCGAACTGAAAGTACCCAGCATAAAAGCGATTAAGAAAAATACTTTGCGAGGATATTGCGTCCATCTCATCATTACTTTTTATCCTTATAAATAGATTTTCTATGTAACATTTAAACGTACCGGTTCAGCAATCTGTATCGTTGACTGTACCGTCAGGCATCATCGTATTGCAAAACACTGCGCTCTTAAATTTGGCATCGTCAATAGTTGCTCCCAACAAAGTGGCATCACGAAACACGGCCTTTTTAAAATTTGCCTCCCGCATGTCCGCATTCTCCAGATTAGCACCAGTAAAATTAGCCTCACGAAAGTAGCCATTTACTAGTTTCGAACTGCTCATGATTGCACCTGAAAAATTGACTGAACGGAAATTTGCGTTTTCCAGATTAGTGAAATGGACAGTTTTTTCCATTTGGCGCGGCGCCATATCTACGTTGATGAAAGAGGCACTCTCAACTTTTGCATTTTGTAAATTTGCACCCTGCAAATCCATTCCGTCAAAAACTGCTTCAGTAAGATCGCAATATTCACATGTTCTCGATTGCTTGAACTTTACCAATTTTGTCTCATCAAAACCGTATGCAAATTGTGTCATCAGGCTCAGCACCAAGCAAGTTGTAAGAAAATGTTTCATCACGAATTCCTCATTTTTCTTGAATGTCCTTTTCATCGTCCGCGCCCAGAGCATCCAAGTGGGTGTCACCCAACCAAGAACTGTCTTGCCCTTGCAAAAGGATATTTCAGTGGTTGCTTATTGTTAGCTTAGGTTAGCGCAATGTCTAAATTTTGCCATCCCCAAAATTGTTGTGGCGAATGTGATAATGAATTTTGGCCTTACCAGTCTTAAATTTGCGGACATGCAGTTAAACCCCGTATCATGTAAATTTTCGGCTAACGAACCTGTTCAAACAAATCTGCAAACCTGCCCTTTGCCTTGCCCTATGTTTGATGGCGTTTGTCTCATCAAAATTTACAGCAGATCCAACCTGACGCAGTGCGACCATACCCATCGCGTAATGTGGCGTGCACTTAATACCATACAATCCTTCTGCCTCCAGCGTCACAGAAAACTCTTTATTTATTTTGCTCTTAAATTTTTTAGCGCCCTTTAGAATCATACCTTTGATGGTTTCAGCGTTATGACCCTTTGACGAAGGTATGAAATTAACGGTATCTCCGACCGCCATCGAAAGATAAGCTGGCTCGAATACCATCTTACCAGTTTTGCCCTTGTTTAGCATCTGAACTTCAAATGTTTTAGCCATCACGGCCGAGTTTGATAATAGTGTAGCTAATCCTAAAATCATAAAACTTATCCACATACCATTCCACCCTTTACTGTTTGGAAACTACTCGGGATATTTTAGATTACTTGTCAAGCAAGCAAATTATTATCAGTCACTTTAAAATTTAACTCTATCTTGTGGAACTTGGGTGGTGACCTGATTAGAGGCCATTTCCCTTTAATAACTTGTTATTTGATCGACTATCTATTTTAATTAATAAAAAACCATGTTAGGCAAAAGCTGCATGATTGCATTTTTCCAGAACTGGTTGAGGTTGATGCCCGGTCCGAATAATGCTTCAAAATATAAAAATATCGGTCTGCCGAATTAAGATTATTTGCTCTGGAGATATCGAGCAAGATGGTCAGGACTGCCCGTACTAAGTCTAGAATGTGCGAAATTGTTGCGTTTGACCTTGAAATAGAACTCGGTTGCCTGAGCAGATTATAGGGCTAGACAAAGGTGGAAACCTTAATAGTGTGGCGTATTGGAGGGCTTGTCCACCTTTACCTTTCACAAACAGTGAAACTGGGATGCATCACGTCGGTTTTAACGAAAATACGAGATGAAAACACTAAATGTACCCGAAGGAACACCTTTATGATTAAGCCAGTCGCTATCGCAGCCTCTTTTTTTCTTTTAGGCACCTCAGTTTTATATTCGGAAAAGCTTGTTGTCTCAAACGAGCGCGGAAACTCACTGACAGTTCTAACACTTGACGGCGAACTTATAAAAGAGCTGCCGTCTTGTGGTCGACCGCGCGGAATGCACTTCAGTCAGGACAAAAAGAACTTTTTCGTTGGGTGCGCGGATGACAACTTAGTTCTTATTTATGACAGCGAAACCCTTGAGGTTGCGGGTAGAATCACCAACGTCTATGCCCCCGAAACATTTGATTTGCACCCAGACGGCGAGCGGCTAATTGTATCCAATGAAGAGGATGCCACAGCCACAGTCTGGAATTGGTCCACTGGCGAGTTCCTGTCTGAATACGAAACTGGCGAGGAACCCGAGGGGGTTCAGATTACGAACGACGGGCGCTATGCCTTCGTAGCCTCCGAAGTGGCCGACCTTGTGCATGTCATCGATTTGGAAACCGATGAGGTTGCCCTTGATATCCCTGTTGATACCCGGCCGAGACGCTTTGCACTGTCTCCAGATGAAAAACTGCTGTATGTTTCAGCCGAGTTGGCCAGTGTGGTGAATATTATCAGCCTCGAGGAAATGAAAGTCATTGACACTTTGACCTTTCTGCCACCGGGGTTCCGCAAGGAACATGTCACCCCGGTTGATATTCTTTTGAACAAGGCAGGGAACTTGGGGTTTGTGGCGCTTGGACGGGCGAACCATGTTGGGCTTTTTGACACGGCAACCCGCGAGGTGCTCGACTATATTCTTGTTGGGAAACGGGCCTGGGGTTTAGCTTTAAACATCGATGAAACGCGACTTTATGTGGCCAATGGCTTGTCGGATGATATCTCTATCATTGATCTTGAGAAACGCAGAAGCATCAAATCAGTCAAGGTTGGGTCAGTGCCATATGGTATTCTGGTTTTTGAATAGAATGCAAGATTCCCTCAACCTGAAAATTTTTGTTCTGATCCTAGCCGGGTTTTTCCACCTCTCGACAGGTGCTAGTGTCATGAGTGCCGAAAAAAAAAATGCAATTAAGGTATTCTGGCTGCACCTTGAAGACGATCCCGAATGGCAAGAACAGCGTGCGTACACCGGGTTAAAGCTAAAACAAAAATATCCTGCCTTACGCGGTATTACGGTCGGTTTGTTAGAGAACAAAGTAAAATTACGATCAAAAAAGGCAACTTTTGATTTTACTGAAATCAGCGTGCGCGATGCTCTACAAGGAATTACCAAAATCATGTCATCGGTACCGGACGGCGCAAGTGTTCTGCTAGATTTACCTGATAAAGAAATGCAAGCAGTCATTTCGGGGCTTGCCGATCGTCAAATAGCGCTAATGAACATCCGCAGTAAAGCGATGGTGTTGCGCGAGGCCGCTTGTCAAGCCAACGTCTTTCATCTTATTCCATCGCGCCGCATGTACGCCGATACGATTTCGCAGTTTCTTGCCCTGCGAAATTGGCAACGCGTTTTGCTTTTGGTGGGGTCACATGAAAATGACATCGCAGATGCAACTCAGCTAGAAAAATCCTTCCAGAAGTTTCAGATTAAAATGGTCGATAAGCGCAAGTTTTCGCTGTCAAACAACCCGCGCGACCGGGACATGAATAATCTAAAACTGCTCACGGGTGGCATCGACTATGACGTCGTCGTGATTACGGATGATGCCGGTGAGTACAGCCGGTATGTGCCCTATAATACCTTTCTGCCGCGGCCTGTCATTGGCGGGGCGGGATTGGCAGCGCGGGCCTGGCATTGGTCCTGGGAAAGATACGGCGCGCCACAGCTTAACCAACGGTTCGATCGCCGCGTGAAGCGCAGCGGCATTCCAGACATAAAAAACCGGCAGATGAACGATATAGATTGGGCGGGATGGGCAGCAATCAAGCTGATCACGAACAGCGTGCCAGAACCCAGTCCGGACCGTCAGATAAATCTGCTACAAGCGGTCAAGCATAAGGATATTGCCCTCGATGTCTATAAAGGCAGCCGCGGCAGTTTCCGAAGTTGGAACAACCAGTTGCGGCAACCTATGCTAATGGCGACCCACGACGCTGTTGTAGCGAAGCTACCTAATACAAAGTTCCTGCATCCGCATTTTTTCGAAGACACACTCGGCATTGATGCTCCGCAATCAACGTGTCAGTTCAATTAGCGTATTTTCATCACATCACGTTTTGCATAGGCAAACATGACTGTCAGTAAACTTGCGACGGTCACCACTACTAAATAGATCACCGACAAAGTTTTGAAGTCCCCATAAAGTTGATACCTGATGGCTTCAACAGCATGGGTGAACGGGTTCCAATAGCTAATCTCAGCCAATAGCGGGCTGCTTTCTTGAATGCGCCATAGCGGGTAAAGGGCCGATGACAGGAAGAAACTCGGGAAAATAACGAAATTCATTACCCCTGCAAAATTCTCCAATTGCCGGATTGTCAACGATAACAAGAACCCCAATGCCCCAAACAAGATAGCTACCAACAGAAGCAGAGGAGCAACAAAAAGAAGATTCAAGATCTCGAGTTCTATTCCAAGCAGCATTGCAACTAACAAAAACGCATAGACCTGCAAAACCCCAATCAGGCCGGTACTGATCAGCCGAAACAACAACAACAGGGCGCGTGGAAAAGGCGCTGTCATCAACAAACGCATTGTCCCCATTTCCCGATCATAAACCATGGAAAGTGAGGTTTGCATGCCAAAAAACATTAATACCATCGTGCATAGTCCGGGGACGACATAGACATCATAGGTGATATACGTCTGATAAGGTGGAACAATAGAAACACCCAGAATGGACCGGAAGCCTGCAGCAAAAATCACCAGCCAGACAAGCGGACGCACCAGCGCCGACAGCAATCGAGCGTATTGCTGCGAGAATTTCAAAAATTCCCGGCGGCAGATCGCGCAGAACACAATCACCGCACGTTTGTGTGCAGTCATAGATCGCTTCCATCAATGATACGGTCAGTAGACACAGTGGGCTCCCGTTTGCTATCGTGAAAGGTCCATCAGTATGGTCTCAAGCGGTTTGCCATATTTGTTGCGCAGCCCTTCCGATGTATCATCATCGTAAATTTCACCCTGATGCAGAATGACAACGCGGTCTTTATCGTTGATTTCCTCAACTCGATGAGTGGACCACAGGATTGTTGTGTTTGCAGTTTTTGACAATTTTCGTATTCGGTCAGAGAGGACCTTCTTCGTCTTAACATCTAAGTTTGAGGTAGCTTCGTCCATAATTAACAGGCGCGGTTGGCTGATTAGCGCCCGGGCAATTTCAATGCGGCGACGCTGGCCACCACTTAAACGCCGGACCTTTTCACGCAACATATCTCGCGAATCCACCAGATTAACGACGTCATTGATCCGTGCGATGACGTCTTGGGCGGCTAGCCCCTGCAAGCCAGCGAAGTACGTCAAATTCTGACCAACTGTGAGATCCATATCCAGTGTCGTATGCTGAAAGACCAGTCCAATGTTCTTGAGAGCGGCCGTGCGTTCTGATAAGATCGAGTGCCCGCAAATTCGGACCTCACCTTTTTGCATAAGCAACAGGGTGGATATTAACGAAAACAATGTTGTCTTTCCAGCGCCATTCACCCCCAAAACAATCACAAACTCCCCGCTTGGAATCTCGAGATCGATGTCCTTTAGTATTGACTTCGAACCATAGCTGTAATTAAGATTTTTGATAAAAAGTGCGCTTTTTATCGAGGGGTTTTCCATGATACGGTTAATACTCATAGCATTAGTTATGTTTGCTTTTACAGGCCTTGGCAAGTTCAATGAAGCCTTGGCCAAAGGGAAAATCACTAAGCGTGCGGAGCGTCTTGAGGAAATAAAGATTGATGGTCTCAAAGGGTTTTCGGTTGCTGAGATAGAACTTGAAACTGGCAAGTTTTATCGGCTCCGGATCACCAGTGATGGCAAGGATGAATATTTCTTTGCCGCAACAGATTTTTTTAACAGCGTTTGGTTTGATCAGATTGTAATCAATGACCTTGAAATAAAACCGACCGGCATTTATGGTTTAGAGTTTGATGACAGCGGATCGATTGATTTGTTTTTTGTCCCTATAAAGACAGGTGAGTTTACATTTTCGATCCCAGCTTTGAAAGACAGTGGTTTCACCGGGCAGATCATCGTCAAATAATCTCTTTTGCGCAGCGCGACTTTACTAAGGCCTAAGTTGGAAAAGCTGTTCTGCGTCTTTTGTTAGACCAAATACAAACTTGCTGGCACAGTCTCTCAAACCATATGCACCTTGGAAGTTTTGCATTTCAAGTCGTACCTCATACGCAACCGTTATGTATGGCTTACATTGAACAACAATGTAACCACCCCAAACCAAAGGTGATCAGTTTAATATTTGGCCTTCCTCCCAGCATGATCTGCTGACGGTTTGATTGATCGCGCGAACAGTGTAGTTAGAGTGGTAAGCGTTCCAAACGAACGTCCCAAAGTGCCGAACCAACCGCATGAATTCCGGATCGCAATGCTCTTTTGCATTATTGCGCAGCATGAATTCTAATTGTGTGTGATCCCAGTTATGATCCGAAAGCAGTAATAGGTAATGAACAATCTCATGCGCAACGTTCCCCAATACCTCAAGATCGAAGCCGTTTTCCGAGCGGTTCATCTCGCGCTTGGAAATAATGATTTCTAACGGCGTCTGCGGGTTGTTAAATGTTGGAAACATCAGGCCCATCAACTTGTTCGCAGGCAGGTCACCAACTTTTATCGACGGGTAGGGAATGTTGAGTGGTGCATTTAACTCCTCAGTCAACCAATCCCAATAGTAGGTCAAGATATCCGCATCTTTATTCAAGGGAGATGGAAGTGGTATGAAATTGTCATTAGCCATTACCGCCGTAGGCGCTTCTAACAACAAAAATATCAAAAAACCTAAGTTGCGAATTTGTTTCAACAGTTTAGCGCTCATTTCAAACTTTAAATTAAGTCGGAACATAATAATTACCTCCAAGTTATGATCTATCTTCTATTTTAAATAAACGATAGAGCCCTTCATTTAGTTGGCCTGACCCAATTAACCATTTGCTATCTCCCTGATAATCTCACGGCCTGTTGAATGCCAAGTGGAAACGGTGCCGCGCGCGCAGCGGCGCGGCCTATCAAATGGATCACAACGGCTTCCATGGCTTTGATCACTGGATGCGAGTTCTGCACAACGGCCCTCTTTTGGCAGGCATGGATAACGCTAATATACGCGTCGTAGAGCTATTCTGCATGCTTCACGACACCCAACGCCGCAATGAACGAAGAGACCCTTCACACGGCCGTAGAGCCGCTCGCTACGCACGGTCTCTCAGGGGTGTTTGGTTCGACCTATCTGACAAAGAGATGGAGCTGCTAACAGAAGCACTCAAATATCACTCAGATCGCTACACAGAGGCAGATATAACCGTTCAGGTGTGCTGGCATGCCGATCGGCTAGACTTGGGCCGTGTGGGCATCAAGCCTGCACCTCACAGGCTCTGTACGGCGTCTGCTAAATCGATAGACGTATTGGATGCGGCTTATGAGAGGTCGATTGAGGGCGACTGCTAGGCGGCGGAGCGACTAGCTGATGATTTTATTATTGCGGCTAGGCGATTGCTAAAAATTGGTGAGGGGCAAATTAAGCGTCCCAGAATATTTTCGTTCCCAAAGAGTAATCAGTTTCATGGATTACCCTAAAAAGTTATGATTTAATAACCAAATACTTGTTTCAAACACGGCGTCGTTTTGTATCTTAGACGAACCGTAAAGCAAAGGAAGCCATTTATGACGTCAATGGAACAAATGAAACAAAAAGCGAAAGCTGTATGGTCAGATTTTGCCTTAATGGAAAATTTTACTGGGATGGCTGCTCCACGACTTGTAAAATTTGCTGATATCAATGCCAACGACACGGTTCTGGACGTGGCCTGTGGCACCGGAGTAGTAGCCTTAACGGCAGCAAGATGTGGTGCATCTGTCACAGGAGCAGATTTGACACCAGAACTTATCAAAAGAGCAAAAGAAAACTCAAAGATTTTTGAATTAGACGTCGATTTTCATGAATGTGACGTGGAGTGTCTACCTTTTAAAAACGCGAGCTTTGACGTCGTGGTCAGCCAGTTTGGTCATATGTTTGCGCCTAGGCCTTCAGTGGCTCTTAGCGAAATGATGAGGGTTCTGAAGCCAAAAGGGACTATTGCCTTCTCAACTTGGCCACCAGAGTTGTTTATGGGCAGCTTTTTTCAAATAATTGGAAATTACGGGCCTCCACTTCCAGAGGGTGCTGAGCCTCCCGTTTTGTGGGGCAATGTGGATACGGTAAAACAACGTTTGTCGTCTCACGCTGACAATATTGTCTTTGATCGGGACAGGTACATAATGCCCGGTCTCAGTGTCCAACACATAAGACATAATTTCGAAACAGGAGCAGGTCCGCTAAAAAGAATGATAGAAAAATTCTCTGATGAACCTGCAAAATTAAATGCACTGAGATCAGAAATTGATAGTTCAATTTCTCACTATTTTGAAGACAATTATCTACGGATGGATTACCTGATGACAAAGGGGCAAAAAAAATGAAACGCAATACATTATAACGTAAATTAAGGTCATAAATTGTTTCAACGCTAATTCGTTGTTGCTTGGATGACTGAATATGGTGCACCGTAAGGATCTTCCTAATACAGCCAGTGTTGCAAATTATGAGAGCAACGGTCGTCTCAACGCACCGTCTGCAGCTAGAAATGCAGCACCCATTGTCGAATTAGTACGAAAGACTGCGATTAAATCAGGCAAAGCACTTGAGATTGCCAGCGGTACTGGCCAGCATATTGTGCAACTTGCCTCTGCTTTGCCCCATATCAGTTGGCAGCCTTCAGACGTTGATGCAGCCCGTATTAAAAGTATTCGCTGCTGGAGTGATGACCAATATTTAGCAAACCTGAAACCTCCCTGCCTTTTAGATGCAACCGCAGAAGGTTGGGCTGGCGAGCATCATGGTCAAGACCTCATTATCTTGGTGAATTTACTTCATTTGATTAGCATTAAGGAAACAAAAATTTTGGTTAAAGAAATGTCCAAGGCACTGGCTTCAAATGGGCTTTCAATTATATACGGACCTTTTATGCGTAGCGGAAAGCTAATGAGTGAGAATGACGTGGAGTTTCACAACAGCTTGAAAAGTACTGATCCCGACTTGGGATACAAAAATGACGTAGATATGTTGAATTTGTTTGGTGAGGCAGAATTAATACATTTGAGTACTGAGAATATGCCCGCAAATAATTTAGCCTTTATACTTCAAAAACCCTGAATAGGTCTTTCCATCCAATAACAGCGCTAATTAATCGCGGTTTTTATTTGAGTAAGTGGAGAATCTTACGAATGCGACAAGTAGTTGTCGCCGAAGGGTCAGCAATTTTAAACTAACTTAACTTAGGCTGTATAAACACTCCGGTCATTTATTGAAAGCTTTTCGTGCAAAATAATTCCACTCGCCTTGCAGTCATATTCGCCATGCTCTCGTGGGTGTTTATTTCAATGAACGACACAGTCATCAAACTCTTATCTGACACTTACCCACTTCACCAAATGGTATTCATAAGGTCAATTATTGGAATTTTCTTTAGCTTATTTTTAGTGAAATTAGAGGGCGGCTGGCAGATTTTGAAAACTAAAAAACCATTTCTACATTTGATACGAGGTCTGCTGCTAGTAACCGTAAATATGTCTTATTTTTCAGCACTGGTAATTTTACCATTAGCAAATACTGCCGCTATATTTTTCATCACTCCACTATTGATAACGATGCTTTCTGTTCCGCTGCTGAGAGAAACCGTGGGGAGAAGAAGAATAGTTGCTGTCATATTTGGGTTTATCGGTGTGATAATTATAATGCGACCTTTCAATCTCGCACAAGGTAACATCTATTTAGTAGCATATTGTCTGCCGCTATTAGCTGCTCTTTGCTATGCATTCATGCAAATTCTTACTCGGAAGCTGGGTATTGTAAGCAAAGCATCTGCAATGGCAGTTTATCTGCAAATGGTCTTTTTAGCTGTGAGTTCTATTTTTTGGTTTCTATTTGGTGACGGTAGATACGTTGAGAGTTTTCAAAACCCCAGCATGGTTTTTCTCTTACGTGCTTGGGAATGGCCCTCATCTAGTGACTGGCCGTTTTTTATCTTCATAGGCATTTTGTCATCAGCAGTTGGTTACTGTAGTTCGCAAGCCTATCGCTTAGCTAGTGCTTCTTTTGTTGCACCATTTGAGTATGTCGCTTTGCCATTAGCTGCTCTCTGGGGGTGGCTGATTTTCGGTGAACTACCCGACTACTGGGCAAGCATTGGGATGCTGATAATAGTTGGCTCTGGTTTGTACGTTTATCAAAGAGAGAAAATTGCAGTACGATCTTAGCAAAATAAACTGGTAAAACTGATTGGCCCGGGTGAACGAGGTGAACGAAAAATCGACTACTTTTTATATTTCAACAGCATTTACCTCCAAAATAATTAACTTTACCCATTTTTTCGTTCACCTCGTTCACCTATCGCCT
>OCVR010003105.1_pt1 | contig 11976 bp, 8 predicted proteins | sample 1539091 | NCBI WGS metagenome assembly OCVR01 (sample SAMEA3355530, study PRJEB22509) | marine metagenome | biome: marine; feature: coastal ocean; material: water | place: USA | collected 2010-08-07 | depth 16 m | reverse complement strand
AAATAAGCCGCTGCGGCTTTCTCGTCAAAACCACCTAACGCAATAGGGACAGGCATAATAAATTCCGTGTTAATCTTGAAGATTTATCTACTTAGTGTATCCGGTCTACTGCAAATATCGCAATACAACTCAAAAGGTATTTACCTACTCGGCAGCTTGGCCCCACTCCCTGAGCATACGTAATCGCTGCTTGGCATATTCTAGTTCGCGACTAACTCGAGCAAATTCCTCCGGGTTATCCCGTATCGCAGGCTCAAACAGCTGTCTATTAAGGGTTGCTGCCGTTCGCTTTGCACTCTGAACGCCATTCCGAATACGTCCAGCAAAGTCCTCTTCAGTAAAGTTTTCGTTGCCGTACTGTTTAATGTAACCGTCGGCCTCAGTCTGCAATGACTTCAAAGACTCCAAACGCTGCAACTCATTACTAGCGGGAGACGCTAGACCTCCCAGCTCGGCAATCTCATCACGGTACTGGGCAGAAGAGCCAACCATCGCGTCTCGGAATTTGTGACCTTTGTCACCAAAATAATGCTGGTTACCTAAGTTCCAGTCCGCGGTCTCGTCGGTTAGCGAATCAAGTCGTTGCTGTCCCTCGTGCATTTTTGCAGCCAATACGGCCCTTGCATCCTCCACGGCCTTGCGTTGAATTGGGCTCAAGTTGGAGGAAGACAGTGACTTGTTGACAGAATCAATTTGCTGCTGAAGTTCGACACGCCTATTATCGTAAAAATTTTTACCTAACTTTCTTTGGGAATCCCTAGCTCTAGATGCGGAAGTAGTTCCGGTAACCGTATCGTAAGATTTTTCGACACCCGCCGAGAATAGCTCTCCCTGACCTTTGTTTATCTCGTAAAGAGATTTAAGCGGATTCATCATCGCAGTAACCCCTTGCCACGCTGGCGTCATCTGGCGAGTCCGCAAATCAAAGCCTTTCTGGTCCCAGCCAAACGCATCCATGCCGGAGCCTCCCCACGCTTTCGGTGCCAGAAAACCGGTGCCGCCCGCAACTCTTGGAATAAGACCAGCGGCATCTAGCACTTCGTGAACGGCGTTAACGCTAATAGCCCCCCCTAGCGCGGCTGCGGCACCCGTCGCCCCCGTCACTCCGGCAGCCCCTGTCAGTAATGTTTTTACGGCGTTCGAGCCCGGCAGCAATCCAGTGCGAAGAGCTTGAGGGACATTTCTCCAAAAACCTTTTGGCACTGATTGAACGGGCGAAGCAAATGGGCTTCTTTTTGCCAGCTCGTTTGCCGCAGTACCCACAAGCTCTAGCCCCAAGAGTTTTTCCCAAAAACCACCGTTGTCTGTGTTGCCTGCGTTCGGGGGATTGCTCGTAAAAACTTCTTCAGGAGGGTCGTACGGATCCATTGACAATTCTTGTAAATGTTTTTTTGAAGGGTTGTACGGTTCCGGTACCGGCTGCGGCTGAGGTACAGATTGCGGCGGAGGTTGCGGCGCAGGTACAGGCTGAGGCTGAGGTACAGATTGCGGTGAAACCGTAGGCTGAGGTTGCGGTACAGGCTGCGGTTGCGGTGCAGATTGCGGCGGAGCCGTAGGCTGAGGTTGCGGTACAGGCTGAGGTTGCGGTGCAGATTGCGGCGGAGCCGTAGGCTGAGGTTGCGGTACAGGCTGAGGTTGCGGTGCAGGCTGAGGTTGCGGTGCAGATTGTGGCATTATCGAGGGGTTAATATTTTTCGCGTAAGTCTGATTACGTAACCTAGTAGTCGCTAAGTTGGCAGGCTGACTACCAGAAGAATTGAAAATGTTGCCGATACTTTCAAAAAACGACGGCGACGATGCGGGCGGAGGATCCTGCGTCTTTGCGGTTAGGTTTGAATCAGAATTTGTTGCTGCAATATTTCCACCTGCAGGTTTAGCGCCCGGCTTGGTGGTGTCTACGCCCGCAGTCGGTGCCGCAGTTTTAGTTGTAGACTTAAATCTTCCCCCAAATAATGGAGACACTGAAGGTGCCGTCGGCATCACTGGCGGTACCGGAGCGGGCGAGACATTGGGTAACTTATAGCCAGCTTGCGGTGCGATTACCGCACGATCCGCAACTTCCCCAAAGTCAGTACCTAAGGCAAGCGACGGCACAAAGCTGGTACCCCGCATCTCACTAGTAGCCCCCCTCGCTGTGGACTCTAGTAAACTTTTCTTTAGACCAGAACCGTACATCTGCGTCATCCAATCTGGATCGTGCTGCAGTTGGAACATTCCGCGAACCATGTGTGGCTCAAACGGCGGTGGGTTCTTGTGTACGGGTATTTCTTTGACGCCAAATTCTTCAAAGTCTTTCAACATCGAAGGTCGTACTTTTGTCCCGATCGTATAATGAAGAACAGGACGTTCTAGGAATTGTCCGACGGCCTTCTTCGGGCGTAGAACTTGATGCCCCCTGCGAGGTTTATAAGTATGCTCAATAGTAGAGTAAGGAATAATATCATCTGGGGCGTTATCATCAGTCTCTTCCGTGATTTTTACATGATTAATTAACCCTCGAGCAAGCAGCTCGATGTTACGTCGATGACCCCGCATCCCGCTAGAGCCCATGGCTTTTTTAAACTCAGTTACAAAATATCTGCGACCTTCGCCAACACCTTTGTATTTAGTGATAATTCCCGGATTCGGAATCCCGTCACTAAGCAAATCGCCTGCCTCTACTTTGTCTCCTTTCTTTACCGAAGGAGTAAAGCCCGAACCTACGTAGTGCTTTTCGTCGTTGATCGTAACATACTGGCCACCTGCGGGTCCGTCTTCAATACGCTGAACTGTGCCGTCCAAAGTAGAATGCGCCGCTCCGCCTTTCATGTTCTTAGGCGTTTGAATCAGTTGGTTGATGTACTCAAAACCACCGACAGCTTTCTCCTGACCAGCAACGCCGCCGGAGTGCTTCGCCGAAAGCTGACCCTGACTAATGGGCTCACTAAGTGCTTGAGCGGCCTGCAGGCCAACTTGCTCTCCACGTCCAGGCAATCGACCTGTCTCGCGGATGCCTACGTCCCTAGCATAGACTCCACCTTCAGGCGATCCGCCAACCAGTGGCGACCGTATTAAGATTCTAGCTTTTCCTCGTCGCTTTAGATCTTTTAGAATCTTCGGCGTGAGCGGAGTGTTTCGTTTGTAAGGACCCGTGTCTTTAGCTAACAAAGCCCCTTCGTTATCCATATCGTCCGTATCGGCAATCATGCCTCGGAGATAGGGACTCTTCTGTGCCTTATCCGAGTCCTCGCCCATTACCACCAAGCGATGTCCTGCCTGATTCAGCTGCTTAGACAGAAAGCCTGCATCTTGTGTTGCAAACTTAGTCGCGATGATTCCCCTACGAGCACCGTAAGTTCCAGCCCAATATTCTTCAGGAGATAGGCCCTCGCTGTAACTGCGAAGAACGGGGATAGGAATAACCTCGTCTCGATGGTCCGAATAAAGCATGTCCGACCCTAGCAGACTAGCTAGGTTCATCGGCTTTCCGCGACTACCGGACAAAACCTGCATGGCCAACGGGTTCTTGTTTGCAATCGCTTCTTCAAGAATTGCTTTTTGCTGTGCCTCACTCTCACTACCAACAGCTCGGATAATCAGTTCTTTCCGTCGCTTAGGTGTCAGCGTGTCGTCAGAAAGAATCTTTGCCAACTTGGCTCTAACCCTTTTGCGGACTACGTTTGCGGCCTTACTTCGACGTAAGTGCCGCATTCCAAAAGACATGCCGCCCTCTTCTTGCGAAGACTTTAAACCAATTTGGTTTAGCTTGTGCGACACGTCCTTGTACTTATCCGGATGCTTGCGTGCAACTTGCTCCAATAATTTCATCAGACCCTTCTTGTCCAATACGCGAGAGTAATCCCGCATATCTTCCGGAAGCGTCCTGTTAATTAAAAGCTGGCCTAGAGTTGCAGTCTGCATGGCGACTAGTCGTCCCCTTTGGAATCGTCTCCGATGCCAAACGCATCAGCAATGTCGGAGTTTGTGATGTCGTCGGTAGCCTTGTGCCCCCCGCCGTTTTTAAGCAATTCGCTCTTCGTCTCAGAATCCAACTCATCTACGGCGAAGTCCTTAATCGCAGACTCTTTCTTTTTAGACTTCTTGCGAGTGGCTTTCTTTTTAGTGGCCTTTTTCTTCACAGGCTCCACTACGGCTTCTGGCTCGTCCGCCGACTCCTCCGTCGCATTCCACTCAAATTTAACTGAGTCAGCCTGTGCTCGCGTCAAATTCTGTTGGCCGACAGCTAACTCCACCACTACGCGTGCGTTTTCCAGATCGTCGGCGTTGACCGAAACCTGAATGTCGGATGCACCGTCTTGGTACATCGCAATGATCTTAGAAAGTAGATCTGAGTCGTACTTAATGTGGCCTACCTTCCTTTCCAAGGATTTGGCAGCCGCTTGAGCGAGCGCAAGCTTTTCGGGACGTGCCGTCTCATCCCATGCAATCGGAGTAGGCTTCGCCGCCGCGTAGTATTTGTTCGAGCTAACCACGCCGCCAGCTTGTCCGCTCTGCTGGTAGGTCGGAGACTGTGGCGGGTTCGACCGGCCTTCTCGTGTCCCTTGGAGGTTGAGCGGAGTCTTTGAGCTGTAATACTTGTTCGACGAACCATTCGTATTGTCCATTATTTAACCTTCTTTTTTTCTACAATTACAGTTTCGTTAATTTGCATCTTCTGAAGAACTTCGTTGAAATTTTTATCTACGCAATGAGCTACCTGCATTGAGTCGCTCCCCGCGAACAAGGCTGCGACACACACAGGAGACCCATCTAGTCGGACGACTACCTGCGAAGCGTCTACAACTAAGGGCCTTTTTCCAATTTGCTCGATGATCTCTACTTGAAACACACTAGCTCCTATTCTGCATTAAAAGAGCCGTGGCCATCTCCGCAGTAGTTTTAAAATCCGGATTTGAAAGGGAAGAGTTAATTGACGGGACTTCGTCGTAGACTTCTCCGTGCTCCCACTCTGCGGCCTTCATCGGGGCCATCTCGCCAATCTGACCCAGAGCACCACCAGCGGCAGGGGCCTCGGCCTCCGGAGCATTTTGCGTTGGCCCTGTCTCACCAGCAGGTGGCTTTACCACATCGCTCGGCGATAGCTGTACACCTAAAGCATCTGCAATTTTTGCAATGTTCATATCCATCGCATACATTCGACGATCCAACTCCTCGGGGTCAAACTTCTTGGCCTTAGGTGCGGCACCCGCTGCACCGCCGCCGCCGCCGCCAGCCATAGCGGCCTGAACTGCTTGATCAATCATAGGCTGAATCATAGCCATTGGATCTTGGGGCGGAGCACCTCCAGCCATAGCGGGGTCCATCGGCGCACCTCCCCCAGCCATTGCAGGGTCCATCGGTGCGGCACCTCCGGCCATCGCTGGATCCATAGGCGGTGCTCCACCCGCCGCCGCAGCAGGGTCTCCGCCCATAGCAGGATCTCCTGCAGCGACAAAAGCTTGTTTCTGTACCGCTGCTCTGGCGTTTCTAAGCAACTCTCTATTAATTGTCATTGTCCATCCCTTAATACTGCAAAACAGTTATGATTCTAGAATTTGAATTGTATCGTCCATGGCCACGTCGCCTCGCTCGTAAGCCTTTTCCGCGTCGCCCAGCGTCTTAAATATCTTCTTCGCCCGCTTGCTTTTGGACTGACTGGCTCGCCACAATCCTCCCACGTACTCGTTCGCAGGTGCGTGCATCACACTCTTAAAGTCTGACAAACTAAACAGATTTCTGCTAGGCAAAAGTCTTTCCAGCGCCTCTTTGCGTGCTCCCTCTGTCGTTGGAACATGATAATTCATCGCATCGCCATCAAAATCTGCACCAAATCCCTTTACAATCAAGGGACTGACTTCAAGCGTCTTATTTTTAGTCAACCTCGGTCGCATCGCCATGATACCAAACTTATGTAACACTGGAGCACGACTAATATACACCGGACGGTGATCCATTTCCTCAATTAAAGCATCCCTCGCCAACTTAGACTTGTCTTTAATTTCCAACCTTGCCGCCCGTACGGACATTCCCTGTCGAACTAGTCTGCGAGTAATAAACTTATCATAAGCCTTGAACGCTTGCTCTTCTGGCAGTCCCACCGAATCCATATCTAGATCAGGATTCGGGGTAATGACAGCACGACCTACGTTGTCTACCGTCGTGGAAATCAACTTTCGCTGCAGAGTACCAAATTTTGGGCTACTACCAAAAACTTCTTTTAAAATGCCTTTAACATTTTTGTCTTTAGTTTTCTTGTTGATCGGATCGCCAAGACCTGTCACCGCCTTGAATGCATTGTATGTTGTCAGTCGCTCTACGCCGGAGGCCGCCGGGCCCACTGCCGCCTGAATTTCCTTCAAGTTTTTGTTTGCTTGGAACAGTTCCTTGTACAAGTGATTTGCATCGTTAATCAAGGGCATACCATTACCCATCAGACTCACTGGTCGAAACATCGGGGGGAGTACTGGAACCTTTGACAAGATGTAGTCCTCAGGAGCTAGGCCCAACTTCTTCGCCGACTTCAAGTAACCCAACTTCTTAACCGCCGCATCTCGCTCAGACTTCCGACCGGCGTTAATTATGTTACGAGTTTTCGTCAACTCAGCGTCCAAATTCATTGCAGATAATGCTTTCTGGAGGGCTTTTGTACCCGTACCAAACCGCGATAGCTCTTCGTCTCCTGCAATTACTGAGTTAAACTGCTTTTTCGTCAAACCTAAAAGACGGCGAATCGGCTCTTCCATCACAGGGTTAGGCATAGGTTCGTGAAGTTCCATGTACGACCAACGCTTACCACCGTGCCCGCCGGTCTTCGCCTTATCGAACAACCCGCCAGGTATCTCCTTCAGACTATCGTTCCAGTCCACACCTGCGGCTGACTCTAGCTTGCGATTGCCTGCAAGTTCTGCAGTATCTTTATCTGTCAGTGCCATGATGTTAGTCTGCGTTCCCTGTTTGACCACATTCACGCCAGCGGCTTTCAACTGGTTAACAAACTTCTGGTAAACCATTGGCACCTTCGGGGCCTGCGGGTTATAGCCCGCCATGAACTGCATCCAGTATTCATCGTTCTTCTGGCCGCGGACTGTTCCAACATCCTCAAGCACTTGAGTCGCTCCGTGAGATAGCAAGGCGTTGGTGTCCAACATGCCAACTCGCTTGCTTCCCTCTTTACCGCCCTTCGCGGGCGTTCCGTCCATGGTGTAGGCACCTCCGCCGCGGCCTTGTCCTTTACCCTCTGCCGTGTGGTGCAATTTCATAAAGAATCGGCTGCCTGTCGCAATTCCAGAAATTTTCTTGTCACGCAACGGATCAACAATATCTTCGAGGTCAGATAACCCTTCCTTACCTAATTCCTCTAAAACCCACTCGGACATATCCTTGCTGTCATCAAAGTCCTGAACCTTGATCGGCTTTCCTGTCTTTTCCGCAATCTTCCCTAGAAGCAGTTCTGCGGTCTGCGCTGGATTTGTTCTAGTGATAATACCTAACGGGTTAAGCAGGACTTCGAACGCCCGTCCAACACTATCATGTGGCATTTCGGAATCTTTGATGATGTCTGCAATAACGCCTTTATCGCCGTATCTTCCTGATAGCTTGTCTCCAACTTGCATTGGACTTGATGCCTTGACAACGACAGTCGGCCCGTCCTTCCCCATAACAATGTCGGTAACGACTCCTTCGTCGTGATGATTCCATAAGACCGTGGCATCAGCAAAGCCTCCCTGACCTTTTTTATGAACTTTGTTGTACGCTGACTCTTTCCTCGTAGCACCCAGTATCAGTGGGTCGCCAAACTTTACCGTCGTGCCAGGACGAATGACGCCTTCGTCATTGATCTTGGATAAGTCTTTCTTGTCAAACTTGCCTGGAAACAATTGAATAAACTTATTCTTACCCAACTCGGTACGGTCGTCCGCCTCTAAATCGTACTGGTACATATGCTCCGAACTCATCTTTTTAGCATAACCTTCGGAGATAACTACGGCATCCTCGAAGTTCTTACCCTGCCAAGCCACGTAAGCTGTTCTCGCGTTTCGCCCCAACGCAGAAGCTCCGTCTTTACTGGTAAAGTTAGAGTAAGCTAAAAGTTGATCGGGCTTGAACCGCTCGCCTGGTCTAACTTTTGCTGTCTGATGAATAAACGTTTTACGGTTGAACGGGAAATTATCATACAACTCATGAGTCTCTTTTGTCCCATCGTCGTAACGAACATGAATCCCCATAGGATCTATTCGAGTAACCATGCCGCCCTGCGTCGCACGCAAAGCCCCCATGCCCTTTGAGTACAATTCCTCGTAACTTTGCTTTCCCTGCGTGCCTGGAATTGCAGACTGAACTAGCGGGGCTTCTGCATCTATAATCGGCAAAGCTTGTGTGGTCATTCGCGAAGCCATCACCAAGCGTTGGCCCTTCACCTGACTCTTCATCGGAATGATATTCGACAGCGGATTAAACGCCTCTTCCATCGCAGGCAACACTAAGTCTACCTCAGACTTGGGCAAATACATCATCTTGCCCTGCTTCATCGCAGCAACTCGCGGCGTGTCTTTGTCCATCGCGCCGGGAAATGCCACGACTAACTTAGAAATTTGCTGCGGCGTCTTGTAAAGTAACTTCCCTGTCTTTACATCACGAAACTGTGAGTACAGTTTACCGTTCTTTCCTTTACGTGCCCCGCGTGCCATGTAAGCGTCAACACCTACTTTGCCTGACTCTGGGGTACGAATAGGGTCGATATAACCGAGCATACTCGGCTGAACACTTCTCGCTTCCTTAGGAATCGCATCCAGCGATGGAATGCCGCCCTCGCCCATCCGGCTGACAGCCGTCGTCTTATCGAACAACTCCGCAGGGTTAATTTCTTCAATCGCTTGGCCTAAACCCGATGTCATAAGTGCAGCTTGTAGCTGTTTGTTCAACGCTGAAGAGGGCATACCTTGTAGGTTTCCTTTACCAGAAAGCTTCCAAAGTAGTTGGCGACGAACCCCGCCTTTGTCCCTACGAATACGTTCTGCGAACAAATCCTCGGGCCCAACAAACCGCTGAAACGCCAGAGCATCGCGATCGTCCGGAGAAGCTTCACCGGTCGCTACGGCTTTCAATCGTTTCGTAATATCCAAAATCGCATCCAGCGTTAGATTCCTGTGCGGAGCACCTAGCGTCCGCTCAGTTACTTCTGGGTCTAACTCCATCTTGTTAAACTTCTCAACCAACGCTTCCCGCTGAGCCGCGTCGTCTAGCTGCAATTCTTTGTTGTTTAAGAATTTATCCTTAAGTTTCTTATACTCACCGGCATCCTCATTCCAACTTGTCGAGTATAGCTCGCTGCCCCACGCCTCTTTTACCTGTTGTGGAGTTGCACCCATAGCCTTAAGTAGCGGAGCCAGTGCAACAGTTCCTTGTCCCAGCCGCATCTTGAAAACACCCTTCTCAGGGTCAAGAAAATAGCGATGAGAAACACCCTTGCCAGGCATCACATTAGCGTGCGACTCCACCTCACCGTTGTCTCGAATACGAGTGTAAACGCCGGGAAGAAGTCGTTGTTGGTTCTTTAACGTGTACTCAGTACCTTTGTTAATGAACGTACCACGATCGGTCATGTGGGGCACTGTCATTAGCACAGACTGCTTGCTATCAACAATGCCACCCGTTGCGTTATCCACCAACTCCCAAGTGCCTCGCAATCGCCTGCCGCGGGTTCTCCCGTTAAGAATTGCAGCTTTCTGCTCTCGTTTGCTGATGCGATCGGGATCTTGGTAGCCTACGTTAGTAAGCCGTAACGTGTGGAGATCGTTTGACACTGGCTCCAGTTCCGTAGCCGCAGCTAGAACATTGGAGTAGATATTTGCCCGAGTCCTAGCGGTATCTCCAAACTCTCGGAAATCTTCTTCCGTAGGCTCTTCAGGCTGTACCGGTAGCTGCGGCTGCAAATTAGTAGCACTAAGCAACGAATCCGGCGAATTAAGTATATTCGGCGAAATAGGTTGCATTGATTAATACTCAGTTTCTGATTCTTGAGTTTCTGGCTCTTGACTAACGGGAATCGCGTAAATCTCTTCTGGACGCGACTGCGCCCTCCGGCGGGCACGCTCTTTAATCGCCTTCTGCAGTAACTCTCGCTTACTCCGACTCCGCATGAAATTATTCATTCCCATGTAGCCCAGCATAGCGCCAGGAATGCCAATAGTTAATCCAGCGCCAATCAAACCGCCCTTTGCATTAGGCATGTTTAAGTACTTGGAGAAGAAATCTTCGTCAGCATACTTTTCAAGCTGCTGAAATGCGTCGCCAAGTTTGTCTAACTCTGACGACGCAAAAGAGGTATCGGCGTCGGAGGCTCGCTTGTACGATCGCAACAATGAGTTCTCGTACTCTTGTTTCTTTCGCTTAAGTTTTTCGTCTGTCTTACGTTTGCGAGCCTTATCTAATAACATGTCTACGCCCTTAAATCCCCCATAGGCCGCTAAGCTGCCGCCTATTAACTTGCTTGGCCAGTAATACGATAGACCATACGGCTCGGTAGGGCTTGCCTGCTTTTCCTGATCCTCTTCGCTATCGTCGTCATAAGGAACCGGCATGGTTACCGCAGTTTGCCTTCGAGGTTCTACGTCTTTCCCTAAGTTTTGTAACCCACCAAAACCCCTGAACGCGGCACCACCGGCTCCGGCTAGTAGTAGGGTCTTTGCAATATCTGAAAGAGCCGTTCGATGGACCGGACCCGCCAATATTGCGTCGTCTTTTGCTTTAGTGCTATCCGGCAAGAAAACCGAATTCTGCCCCGTTGCCGGAGAGGTACTCGCGGTCGGAGGCGTACTCGTGGTCGGAGGCGTAGATGTGTTTACGGCAGGTAAAGGATACGACTTAATCTTATCGTATGTCTTCGACGCCCAGTCTGAAATAGCAGAGCCCACGTCTCCATAAGTCTGCATATCCCCATCGTCTGCCTGCTTTGATCTAATTTTAGCTAAAAGCTCTTGTGCTGTAGAATCATTCATAATTACATCCCTGTAAATCCAGCTTTAATATCCATTGCGGGCGTCGATGTTCCGTCTTCTAGAAAAAACTCTGCCCACTCTAAATAAATTGTATGAAACTTATCCTGCTTACCGCTACTCAACTCTTGTCGCCATCTCTCACAGAATACTAATTGATACCAACCATTCTGGATGGCATCCATTACTTTCAAATATTTTGCGTTCTCTTCTTTGTCGCCTGTGTAGAATGTCCCATTCCTCGCGTCGGAAACTCGCACAACTCTTTCATCAAACTCCTCGCTGCGGTAGCTAGGTACTTGATGCCCCCGAAACGGTAAACCATCTATGTCTGCCCTTTTCCAGTGCAGCTCGCCTCGTCCCTCACCGCCTGTTCCTTCTTTTTGGTTTACAAACTTCACTAAACTATTCGTCATTAGTTATTCCTAGAAAAATACTTGACCCTTCTGTTTCCGTTCCTGTTGGTAACGCCTCAAATCACTTTGGCGATCAAGCTGCTCCGCCATCCTCTGGTACTGATCTGCAAGCTCTTTTTTCTTAATTTCTTCCACATCCGTAGCGTCAACATCGGTAGCCTTGTTATACAGGTAAGCCCCACTGGCACCGAGCACCGGGCCAGCAGCCAAAGCAGCCATCAACGCCTTCGGGCCAACTTCAGACAAAAACTTCCCCGCGTCGGCCACAACACCTGCGCCTTTTTCTACCAACTCTGCAGTCTTCTCTTGTGAAAGTCCTTCCTCGACACACCGAGACAAAAACCCAATTTTAAAAGCTTCCGTGCTGTCCATAGCAAATCCTTAAAAGTTAAAATTCTTCGGCACGACTACCGACGCCTTCTTCGCACGATTAACCAACTCTTGCCGAACTTTTGAGTCACTTAAATCACCCTGCGCCTTAGCTTTCTTCGCCAAAAGAAGGGCCTCTTCAATGAACTTACGATGTCGTACAAGCTCGTCTGGGTGCATAAACCCTTCGTTCTCTTTAGTCTTGCCATTACCTAGCA
>OCVR010003104.1_pt1 | contig 11986 bp, 30 predicted proteins | sample 1539091 | NCBI WGS metagenome assembly OCVR01 (sample SAMEA3355530, study PRJEB22509) | marine metagenome | biome: marine; feature: coastal ocean; material: water | place: USA | collected 2010-08-07 | depth 16 m | reverse complement strand
TATCGGATGCCTTCTTGTCCTTATACTTTTGAAAATCTATGACCTTCATTGTTCATCCCCCCACTCGTCAAAACTTAGTTCTGCCTCTCTAGAGTATTCCTCTTGTATTGCTTGTTCAACTAGTTCTTTGGCGTACTCTCTAGTGATCTCGAAACAACTACATACTTCCCCAGCAATTTCATCCTCATGTCGATCCCACATAGAAAGTACCAAATTTGAGACTTCCTGTTGTATTCCTTTCATAGTCATTCCTTACCTACTTGAACATTGTTCATTTTTTGCTCTCTAAAGTTTACGTTGTATAACATTTATAAAATTCTCAGGTTTTTTTATGTTTTCCATTTATCGTCTCTAGTAATTCTATCCACTCTTCTTCCGTCAGGTTTTCTCTATAATGGGCGGGGGATATAGAAGATTCATCTTCTCCATATCTTCCCCGCTCCTCATTACCGTCCGCGTTAAGTTCTGTTTGTACCTTCTGTATAGCTTTATAGTCCCGTATTGACATACTCTATTACACTCTCAAACGCTGCGTAAATATCTTTCAGCTCTTTTTCCTTGATAGGGTCAGTTCCTTTAGCACAAACTTTTTTTAATTTACCGCTTACGTGCTCACCATAGTCATTTAAAGACCTTATAAAATTATATCCTTCGTCATACTCCTCAGAACCAAAAGCTAACTGAAAAAAAGCAGTAGTTTTACTAGCTACTACGAGTGGATCATTTGAAGAAAACTCATGGTAAGTTTCTTTACCGCTACTATCGATCTGATGTAGTCGCCAGTCTTTACTCATTAGTTAACTCCTCGTATCGTTTAACCCAGTAAGCAACATTAGCAGCATCACGCGCAGCAGCAGCAGCAACAGCAGCAGCAGCAGCAGCATCAGCAGCTCGGGCAGCAGCACTAGCAGCATCAGCAGCGCGGGCAGCATTTGCCTTTAGTGCTTCTACACTAACTACGTCACCTGCTTGCCATCTCTTAACAACTTCTATGTATTCATTTGTCATTAGTCAGTTCCTCGTATTTTTTGACCCAGTAGGCAGCATTTGAAGCATCATCAGCAGCAGCAGCATAAGCAGCATAAGCAGCATCAGCAGCATCAGCAGCCTCAGCAGCATCAGCATTAGCAGCATAAGCAGCATCACGAGCAGCACGAGTAGTAGCCTTGAGTTCTTCTAGGGTCACACTGCTATTATCGGCCATCCATTTCTTAACCAGTTCGATGTATTTATTTGCCATTAGTCAGTTCCTCGTATTTTTTGACCCAGTAGGCAGCATCATCAGCAGCGGCGCTAGCAGCAGCATCAGCATAAGCAGCCTTATAACCAGCAGCACGAGCAGCCTCAGCACGAGCAGCCTCAGCATCAGCAGCATCAGCAGCAGCATCAGCAGCAGCCCAAGCAGCATCAGCAGCACGACCAGCGGCGCTAGCAGCATCGCGCGCAGCATCGCGCGCAGCACGGGTAGTAGCCTTGAGTTCTTCTAGGCTCACACTGTTATTGTCTGCCATCCATTTCTTAACCAATTCTATTGCTTCATTTGTCATTAGTCAGTTCCTCGTATCGTTTTATCCACTTAGCGGCTTCGGCAGATTCCCCAGCCTCAGCAGCCTCAGCAGCATCAACAGCAACCGCAGCAGTAATAGCAGCCTCAGTAGCAACGTAATCAGCCTTGGCCCAACAATAAGTATTAGCATCATAAGCCGCCCAAGCAGCCTCTGCATTATCCTCAAGTTCTGTTTGACTAACTTCTTCGCCTGCTTTCCACCTCTTAACTACTTCGATGTATTCATTTGACATCGGTTAATTCCTCATATCTTTCGATCCAGTAGGCAACATCAACAGTCCTGCCAGCAGCCTCATCAGCAGCACAAACAGAAGCAGCGTAAGCAGCAGCACGAGCAGCATGAGCGGCAAAGTAAGCAGCTTCTAGCTCGTCTATGCTAACGCTGTCTTTATCTGCCATCCATTTCTTAACAAGTTCGACTTGTTCATTCATCAGTAGTTACCTCCTCGTAGTTCTTAACCCTGAGAGCAGCAGCGCTGTTAGCACCCTCAGCAGCGGCATGAGCAGACAAAGCGGCAAAGTAAGCAGCATCAACAGCGGCCATAGCGTTATCGTATGCATTCCAAGCAGCTTCCTCGTTATCCACCAGTTCTGCGGGGCTAACGCTGTCTTTATCTGTCATCCATCTCTTGACTAGTTCTATGTGTTCATTTGACATCGGTTAATTCCTCATATCGTTTAACCCAATGGTCGGCCTCACCAGCAGCCCAATCGGCATATGCCTCACGCGCATCACGCGCAGCCTCACCAGAAGACAGGGCAGCAGATGCAGCTTTAGCAGCAACCCAATCAGCATCATGGTCCGATGCGCGGGCCTCGTCTCGAGCCGCCCGAATATTAGCCTTAAGTTCTTCTAGGCTAACGCTGTTATTGTCGGCAAGCCATTTCTTTACAACTTCAATGTGTTTATTTTTCATTGGTTAGTTCCTTGTATTTTTCGACCCATTCAGCAGCATCAGCAGCGGCGGTGACTGGCGGCACGCCTGCCGCCAGAACAGCAGCGTAAGCAACATCGGCATCAGCATAAGCGATAGAGGCATAAGCAGCGGCAGCATAAGCAACATTAGCGGCAGCATCGGCAGCCTTAGCGGCCTTAGCGGCGGCAGCGTAGTCAGCAAAAGAAACCGTAAGAGCATCGGCACGAGTATTAGCGGCGGCGGCATAATCGGCAGCGGTATCAAAAGCGTCAGCAGCGTCGGCAGCGGCCTCAGCGGCCTCAGCGGCAGCAACGTAAGCGGTATCGGCTTCTTCTTGCCATTTCTTTACAAGCTCTACGTGCTCATTTTTCATTGGTTAGTTCCTCCTATTCTTCCGAAAATCTTATGCGCTTTGGTACTTCCTGTCCGATGGCGGTCCAGTAATCTCGACAAAATACGCGTGTCTTTAGTATCTGCAGACGTATCATCTCTTTGATTTCAGGGTCTAATTCAGTGTGAAATAAATGGTCTAACTCAGATGTGACTGATTTTTCAAATCTCAGGTAGAGGGTTCTCTTATTTGTCATTAGTTAAATCCTCCGTCTCTGGATTACAATACCAAGGACCGCTGTCAGGTTCGCTGTACCACCAGTCTTCTTCGTAGGCATTTATACAATGAAAAGGCAGCGTATATCCATCACCTAACAAATCGTCTCCACACCTAGGGCATGTTTCGCTCATGTACTTCTCCTATGTAATTAAGCGTCTTAACAAACTAATCCCACAAGCATTCAAAATATTTACCGAATAATCTAAAGCCGTTTGTTATTCTTTTCTGATATGCCGTACTACCTTTCATATCAATTTCAAACGAATCGTTTGGACCTTTACGCCATTCGTACAGCACAGCTTTTTCTTCAGGTACTTCATTCCCATCTTTATCGACAGGTACTGTGATGCGATCCTGTTCACCCGATTGGAACTGTTTTTCCCAGTCGACGTGTTTGCTCTCAAAGGCAAAGATCATTTCATCCATTACCCAATCCCACTTCTTAAAGTAAGTGACACCCACGTCACCTTCTATATCCACAGACCTTAGTTCTTCTGGAACATCTTTATTATCAACTATAGGTGCCCCTTGTTTAGTAGCATTGAGTTGCTTGAGCATTGGTAGAATAATATGTGAAAGAGTATCATCCATGCCCCATGTGTCGTAATGGTCAATATGTATTGTGGTTCGTCTGCCACCTTGCCATTCAACCAACTTGTTGGCTAGAACGTCGTACCATTCAGGTACCCACTCTTGTATCCTACCCTGCCATTCTTCAGAAATAGGCAGTTTATGTATTAGTGTGCCCGACCCGTAAAAGTTGGGATATTTTTTAATTTTTACTTTCACTTAGCTTCTCTTATTATTTGGTCAGCGATTATTTGATTCTTTCTATCCATCTCTGCTTTTAAGGCTTTCTTCTGATACCCCAAGTCACAATTGGGTCCCTGCCATCTTCTCTGGGCGCACTTGCATACTGCCTTTTCACTCATCACAAAAAGCGCCTTGGCTTCTTGTGATTTAACTGGAAACATCTGCGTCGTTGATCCGCACCGCATGGTTATCGTTGTATCAAATGCAGTGTACCCGGTTAATGGTATGAGTAGCATTAGTGCAGTACGATACTTCATATCACCTTCCCTGCCCTCTGTATTTTTTGAAAGATCGTCTCTTATGCTTGTTCATACTAGATGTTTTAACCATATGAGGATTACCACTGGAAGAAGTTTTCTTTGGTGGTCCTGCTTCGTATATTACTGCAAATTTTATGCCCCTAGCCATACCATTTTCCTTTTAATAAGTATAGAAATCTCTTTTGAACTGTTATTATACTGTGTTCGGCCTTCCGTGTCAAGAATTACTTTCCTTTTACTAATAAGTTTAGTGACTCCTTTTCTTTATAAGTCTTATCTAATTCAACATCTATAAGCATATCAATACAGTGACGAGCTTTTCTTAAATCGTCTACGGGTGCTTTCTTATCAAGGTAACGAGTAACATACTTAATTACTGAATGCTGTAAAGGGTTCAAATCATTCGACATGCTATAGTGCATTGGTTGAATTTTGTACTTCTTATAATGATCCCCGCCTACCTGAGTATCCCAACTATTATTAGACATTCCACACCGTCCCTTCAATAATTGCAACCTTAACTTCTTGAACAAATATTTGATCCCATTCAGTAAGGTAGGGCCACAGGTCCAGTACAGTAGATAGATGCTCTTCTACTATCTCGGGGTTTTTAAGGTGCTGGTTTGCTTCCATTAAAGTCTGTAGAGTCTCTACCTTCTGCTTTGTTTTGGCTTTCATAGCTTGTCGCTTCCTTATAGTATAGTATAATTTCTTTTGTCTCTCTGAAATATCTTCTTAACTCCTGTAAGTTCTCCGCCATTTTTTCATACCCATCAGGTGTGAGCGCAAAAACGACAAAGTTTCCACCTAAAATCTTCTCTATCTCTTTTCTTTTCTCCGCATAGTTCTCTTCAGTAATAACCCAAAAACTAAGATCAATCATCTTGATCTCATGGGGCAAGGGGGGCTGATATATACGAATAGGTACTGTCTCTATCTTTGTAATTACTGTAGGCTCCATGTAACTATTTGGGAACCAAGAACAGCCACTAATAAGTAGTACTAGACTAATTATCCGCATTTTCTACCTCCCGCGAATCTTCCTCTATTTGACGAAAAATATCTAGAGTCTTTTTATTAGCTCTAGTCTCAATCATCGCCGGCTTTGCCCTTGCAAGGCGAGTAAGATTATGATCTTTAAATATGCGAAGAAAATTACTCTTTTCCTCCTTCAAGGCTGTTACACTAGATATTAACCCTGTTACTTGCACTCTCTGAGCTTTTCCATGCTCCTCTAGTTCAGTGACTTTCGTCGCATTATGCGCAGCAGTTTCCTCTAAAGTAACATTATTATCTTTTAAAGTCTTATTGTTGGCTTGAAGCTGGATTATTAATTTCTCTAGCTTAGCTACCGTAACCTCATGGTACGCATATGCAGCTCCCGCCGCTCCAATAACACCTACAAAAAATATTAATTTAAGATACATTTTCTAATCGTACCATTAGCCTCTCAGCACGACTACCTACTTGAGTATACCACATACTATCACGACCTTCAATAGCGGCAGTAGCCCAATTAGCTTCACATAAAGCTGCGTTCATATTTTTAAATCTACTCAAACGAGGGCGCCCTAGATTAAACAGCATATTTACCAGTATTTCCTGAACTTCCCCCGGAAATATGTGCCAGTTTTTATTATACAGGATTTCACACTCGTCGATAGCCGTATCCAAGTCTTTCTCAAACGCTTCCCAAACTCGCTCCTTCGATACCTCTGTGCCCAAAGGCTGAGACTTTTCTGGATCGCCCTGTACAATAAGATGCCCAACACCGAAAGTAGCAAACCCAAGATGGTCATTATATATCTTAAACTCAACACCCTCATCCACCTTTAAATCCTCAAAAACGCTTTGTCTATTCACAAATACTCCATTTCTTAATGGTAGACTTTTCAATGTCTTCCCACTCCTCTGCTCTTACGGCCCACACGAGCAATTTTTCGGATAGAGGATTCTGATTAATTTTGAATAACGTTCTTAAATGATAAGTCTTAGTAATCTCTCTACCGCTGGTTAAACTATTAAATGTAATATCAACATTGTATTTCTCCAATGCTTCTATAAGTTTCACAAATCCCCTTCCTTTACAAAGATGCCCTCAATCATCTTTCCTTTACGATCTTTAATATCCTCGTATGCTACCTCCAGACACTCCTCCATAGAATATCCGTTTCTTTCCATGATGTTTATGAGAACAACCATAATGTCTCCTAGGTCATCTTTCATATCATTACCCTTGCACATGTTATCTGATAACTCACCACACTCTTGGATGAGTTTAGCAAATTGATCCTTGTCCGTACTGCCTTCTATTAAATTGCGGTCATGGTGCCACTCGGCTATACTATTTAACAGCCAATGTATTTCTATTGCCTTGTATTTCATATATTTCCCTTAATATAAACATAGAAATCTCTATGAATGAACTGCTATTATACTGTGTTCGGCCTTCCGTGTCAAGAATTATTTTTCCAATCTCTATTTTTAACTCCGCAAAAATAATGCTTGACAAAAAAGTCGAAAGCCTATATAATACAATTTGAATTCGTACCAGTTCGCTGTGCGTTTTCAAAATCCGTAAATTAAAACGATTGTTACGCTTCCGAAAGGGGCAAGTAATTTCTTAGGAGAAAACTTATGAATGCAGTAAATCTAGAAAAAATTTTTGTCGGTTTCGACAAATTAGTAAACAGCCCATTATACCTACAACAGTCTCAACAGAGTACCCCCGACTATCCTCGATACAATATTGAAAATATAGATGATGGTTACATAGTATATGTAGCCGTTCCAGGGTGGAGCAAAGACCAAATTTCAGTGAACGTTCACAAAAATATCCTTACAATTCGCGGGGTTGCAGAGCCTCGAACTGAAGGAAGAAATTGGGTACATAAGGGAATTAGTGGAAAAAGCTTTGAAAAGCTCCTAAAGCTAGATAATAGCTTAGAGGTAACAAAGGCAACCCAAGTAAATGGAATGTTAACAATAGAATTATTGTACTCACCCTCTAGTAAGCCCACATCAATACCTATAGGGTAATATTGGAGATTCAATTGAAGAACTTCGTAAATGATAAGTGGGGCATACTAGGGGCAGTGGTACAAGTAGGAGTTATTTTAGGAACTCCGGTTGTATTCGCAGCTCTTAGCTACGTCTCATATTAGTACGGGAGGGGGGCTTTTAAAGGCCCCTCTTTTATTAATGAAAGTACCTTTAAAATTTAAAAATAAAAAAGCTATCCTTTTTGCTACTGGACCGACTTTAAAAAAGTCTGAGATAGACTTTATAGGAAAGAATAGAACGGATGACTTTGTTATTTTTGGCTGCAATGATACTTATAGATATATAGATTATCTAGATGTACACTATGCCTGTGACAAGCAGTGGTGGCAACATTGGGGCAGCAAGTTTAGAGACCAGTACCCGGATCTTGAATCTTGGACACAAGATAGTCATATGGCTCTTAAGTATAAGTTAAATCATGTTGATGGAAAAGGACATGAAGGATTAAGTTTGAATAGTAACCTTATTCACTTTGGTTCAAATTCGGGGTTTCAACAACTTAATCTAGCGTTTTTAATGGGCTGTAGTGAGTTCTATTTAGTGGGGTATACCATGGGTAAAGTGGATAAGCAATCCCATATATTTGGGGAACACCCAGGGTCGCTAAAAAAGAATAGTCCATACCCTAAATTCGTACAAAAGTTCAAGAATATACAAAAAGAAATAAAGCCTTTAATACACTGTAGCACTACAGGCAGTAGGTTAAAAGGCATTTTTCAACACACTTCTGTAGAAGAGATATTTAATGCTTAAAATATTTGTAGGTACTTCACAAAATGGTGAAGATGATATAGCGGAGAAAACTCTAAAATACTCCCTTGAAAAGCATAGCTCCGAACCTATAGAAGTTATCTTTATGAGAAATAGAGAAGATAGCTTTTTCGGTAAATTTGACTCTTCTCACTGGGCAACTCCCTTCACCAACCTTCGTTGGGCTATTCCCGAATACTGTAGTTTCTCCGGTAGAGCAATCTATATGGATGTAGACCAGTTAAACCTTCGGGACATTTCAGAACTCTATCACATAGACTTACAGGAAAAAGCTTTTGCAGCAAGAGAGAATAGGTTATGCGTAATGGTTTTGGATTGTGAGAAGATGGAGCCTTTAGTAGCCCCTGTATCAATAATTAAAAAAAGAACTAAATATGGTAACGAAAATTACCTTAGGTTTCTTCGTAACCGTTGTGACATGGATAAAAGATGGAATTGTTTAGACGGGGAAGGGCGTTCTATAGAAGATATATGGCATTTACATTTTACTAGTATGCCTACACAACCTTGGAAACCTGCCTGGTTTAAAGGGAAAACAAAACCCCACCCCCGAAAAGACTTAGTATCTCTATGGGAAACTTATAGGGATGAAGCTCTAGCAAAATGAAACAATTATATGACTGGGTAGTGCCTAATAGAGAAGAAGTGGGGATACGAGATATACTTAATGAGTGGGACAATAAAGAGAAAGAAGTTATCTCTAGGGTATCAAAGCGTAACAGAGCAGTACAGGCAGGAGGATATGTTGGCGTATTCCCTTTGGGGCTTTCTAAGCACTTTAAAAATGTTACAACTTTTGAACCAGTACAGGAAAACTGGGAGTGCCTCCTACAGAATACGAAGGATAACAATAAAATTAGTAAATTTCAATTTGCTCTGTCTAATGCAAACCATACAGCCTCTGTCTCCCATACTATAGAAAATAACTGCGGAGCAGTACAGTTACATAATGATAAAGAAGGAAGCATACAGGCTGTAACCTTGGATTCTATACTGGGGGAACAAGAGGTAAACTTACTGTGGCTAGATCTTGAGGGATTTGAAGCGAAAGCTTTGCAGGGAGCAACAAATATAATAGAGAAACACAGACCTGTAATTGTTATAGAGAACAATGGTCTAATACCAGAGTTCCCTTCCGACAAAAGAGGCTCAGAAGAACTACGAATATGGGTAGAAAAAACTTTTGATTATATTTTTCAGTCTAGACTAATGAGAGATGACTTATTTATACCGAGGAGTGATACAACATGGACCACGCTATGAAAGTATTGGCCTCATGTGACTCTGTTTATTTTTTAGAGCACCATGAAGCCTTCTATTATTCTGCCCTAGAACAAGGGCTAACTCCCTTTATAAATGTAGTAAACCCTACAAAGGAGGTTCAGAACCTAGTTGAAAAGTTAGAAAACGTAGACTATAGTTTCTACAAAGGGACCCCCTCTAGAGCATCTTTAGCTTGTAATAGATTTTTTATAGCTGAAGATTATATTGAAGGAGGCATACTTATAACAGATATTGATTGTTTTTTTAATAAAGAAATGCCACACATATCTGAAGATATAGGGTTGTTCCTAAGGGAAGAGCAAGCCTTCACGGGGATGCGAGTTGCTGCGGGTATACTATGGTTAAAGGGTAATACTGCCTCTAGAGTATTTATTAACGCTGTAACTAATAATATACGAAACCTGGACAAAAACTGGTTTGTAGATCAAAAGGCTATTTACGAAACTTATTGTAAGTTAAAAGATGATCTATCTATATTTAAATTTACAAATGTGCATATGGATTGGGAGTTTACAAGCGAGTCTTGCATATGGACTGGAAAAGGCAGCAGAAAGTATAAAAATAAAACTTATTTAGAGAGAAAAAGAGAAATAGAGAATGGAAACAACAAAGACATATGAGGGGCTTTTTTGGTGCTGGTACCGAAAGGACTTCTTTAGGTGGGCTGAATTTATAAACTTTGAACAAGAGAATTGGAAAAATGGATCTAAAAACTAAACTAGTAATCACAATGGAAGAATGTGGCGAACTAATACGCGCTTGTTCAAAAGTACTGAGGCATAGTACAGATGAACCCAAGTATTTAGAAAACTTGCAAGAAGAACTGGCGGATGTACAGGCTATGATACAGATTCTCGTATACGCTTATAACTTGGATAAAGGCAAGATAGAAGATTTGGTGCAAAAAAGGTTAAACAAGATGAAACGCCCCGATTACGAGTGAGGACAAAAATAGTTCTTGACAAAAATTTCATTAGCTGTTATACTGTATCTAAATAGTAACAGAAGAGTTTAATGAATATATTCATTCTCGACCAAGACATAGAGAAATGTGCTGAGTATCATATAGACGCCCATTCCGGCAAAATGCAGCTAGAAGCTGCCCAAATGCTCTGCACTATTCACTGGATAGATAAGTTCGTAGGATACGTTCCGCGTAAACTCACCTCAGAAGAGTGGCAGGTTATCGCTGCACGCAAGACAGATGACCCCCGACACTTTGCATACCTGCCTACAATGTACAATCACCCTTGTACTATCTGGGCTCGTAAATCACAACAAAATTACGAGTGGCTGTGGTGTTATGCTCATGCGCTAAATCAAGAGCATATCTATCGCGGAGGGGCTGATCACAAATCTTTTAAGGAAGTCATAAATAAATTACCTGATATTTCATTACCCACTACGGGGCTTACACCCTTTGTGCTGGCGATGCCAGAAGACCTAAAAAGTGAAGATGCAGTTGCTTCTTATCGTATGTTCTACATGAAGGATAAAGCAGCCATCAGCAAAGGAGCTAAGTGGAGAGTTCGTGGTAAACCAGAGTGGTGGGATGATAATATAGCAGACTATGAGAATAGAATTTCTAGAGTAGCATAGGGAGGGTAGTAGTGGCATACAGCGATAAAGTAATGGAACACTATTGGAACCCCCGTAATGTGGGGAAATTTGAGGATGCTGAAGATATAGGTACAGGCATGGTAGGTGCACCAGCATGTGGTGATGTGATGCGATTACAGATTAAAGTTAATGCCCAAGGAGTGATTTTAGATGCAAAATTTAAAACGTATGGCTGCGGAAGTGCAATTGCTAGTAGCTCTTTACTCACTGAATGGGTTAAGGGAAGAAGTCTGGACGATGCTAATAATATTAGGAATACAGATATTGCAGAAGAACTTGCACTTCCCCCTGTAAAAATACATTGTAGTGTACTCGCCGAGGACGCTATTAAAGCCGCAATTCAAGACTACAGAGGTAAGAATGAGACGAGGGATTAAGAAACGTGCAGGGGAAAACTTAACTGACGGGAGCATTAAAAAAGTTATTCAGCTTCTTTCTGCATCACCAGCGATTACTAAAAAAGAAGCCTGTAGTATGCTTAATATTAGTTACAATACTACTAGGCTTAACAATATCATTGAGGAGTACAAGGATAAAGTAGAGTACAGAAGAACTAGAATGGCTCAAAAACGGGGCCAAGTAGCTGCCTCGGAAGAAATTGCACATGTTGCGGAACAGTTTTTAGCTGGAGAAAGTTTTTCTGATATTGGAAAAAGCATATTTAGATCAGTAGCTTTTGTAAAGAATATCATTCAAACAATAGGTGTTCCTGAAAGAGCCCAAGGGGATGAAAAAGCTCATATAGAATATCTGCCGGAAGAATGCGTAGCAGAATATTTTGAAGAAGGAGAGATTGCTTGGGCGGCTAAGTATCACACTTCGTGTGAGGTTATCACCAAGCTTAAGGAAGAAAAGTATGAAGATAGGTATTGTACTCCCTGCTATAGAGTATGGATAAGAGAACCTACGGATTCGACGCAAGAATATGGAGGATTTAATGCTTACATTCCTGCGTATGATCTCGGTAAATTGGAGCATTTAAAACAATATGGACTTAATACTAAGCGCATTTAGTTACTACGCTATTTTTTGTATAACTACAGTAGTCTGTATCTTATATCTGCAAATAAAAGCATTTAGA
>OCVR010003099.1_pt1 | contig 11994 bp, 19 predicted proteins | sample 1539091 | NCBI WGS metagenome assembly OCVR01 (sample SAMEA3355530, study PRJEB22509) | marine metagenome | biome: marine; feature: coastal ocean; material: water | place: USA | collected 2010-08-07 | depth 16 m | reverse complement strand
ACCGCTTTGATAAGAGTGATATTATCGAGCAGGCAGTAGCAGTGTATTCAGGTGACAGACTTGCATGGGTTGACCTAATTGGTCGTGACCATTGTGATACTGAAACAGGATTTGACTTAGAATTTAAGTATGTTTCTGATGGACTATTCACTAAGGTACAAAAGTTACCGAAAAAAACTGTGAATGTGAAATTAAAGAATAACTTAGGTGCCCACAAAGGTATTAAAGTGAGCAATCCAGCAGATTTCTATATGATTGGTCAGCAAGATGCAATCGCAATAATCAGTTGGAAAGATATTAAAGAATTTCTTGTAGCGGTGCCTGACGGTATTGAAGCACGAATTCCATTTGATGCTCTTAGTTTTATCTTCGATTTCAATGATATTGACTATAAAGATAATAAAATTGATTGTGATTATAAGAAAATCAAGATGGATGCACAAAGAACATTAATTGAAACGTTTTTATAACTTGACAATTATACGATAACCAAGTATAATAATACTATGAGTAACTATACCGATGGCTCCGGTCGCCCGTTAACACTAGAAGAAAAAATAATGTATCTAGAAGCAGGCACTAGTACGAGATAAAATTTGGGACAAAAAATTATGACGAACAATTACAACACAGAACCAGGTCCATTAGATGGAAAACGACAAAAACTTAATGATAAGATTAAGGCTCTAGATTCAAGCAGAGTATTTAAGAAGATAACACCTAAAGGTGATTTATCTTGGTATGTTAAGTGGGTTTCAGTTGTTCTTATTGTGATAGCAACTGCGGCCAGGAGCGAAGGCTCAATACCTCATATTGATATGTGGTTTGGATTAGCAGGCACATTTGGCTGGCTTTGGGTGGGTATGCTTTGGCATGACCGGGCTCTTGTTATGTTAAATGGTATATTAGTAACTCTTATAGGCATGGGCCTAATGAATTTCTATTTCGGAGTATAATATGACAAAATTTATTAAATTTACTTTTAATGCGTTTGACAAAGAATTTACAGTTCATACAGATAGTGATGTAGAAACAAAAATGGATTTGGCAAATGAAACAAGTAAAGCATTGACTAAAGCAAATCGGGAATTTCTTGATAAGTTTCTACAAGACGGAATTGACCCTTATCCAGGGTGGTGGAGTAACTCATCACCAACAGATTTTTACTGGTCAACGGGTAATAATTTCGACTAAAAGTAGATGTTAACTGTATATATACTATACTAAATACCTTAGTTTTGAGAGTAAAGTAGTAAAAAACTTGACTTTTAATGGGATTTATGTTATAGTATTACAAAATGGTTAAAAATTGACATATATTTGTTTTTATGTTATAATATTATTTTAAAGTAATAAAGAGGGTTGTTATGGAATTAGGAAGTATATTTTCGTACGTGATACTAGTAACTTTATTAGGATTTTTTACAATAGGCTTGTTATCTAATTTTTTCTTTCCAGTGTTTATGGAAGCAAATGACGAGTTAAATAAAGAAATTTCTTTAGACTAGATTATTTTTAAAAAGTAATCTACTAAAGATTAGTTATATGTTCTTCTGCCATGTTTTTACATGGTAAGAGTGCGTATAATATCGTATGCTTTAGAGATAAAGTGTATGCATCCGCACTGATGTAAAACTACTTTTTAATATAACAGGAGTAAATATGTTAGATAAAATCTTACGCTGGGTCTCCGGCGCAACAGAGGCTGGTGTTTCACTAATCGGTCTTGCTATCGTACTACAAGTAGTATTCGGCGGGTCTGTACCTTTCTTAGGTGGTGACGTTATCGGTACTGTAATTGGAATAGTTGGGCAACTTGGCTCTGCTGGTCTAGTTGGATTAATTTCCGCGGCTATTTTGTGGAAACTATTTTCAAAAGATTAGATCCTAATATACGCAATCTTTGGTATATCATTGAGAATGCCGGTAAACGGCATTCTTCCAATGAAACGGTTTCGGTACTTTCTCCGCAAAAAGTGCCAACTAATTCGTAAATTCATCTCAATATAAATAGTTATAAATACAGAGGACTTAATTGAGATGAAATTACATTGCATAAGTGATACACACATGCGACACCGAGAAATAGAACTGCCTGGTGGAGACGTGTTGATACATGCAGGAGACATAATGTCTAAAACGGACGTAGGACAATTACTAGATTTTTTAGTATGGTTTGATGAACAAAAATACACAACTAAACTTTTTATCGCTGGCAATCACGACCACATTTTCGAAAATAAACCTGACCTTATTGAAAAAATTCTCAGACTATTTCCATCTCTCATATACTTACAAGATTCCGAAGTGATAATTGACGATATCAAGTTTTATGGTTCACCTTGGATTCCCACAAACTTTTCAGGTAAAGCATTTTCTTTCTTAAGAACTGACCACGATATAGCAACAAAACACTGGTCAAAAATTCCCGATGATACTGATGTTCTTATTACTCACGGACCAGTCTATGAAAAACTAGATAAGATTATGCACCCAGTTAGAGAGAATCAAACCAAACTTAATCTTGGCGACCCATCTCTTGGAGAGCGAATAAAAGAAATCAATCCACAAGTTCATATTTGCGGACATATACATTCAGGTCAAGGAGTGCTTGACGAACACGAAGAAACAACTACCTATATCAACGCCGCTAGTCTGGGCGAAGATTACCAATATTCAAATAAAAGGAGATATATAGAATGCGAAATTTTAAAAACCACATCAGAGATTGGACTTCAAAGAAATGGCACTCAACTCACAATTGGAAAACAGGGACAGGTAAACTAATTAAGAGAGCATTGAATAAAAAAGCAAGGAAACAAGCAAAAGAAGAAATGTACGATTAAATCAGAGTAGTGTTAACTCTATCATTTCTAGGAATATATGCTGATGAATTCTTAGGAATGTGATGATTATGTAATCCAAGATTGTTTAAAAATTCTATGTTTTTATCAAACCAATCATCAAACGCATTTCTAAATTCTTGGGCATCTAAACCAAATTCATCAAATATCCATTCTCCGTTAGCAATATCATTGTAGTCATATTGAATTACTTCGTATCCTCTAAAGTATTCTTCCCAAGAAGAAGGCATTGTCTTGGTTGATAGATAACCAGCATTATCAAATGAACTTTCATCTACATTTTCTTCATCCATAAACTTAGAAAAGTATAGTCTTTGAAGTGTTTCAATATTGTTTATTTCTTTGGCAGAGACAGTTGATATATCTAAATTATAGTTATTAGGTTGTAATGCCATACGAATTGTATTATCATACATCGGAACCTCGTCATTTTCGATTATACCAGAAAGATAGTTATTGACAGTTTCAATTGACATAATGTCTGATTTTTTATGTTTATATTCATGTTGGTCTAAGAATGGGTCATCCGTTAAATATTCAGCCATATCTCTAAGACGTTCTATTCTGTTTATCTTATCATTTTTTGTATACACACAGTTTGTTTCATTTTTTGCTAGACACACCATAGCACAATGTTTTTTCCATTCTACTGGTGCAGTGTTTATCATCTTTGCATCTTTGAATAATTTTAGTTCATCATAGAAGTTATGAACTTTAACCAAATAACGCATATCTTCGTGTTTGTCCAGTTCAAGTAAAGAGTTAAAATCATGTTCTGGATATCCATAAGAAATACCTTGTTGGTCTATAAGTATTCTCTCTGCTAGTTCTTTGAAGTTCGTTGCACATTCATCAGAAATATCTTTCTCGCCTGCATATAAGAAATAGTGACCGAAAATAGTATCAGCGAAATAATGTTTATTTGCTGTCCTCGTTTTTAAATCCCATCCCATCATATAGAAATCTTGCATTAATGTGGAATCTTTTTGTGAAATAATATTGGGTGAATTATCTGTGAGATAATTTAGAATGAATTCGCCACCCATTCCACCGAAATAACGATAGAATATAAATTTGTGTTTATTGCGTTCTAATAGAGTAGATAATTCGCCAACTGTTAGTAGTTGTTTATTCTTACTTTGTTCTATTCTAGCAGATACTTCAGCAGATGATGGATTAGTCATTACTTTTTACCTATGGGATTATAACTCCATTGCTGTTTTAACTGCCGGGGAAGCAATATCAATTGCGTATAACCCTGCTAACGTCATTGAAAGAATCTTTTCTAAACTTAATCCAATTACTGCTATTGACGGTAACATTGGTGATATTAACATTAATATAATAACTCCTAGTCCTATCATCTTTGGATGTTTACGAAAGAAGCCAAAGAATTTTTGTAGTGTTGATTTTTCTACTTTTTCATCACCAAGTCTCATTTCAAGTTTAGCCATGTAATCTTGCATCTCTTTAGTCTTTGCATCATCGGGCTCTGGTTGTTTTCTAAACTTATCCATTGCTTTTTGTAAAATAGTTTTACTTATTTTTTCAGCAGACGCAACCTCTTCAAACAATGATGTTTGGCTTTTTGCCCATCGTTCTAATTCTAATAAAGAGTTACCCTCTGATACGATGTCAGTTATTTTCATTATTTAGGTTTAGGATTATATTTAGATTTAGGAATACCTTGAGTGTATCTGCCACCAGCACTGTAATTCACATTACCGTCTTTTGAACCTGTATGTTTGCTCTTGGTTGTAGTCTTGGCATTTGTTGTTTTAGTTGCAACATTAGTTTTTGGACCCTTTGCTAGATGATGTTGTCCACCAACTCTACCACCAGGGAATGTTCGTGTAGGACCATATAGTTCAGCGGCTTTAGCCTTGCCTGCCGCTTGATTCTTAAATTGAGCGCCTACTTTACCACCAGGGAATGTTCGTGTAGGACCATATAGTTCAGCGGCTTTAGCCTTCAAGTCTGCTTTATTTGATGCAGTCTTACTTGTGCCTTTAAGAGCATTCCATATTGATTTTGCCTTTGGGGCAAGTGCAAGTGCCGCTCTTCCAACACCGGCGATGGCTGGTATTATTTCATCTAACTGTTCGTCTGATTCGTCAAACTCACCTGCTTTACGAAAAATATGAATTTGCTTATAACGTGCTTCGTTATCAACTATATGATCCATAACATCTTGATAGTTGTCTTTAGTTAAACCACCATATTGGTCAACTCCGATATCTTCTGCAAATTCCCAGAATTCGTCTTGTGACATGCCTAATGCTTTCGCCATATCTTCTTCTGAATCACCATATTCTAGTGAACCATCATCTTCAAGTTCGTTTACTTGTTTTTCTTCAATGTGTCCTAAATTTTTCTTAACTGCGTCAACCATTGCGGAAACATCACTTGAACCCACTTCAGTTGTGCCACTATAAAAGTCTGCCACATCTTCAATTGCGTTCATTAGTGGTTCAGGACCTTCATCACCTAATAACGACAACATCAATTCTTTATTCATCTTAATACGATGTGTAATGATATCTACAAGGTCTTCGGCTGACACACCGTCTTCTTCCAGCCACGCTGGATGTATTGCAAAGTCATCATCACCATAACGACCACGCTTTACATCTCTATCATGCTCTGCTTTCGCACCGTCTTCTTCTTTGATTGGTTTATTATTTTCTCTAACTTCTTTAATGAAGTTCATATCTTTTAATCTACTTATGACAACGTGTCTTACATCAGTCTCAGGTTCATCACGTTTCATAACTTCTAAATCATCAAACAATTCATCATCACCAAAGACATCATAAAGTTCATCAAGAGCCGTCTCGGCGTCTAATGGATTTTTCAATAAGGTTGTTAATTTTTCGACTTGTTCTGGAGTTTCTGGAATTGACCAAGTACCTTCTGTTACTGGTTCTTTACCTTCCATAACATCTTCATCCCAGTATTGGTCTGACTTGAGAGGTTCTCTCTGCTTGTCATGTTTGTCATACACATCAACAATAATACCCATTTCATTTGAAGAAACTACTACGTTGTAGTGTTCAGTTTCAATTTGCTCTTGGTCTTCTATACCAAGTTGGGCTTCATTATATTCTTCTACGCCCTTGTCAGTTTTCTCCTGAAGATTTTCTATCATTCTTTTCCAAGATAATATATCTCTATTGTCTTTATATGTCATAATTATGTCCTGTGATTATACAATACGTTAATTGTATTTATCTTTTATACTTGACTTTTGTGGCAAATTTAAGTATAATTAGAAGATACTACAAGGAACACTATGAACATATTACATAATCCACAATTTAACATTGATAAAATAACTGCTTATTATACAAAAAAAGACGGTGTACCAGTACATTATGTGTGTACATCTGATTTAGACGAGAGTGATAGACCATTTGATATTTATTATCGTGATACTCCTCATCCTGTACATAATAATTATTATTTCGGATTATATAAAGATGATAAAGATAGAATGATGATATGTAAAGCAGATTCTATTGAGGACTACGAGTTTGGAATGATATCAGAACCAGATACTGATGAATGGGTATACAGTCGAAGTCATCATGATTTTGTTGAGATAGGTTCAGGATTTATTGATGGTGGGCGAAGATATATTAAAAGGGGTGGTGATTTGGACATACAAATATCCGTAGTATGTAAAGTTAAAGATGGACAAATTATAGATAAAAGCAGGAGAAACTAATGAGTGATTATGGATATACAAAGAGTAACAATGTAGTTAGTTATGGATTTCCAGAAGAAAAGATTTTCGATGACCCAACATTGACCGATACTGAAAAAGCATCAGAAATAAACAAATTATTGAGTAACCAATATCAAAATGGATTATTCGGAGCAGAGAAACAAGTTGAAGAAAGGCGAACACTAGATGTTGATGTATTAGCACTTGTTTTATTTTGGTCAGATACAGATGTCACTCCACCAGAAGAACACGGTGGCACTAGATATAATTATTGGTGTAACATACTTCGTGATAACGCAAGATGGGAAGATCCTATAGGTACTCAAACTATAGGTACTGGATTACCTAGACCTGATTTTGATTTTGATAAAGTTGTAATGACTCCTAGAAAGAAAGATATTGAGCAGTCAAAAAAGATAATCGATTACTACAAACTTAAATTATCTCATAGAGCATTAACTGGAGATATACCATTCTCTGAATATGAAAATAAATTAGGTAGTTTTATTAATTCATTACCAGGACAGTTCAAGTTTGAAGAATTGGGTGTGATTGTAAGATTGCCAGAAACATATAATGTTGATTTAGTATTCGATGAGTTCATAGAAAAATATGATTCTTTGCCACCTTCTGAACCTGAATGGTTTATGACTGTAGAGCCAGACCGACATTCACTTGTTCTTAATTTTATAAAAAAAATAAACATTCTTGGTAGTAGAGAGAATAATATTCGTTATTACTTTGAGAATGATAATATCTTATATTGTATGAGATTTGGTGAAAATAATCCATTGTTGGGTGTACTGGATCACGTACTGGAAACTAAAAATAATACATTGAAAATATCAGCCGCAATAACACCAAGCGTGTTGTATGCGAATAGTAACTTTTGGTATAATACTATTCATGATGAATTCATACTAGAATAAATATGATAGAAGATAGAGATGTTGAATTAATGGTGATAACCATGGAAGAATGCGGCGAACTTATCCAAGTTTGTTCTAAAGCCGTGCGGACAAAAAAATATTACAACAACAAAAAATTGACAGAAGAGATTGGTGACGTAGTGTGTATGGTAGGATTATTATTAGAAAACGGTCTTATTGACGAAAACGAAGTTGAAGAAAGAGTCAAAATAAAACTTGCCAAATTGGCTAGATGGAGTAACCTAGTTGAAGATAATAAAGAATACAAGGAGATAAGGAATGATAATAGAAAATATAATAGAAAACGAAGACGTAGATGATTACTTAGATTTAATAAAGAAAGAGAGAACAGACCTAAAAAGTCAACTACAGAAAGACATACTTGAAGTTACTTTTACGAAAGTAAATGGTGATAAACGAGTAATGAATTGTACGTTAATGGAGGGAATTGTTCGCCCAGAAATAACAGAAAAAAAGAAAAATACAACAGAAAAAAAAGTTAATGAAGAGGTACTTAGTGTGTGGGATATTGATGCTCATGGTTGGCGCAGTTTTCGTATCAACAATGTTACAAAAGTAAGAACCCATTCGTGAGGATATAAGAATGCCTAAGAATCCGCTACTTAATATCTTTGATATTGGGGGAGATGTTATTAAAGATAACGAAGTCTACAAACTCAAAGATAACACAATACTAAATAACTTGGTTGTCAGTTCAACTGATATGAAGCCTCATCAGAGTACGAACGGGCATACACATTCTGGACAAGAAGAGGTTTATTTTTTTGTAAATGGTACAGGAATAATGTATCTGAATGATGTGCCTAGAGATGTAGGACCCAATGATGTAGTCTTAATTGAAGACGGAGTACATCATAGAGTTGAATCCAATGAAGACGGATTATACTTTGTATGTGTGTTTGATGGGAATAGAAGTCACTAATGAGTAGAAAAAGGTTTTTAGCAATAGTTGACCCGTGGGCAAATCCAATGCCGCATGATGTTGAGGAGTTCCCTCATTTAGAATCTGATATATCAATTCAATGTCAACTAATTCATAATCAATTGTCTAGACTACGACCTTTGTTTGATGAGATTATAGTTGTTGATTCTGGTGTTACTCCTCATCCTTTGTTTGATGAACTTTATAATATTGGAGGTTTTATACCTGGTGACTTATATTATGACCAAGTAAATTTTGAAAAATCTTACTATTTAGAAGACAAGCAAGATTGGGATGCTTGGTTTTGCGGATTTCATTATGGAAGATGTATACAAGGTAAAATCAATGATATAATAAAAGTCTGTGGATGGGATTATAGTCGGTTTCATATTATAGAGAATCTTTCATTTCTATTTCCAGGAGATGAAAAACGGCGTTGGAGTAAATGGGATGTGAATATTGAAATTTCCAAAAATGTTAAAAAGTATAATTGGGACTATGTAGGAAAATTAACTGAATTAAATGAAAAATAAAGAAGGCGAATGGGATATGATAATAAATTGGTCGTTAGAAACGGTTAAAGATGAAGTTGATAAAATAAACTTCGCTGAAAGTGATAGACATATGGATGGCTTTACTACTTGGGGATGCAAGAAAGATTTGTACGAAATTCTTTGGTATGTCGAGAATGCATTAGATAAATGTGGTACATATGCAACTGAAGATGATTATATCAAAGAACACGAAAAAGAATTGATGTGGGATATATTAAAAGGGAATAAAAAATGATATTAGTTGTAGGATGTGGCTTTGTAGGTGAAACAGTTGCGAAGTCGTTACAAGAAGCAGGTAAATCAGTTATTCGCATTGACCCAAAATATAACGATAATACAATCGAAATGTATAACGGCACTAATGGATTAAAAGCCGTGATAGCAGTTCCAACACCAACAGTTGATGGTATTTGTGATGATAGTATGATACGAGAAGTACTTGGAGAATTAGGTGATATACCAGTTCTGCTCAAGTGTACTGTACCACCAAATATGCTAGAAACATATCCAGAAAATGTAACCTACAATCCAGAATTCTTACGTGCTAAAACTGCCGAAGAAGATTTCAAAAATCAAAAACATTTTATTGTTGGTGGTACACCAGAGAATTGTGGAATTTGGAAAAATCTATTTTCATACATGAATGTAGAATTTATTGAAACAGACAGAACAACCGCTAGTATGGTTAAGTATTTTCACAACTCTTGGCTAGCAACTAAGGTTGCGTTTTTCCATGAAGTGATGAATAATGTAGGTGACAAATACAATCATAACGATATGATTGATATCCTAGGAAAGTTTGAGAATATTGGACCTTCTCATATGTCTGCACCAAACGATGACGGTGGTCTCGGATTTGGTGGACATTGTTTTCCAAAAGACACAGAAGCGTTTTTAGATTTCACCAATAGTGATATTTTAAGAAAAGTAATTGAAGTAAACAACAAACTAAAATGAAACTAGGATTCGCTCTTGGACCATGTGTGCGAGATATATTACTACTCAACGTAAAAGACGAAGATGTTGGATTCATATTAGTTGATGATGGGTTCGAGTGGAACAGTCAACCCGATGGTGTCGACCTAATTCTAAGTAACAATTTAATGCTCAAACAATTTAGCAAGGATGTTGTCTATGATATGATTGATATTCTTCACTTCTCTGGCAAATTAGTAAAAACAACAAATAATGATATTTCTTCATTTTGGTCAGAGTTTCATACAAGAAACGAAAATCAAAGTGGAATATGGTGCGATATCATCGTTTCACCAGAACTATCTACACCAGCAGTAAAAAGTGCGTGGGAACACTATCAAATTGTCTCTGGACTATGTAAGTAGACTAAAATTCCCGGAGACTTGACATTTGTCAAGAAACCGTGTATAATACACTAGACAATTTTGTTAATGAGAGAGGAAAATATGAATATTAGTAACATAACCCACTTTAATATAGATGATTCTGATAAATACGCGAGTACTATGAGAGGAATCAATATGACTAATGGCAATTTTATGACGGCATCGACTCGTGATAAAATACTAGCACAAATCAGAGAATTGGAAGGCAAAAAACCAACAATTACAGAGCAAATTGGAAATGCAAGACTTCAAGGTGGGCTAGAAGAAAACGAAGAACTAATAATGGCATTAGAAGAAATGCAACGGGTCGACATGGATATTCATCGTCACCAAGAAAAACTCGTTGATATTCAACTTATTCAACCTCTATCTCCGGGTATAAGAAACATTATAACAGTGGGAACTACAGTTACAATTCTGAATATTGATACAGACGTAGAATCAATATACACTATTCTTGGCGAACATGATTCTGACCCAAATAACGGAATTATTAGTTTTAAGTCACCACTTGGTGCAGAACTATTACAACGTGAAGTTGATGATGAAGTTGAAATTCGAGCAGGAAACAATATTACTAATTACGAAATCATAAAAATTGTTGTAAAAAAACTACAATAGTCGCAAAAATACTACATTAAATTACTTTAAAATACTTGACAACCACACGATATATGCTATAATATGTGTATAAGGTTTAATTTTAGAGAGTATATTATGAGAATTTTTCTTACTACTGTGTTGATTATCGTTGGATTAACAGTCATTGCAGAGAGTCGAATTTTATCAAATAAAGTGATTGAATTAGACACTGTGGAACTAGATTGTCTATCACAGAATATCTATTTTGAAGCGGGAAATCAAAGCCTAGAAGGCATGGCCGCTGTTGCTGATGTGACTCTTAATAGAGTTCAGAATAGTCGTTATCCGAGTGATATATGTTCTGTTGTAAAACAAGGATTAAAACACGCAAATGGAACGATGAAACGTAATATGTGCCAGTTTAGTTGGTATTGTGACGGCAAGAGTGATGAGATTCCAGTAGATAGTTTACATTTAGGTATTAACGAAGCCTGGAAAAATTCTCAACATATAGCACGGGCTATGTTATTAGAGTACAATTTAACAGATGTGGGCACATATTTCGGCATTACAGAAGGTAGCACTCACTATCACGCAACTTATGTTGTGCCTAATTGGATTAATGACCGAGGTATGGTAAGAATTAGACAAATAGGCTCTCATATATTTTATAAATTTCACTAATATGACAACACATGCAACAATTGATATTGAAACATTAGGAACTAGTCCAGATACAGTAGTATTAACTATTGGTGGAATTAAGTTTGACCCAATGGCAGATGATGGTTTACATAGTGAATTCTATTATCGATTAGATGCTGATGAACAAATTGAAATGGGTCGTTCTGTTGATGAAAAAACACTTGAATGGTGGGAAACTCAATCAGAAGAGGTTAAAAATGAAGCATTAGCCCCCAACGATAGATTTCCAGTAGAAGAAACTCTAAAGGCACTAAATAAGTGGCTCGTTGGAGTTGATAAAATCTGGTGTCAAGGTCCAGTATTTGATATTGGAATATTAGAAAATTTAT
>OCVR010003094.1_pt1 | contig 12000 bp, 1 predicted proteins | sample 1539091 | NCBI WGS metagenome assembly OCVR01 (sample SAMEA3355530, study PRJEB22509) | marine metagenome | biome: marine; feature: coastal ocean; material: water | place: USA | collected 2010-08-07 | depth 16 m | reverse complement strand
ATCCATGAATCTGTTGGGTTTGGATAGATATTTAGATGAGAACTTATATCTTCAACAGCGTCAATAATAATATTAAATTCTTTTACCTCTGATTCCCCATTACATCCGTTATTATCCATAACTTTAACAGAATAGTATCCACTAGTAGTAGGAGTGTAGTTTTGTGACGTTGCTCCTAGAATATTATTTCCATTTTCATCTATCCATTGATAAGAAAGGAAACCTGGAGTAGCTTCTAATGTAGTTCCGTTTATAGTAATCATAACAATTACAGGGTTGTTTAGTTCCGTAATAATTACAGAATTTGTAGCTAAACAATTGTTATCATCAGTTACTATAATATTTACTAATCCTGCAGTGAGTCCAGTTATATTTTGTGTTGTCTCTCCATTACTCCATAAGTATGTGTATGGGCTAGTCCCTCCAGAAACAGAATCTACCCATGCAGATCCATTACTATCTCCATAACAGATTATATCTGTTGAATTTAATATTACAGACAAACTGTCTGGTTCAGTAATTCTTAGCATAATAGAATCAGTACAACCATTTGCATCCATAATTATATATCGTGATATGCCAGCAGTTAAATTTGAGAATATATTACTACTTTGAAATGATTGTCCATTATTATCATCATAAGAATATGGTGAAACTCCTCCTCCTCCTGTATCCACATTAATTTCAATTGATCCATCTGTTAATCCATAACAACTAATATCAGTGATTTTGGCTGAGATATTCATAGAATCATTTTGAATAATCAGAACAGAATCAGAAATAGAACATAAATTAAAGTCAGTCACATTAATATAATGAACTCCTGCAGACAAGTTAGCGCTAGTAGATGAAGAATTATTATCCCAAAGATAAGTATATGGTAAAATTCCTCCATAAGTAAAGGCAGACGCTTGAGCTGTACCTCCATAACAAAGAGCAGTATCTGCACTTGTAATGATTTGCAATTGCGTTGGTTGATCAACAACAATCGTAGTATAAACTGAACTTGTAGTATCTGAGAGAGTCAATTCATAAGTTCCTGCACATAAACTATCTAAATCTTGATCTGTAGAACTAAATCCATTTGGACCTGTCCAATTATAAAAGTATACTGAATCTCCACCATTTGCTGTAATATTAATTTGTCCATTACACTCTCCAAAACAAAGTAAATTGACTATCGCATCAATAGAAACATTAAGTGATGGAGGTTGATCTACAAAAATCGTATTAGAATTAGAACAATTTAGTGAATCAGTAACAATAATAATGTAATAACCATAATATAGTGATGAAATATCATCAGTATTCGAGGAATATGCATTAGGACCACTCCAATTATAGGTATAGTTGCCAACCCCACCATTTGATGAAGTATAGATCTCTCCATCATTTCCATTATAAACACTAACATCTATAACAGAGTCGGTAATAATTGTAATCTCAGATGGTTCCGTAATTGTAACGGATCCTGAATCTATACATAGGTTAGAGTCGGTTAGTACATATGTATATGTTCCAGAGGAAAGCATCATAGGGTTATTTCCTCCCCAGTTCTCAATTAATGTTCCAGTACCACCACTTAATGTAAGTATAGCTGTTCCATTATCCCCTCCATTACAACTTACGTTTGTAGCAGATAATGTAGCAATTATTAGGGTAGGTTCTGTAATAGTAACAGATCCTGAATTTACACATTGATTAGCGTCAGTGATTGTATAATCATAATCAGAAGCACTTAAAGTATAGATATCCTCTGCAACATTAAAATATCCATTTGCACCTGTCCATGTTGTAGTGTAATTTCCAGTTCCTCCAACAATACTTAAATCTATAGAACCATCATTTTCTCCATTGCATGAAATATTATATCCATTATAATCTGAAATAGTAGCAGTTGCCGATAAGCTATTTGGTTCTGTTATAGTAATTGTATCAAAATGCAAACAACCATTTATATCCATTACAGAATAAGGATAAACTCCTGCAGGCACCCCAACTGGAGTAACGAACGTATTTAACCCATTAGGTAGTGGGTATATGTAAGTTGTCCAACTTAATAAATAATCTGTTACACCTCCACTAAATATTACTGTGGCTGAACCGGTGCTATCTCCATTACAAAGAACATTTGTAGTTGAGTAAACTGAGGAAAGTTCAGATGGTTCATTTAAAGTAATGCTATCAACTAAAAAGCATCCAATAGAATCTGTTATGGTAACAGAATACGGACCAGATGATAAGTTTGAAATGTTTTGAATAGTATCTCCATTAGACCAAGAGTAAGTTATATTTCCATTACCTCCAGTAGCACTTGCAATAATACTACCAGTACTGTTTCCAAAACAATCAATGTTATATCCATTATTTGAAGGAGCACTTAAAGATAATGACAAATTGTTTGAGGGCTGATTTACTGTAGTACTATTAGTGTCATTACATCCGTTTGAATCTGTAATTACTACAGAATAATTTCCAGATGGAAGATTGGCAATATCCTCAGTTGTATCATTATTATTCCAAAGATAAGTATAGGGCAAGGTTCCTCCACTAACCGTTAAATCAACACTACCATTTGTAATTAAACAAGATGTTAAATGATGAGGTGATATTATTGAACTTAATGCTGTAGTAGGTTCTGTTATCGTGATAGTTTCTGTTGTTGTACATCCATTTGTATCTGTTACTAACACAATATATGATCCAGCAGATAAACCACTTAGGTCTTCAGTATTATATGGTCCACCAGGCCCTGTCCATGCAAAGGTATATGGTGAGGTTCCTCCGTTTACTGTTAGGTTTATAGCTCCAGTATTGTCATTAAAGCAGAGTACATTTGTTCCACTAATAGAAGAAGTTAGTATATTAGGTTCTGTAATAGTAATAGATCCTGAATCTACACATAGATTAGTGTCGGTAACAGTATAAATATATGTTCCAGCAGCAAGAGCCATAGGGTTAACCCCCCCCCAATCTTCAGTTAATATTCCAGATCCACCATTTAATGTAAGTACAACTGTCCCATCATTTCCTCCATTACAACTTACGTTTGTAGTAGATGAAGAAACAGTTATAGCAGCAGGTTCTGTAATAATTATTGTATCAGTGGTAGCTGAACAATTATTTGAATCGCTTACTGTACACCAATAGGCCCCTGAATTAAGACCTGAAGTAATATTTGTTGTGTCTCCATTATTCCAAAGATATGTTATAGAGACAGTAGATGCATTAATTACTAATGAATAATCTTCCGTGGCACCAAAGTAAATAGTGCTATCACATGCACCAAAAGCCATTGTGTTAGGATTATTGTACGATTGATTTTGAGATACTATTCTCATTCTTGTATTACCACTTATTGCTGAAGGAGGAACTGTAAAGGAAAAATTATTAGTTGATGGAGTTAGATTAGGACCTATAGTATAGACCTCTTCATTAGCATCATCAAAATCCCCATCTATATTCCAGTCAATAAAGATTTTTGCAGCATCATCCCAATTGAAATTTTGCGTGCACCAACCTAAATCAACACGCATGTTGTAGCTTTGTCCAATAGTAAGATCTGTGCTAATTGATGTATAATCTTCATATGTGTCACAAGCTCCTGAGGTATTATTGCTAATTGAATCAGAATCTCCTATTAACTGAACAAAGTCTATTGTTGAATACGAATTGTTTGTTGGTCCTGAGCTGCAGTAACTACCTGTAAATATATTTCCACCTCCACCTCCTCCACTTGAATTTACTGTTACTTCAGCACTACCATCTGATAATCCATTACAACTAATATTTTCTCCACTAACTGTAATACTATTCGAAAAAGCAGCACAAGGATCTATATAGCTTAAAGAAACAGTATCTTGAGGACTTAAAGATCCAATTTTATTTCCTAAGTTATCAACCTCAAACGTTTCCCAATACGCTGTATAGGTTCCGTATTGTGCTGTGCCTGGTGGGTTGCTAAACTTTACTTTGATTAATAATGTATAGTTACCTGAATGCGGCAAAAGGTAGCCAGTAGAATCTCCTGGAACCTGACTCCAAAATCCTTCTGCATTTCCATTTGAATTAATAGTGTAAGGAATATTTATTCCACCAGGCTGTCCTGGAATATTCCATTTTATTGTAATATCTCCTTGCTGAATGTTTCCAGCAGAACAAGATACTTCGAATTCTGGTCTAGCTCTAACTTCACATCCTGTATTAATCATTTGTAAGGTATCATATGACCATTGATTATAAGCGGTCACAGGATTTGGCAAGAAAACGCTTATGTTTTGCTGAATAGAAGTTGCTCCATCAATTCCAATTGTAGCAGTTAAGGTATCTGTACATCCTACATTGTCTACATACATTACAGTGTATGTTCCGGCTAGCACTCCACTTAAGTTTTGAGTTGTAGCTCCATTATCCCATGAAAAGGTATATGGACTTGAACCTCCATTTATAGTTAAAATTGCACTACCATCCATTAATCCACTACAGCTTGCATTTGTAGTAGAAATTGATGAGGTGATATTACAACTAGCAGTTGTAAAGTCTGGGCCATTTACCCATGTACCATTACCACATTTAATTCTCCAATTATAGGTTGTTGATGTATTGAGGCCATTTAAAATATATGATTGAGATCCTGCAGTGTTTGGAATTGTTATAGTGGGTGGAGCTGATGACCATGAAGATGTTGACGCTTCTTTATATCTAAATTGGTAGTTAGCATTTAGACAACCACCATTGTCCCAATTTACAGTAACATCTGAGGAGTTTACATTTGAAACAGTCAAGTTTGTTTGCGCAAACATGAGTGATACATTAGCTAGGAATATAATAGTAAATAGATTTCTTTTCATATTTTTAATTGATATTGTTTTTCGCAACCAGCAAATATACATTTTTTTAAATTCATATATTGATTATGGTACGGAAATTACTATTATATATATATAATGTGTTGGGTGATATTATTTTAGATATAAACTCTGATAAGTTATCTGATAAAACAGAATTTGATTTAACTAACAAACCAATAAGGAGTCTATACTATTGAGTTTGTAGCTGATGGAGTTTCTTATTACAAAAAACTTATTTTACAATAGCAGGAAATAATTCCACAATTACTGAAACCTGATATTGTTTAGTTCGTTTAAGAAGCAGGTTTTTGATTTAAATATCTGTAGTTATCAATAGAAAGATGTTAATAAGATCAACTTTTTTATGTTTTGATGATTTTATGTGAGATTTTTTACTTAAATTTGTGGTCTATTTTTAATTTTTACGACTAAATTATAGAATCTTTATATGGTGAAATTATACAATTATCAGCTATGTCCTACTGGAATAGACGTGTTTCAAGCGTGTTCTAGTACATCATATTATATCAGCGGTAAACCAGCCTTTACATTCAAATGTAAAGGTTTTTTTATATAAATTAATCAACTTTTTATTAACTAAAACATGTATTATGAAAACAATTTACAAAACAAATCCTAAGAGAATCTTGGGTTATCTTATGGCATTTGCCATGGTATTTTTTACAACCAATGTAACTGGACAGTGTACGAACTCTAGTTCTTACGGGTCAGGTATAGCTCCAACTTCTGGGACTAATACTATTTCAACCTGTAACTACCTTTCTGAGAAAAGTACTATTTCTGGTGTAGTGGCTGGAGCAACCTACACAAACAATATTCAAATTGGTGGTGCTACTGTTGGATATGTTACTATTGTAGAGGGAAATGGTATAACTCATCATGGACCTGCTCCATTGACTTGGACAGCAGATACTAGTGGATCAGTGACTGGTCACTGGAATGTTGACGCTTCTTGTGCAACAGCTACAGGTTGTCATACAACTACTATTATGTATGGAGCTCCAGCATTAGGATGTATGAGTGCTACAGCATGTAATTATGATTCTACAGCTAATATGGATGATGGTTCATGTACGTATCCTGGTTGTACAGACCCTTTAGCGGTTAACTATAGCGCTTCAGCGGGTTGTGATGATGGATCTTGTATGTACTCTTGTACAGCAGCTCCATATTCAGAAGATTTTGAAGCTGGAATGGGAACATGGACAACAGCTAATACTGGAACAGGATCTTATCCTGGCTGGTACAGAGATTCTGGTGGAACACCTTCATCAGCTACAGGTCCTAGTTCAGGAGCTAATGCTTCTACGTGGTATATGCATATTGAAACTTCTGGTACAGGAGGTCCTTATACTCTTACTTCTGAGTGTTTAGACATTTCTGCTTTAACAGTTCCATCATTAAATTTCCAGTACCATATGTATGGTGCTTCTATGGGATCATTGGATGTTACTGTAAATGGAACTAATGTATTTACTATGTCTGGAGATCAAGGTGACCAATGGCATCAAGCTCAAATTGATTTATCTGCTTTTATAGGTAGTGATATAGTAGTTGAATTTACTGGTGCTCGTGGAACTTCTTATACAGGAGATATGGCTATTGATCAGGTTGACGTTATTGAGTATGCTGTTATTGTAACTCCAGGATGTATGGATTCTTTAGCATATAACTACAATGCAAATGCAAATGTAGATGACAGTTCATGTCTTTATGGATGTCCAGCTGGTGCAACGGCTGTTACTTTACCTTATTCAGGTTCAGGACTAACAAATTGTGGTAATGGAAATAGTGTTAATTCTGCTGCTGCTGGTGCTGGTTACTTAGGATCTTATTACCTTAATGGTGAAGATGCTAGCTATGAGTGGACAGCAAGTTCAAACGAGGTGGTTCAAGTAGACTTAACAACTACAACTACTTATTCAGCTATTTGGGTATTTGATGGTTGTCCAGGTACAAGTGGAGTTGTTGTTGTTGCTGCAAAATCATCTTCTAGTAATGAGACTTTACAATTTACTCAAGTATCAGGATCAACTTATTATGTTGTAGTGGATACATGGCCAAGTCCAAACTGTATTCCTTCTTATGACTTATCAATTGCTGAATTATTAGTAGTTCCTGGCTGTACAGATCCTTTAGCTGCGAATTATAATGCTTCAGCTACACTTGATGATGGTTCTTGTGCATATCCACCTGCAAATGACGACTGCGCAAATGCAGAAGCAATTGCATGTGGTGCTAGTGCTGTTGGAAACAATACAGCTGCTAGTGCTAATGCACCAGGTGGAGGTGCTGCTATTTGGTATTCAGTTGTTGGACAAGGTGGAGACATTACAGTTTCTACTTGTGGAACAGGATTTGATACTAGATTATATGTACTTGATGCTTGTGGAGGAACGCAGGTAGCATACAATGATGATGCTAACTGTATTCCAGGTACTTATTCAAGTACTTCTACAACTACATTTACTTCAGTTTCAGGTACTGTTTATTCTATAGCTGTTTCAGGATATTCTTCAAGTACTACTCCTGGAGCGGTTAATATTTCAGTAAGTTGTGCTGCTGCTCCAGTTCCTGGATGTACAGACTCAACTGCAACTAACTATAATGTATTAGCTACTGTTGATGATAGTTCTTGTACTTATGCTCCAGTTTCTTCAATGTGTTGTAATTCTTTTGCTTATGGTTCAGCAACTGCTAACCCTATTGGTGCGGTAACTATTTCTACATGTAACTACTTATCTGAATATTCTACAATTTCAGGAGTAGATGCTAATACAAGTTATACAGCAGCAGTAACTGGTGGACTTCTTGACTCTTTAAATCCTGGTTGGATTACTGTTTATGAAGGATCTTCTTGTGGCACTTTAGTTGCTGAAGGAACATCTCCATTAACGTTTACTTCTACAGTTGCTGGTACGTACTACATACACTGGTCTGTTGATAATACATGTGCAACAGCTACAGGTTGTCATACTACAACTATTCAAGGAAATGCTGTTGCAGTTCCTGGTTGTACAGATCCTTTAGCGACTAATTACAATGCAGCTGCTAATGTTGATGATGGTTCATGTACTTATCCAGCATGTCTTGCTGTTGCACCATATACTGAGGACTTTAGCGCTGGAACTCTTCCAGCAGGTGTTTGTCCAAATGGATGGTCAATTAGTGCTACTTCAGGTAATTGGGCATTTACAGGAAACCCTGGTTATAATGCAAGTACTTCAATGGGTAACAATAGAGCTGCTGGTACTTTTGCTTGGATAGACTTCTCTGGTACAGACGCAGGAGTTGTAATGCAAGTTGAAGATATTGATGTATCTTCTTTAACTACTGCTCAACTTTTATTTGATTACTTTAGTGATCCAGGAACTTATGTTGTTGCATCTGCTAATACTATGTATGTTGAGGCATATGATGGTTCAGCTTGGAATGTAATTGATTCTTTTAGTTCATTTACTTCTGGATGGGCAACACAATCACTTGACTTAACAGGATACGATGTAGCAGGTGTTGTTAGCTTAAGATTTAGAGGAGAAAGTTCAGGATTAAGTCAGGACTTCTACAATGATCTTTGTGTTGACGATGTAACAGTTCAGGAAATGGTATCTTTATCTTCTGGTTGTACAAATCCATCTGCTTGTAACTATGATTCTACAGCTGTAGTTGATGATGGTTCATGTATAGCTTCTGGTTGTACAGATCCATTAGCACTTAACTATGACGCTTCAGCTGGTTGTGATGATGGTTCATGTAACTATAACTGTGCAAATACTAGTGCTTATGGTTCAGCAACTGCTGATCCTTATGGCGCGGTAACTGTTTCTACTTGTAACTACTTATCTGAATATTCTACAATTTCAGGTGTTGGTGCTGGTGAAAGTTATACTGCTTCAATTAGTGGTGTAAATGCAAATCCTGGTTATATTGTTGTATACGAAGGATCTTCTTCTGGTAACTTTGTAGCTCAAGGTTCAGCTCCATTAACTTGGACTTCTACAGTTGCTGGTACTCACTACATACACTGGTTGGTTGATAGTTCATGTGCAACAGCTACAGGTTGTCACGTTACAACTTTAACAGGAAACCAATTATTACCTGGTTGTACTGATTCAACTGCTTGTAACTATAACGCATTAGCTGTAGTTGATGATGGATCATGTATCTTACCTGATGGTTGTACAGATTCTACAGCATTTAATTATGATCCAACAGCAGTTTGTGATGATGGTTCTTGTATGCCAGTTGTAACTGGATGTACAGATTCTTTAGCTTTTAACTATAATGCTTTAGCTAATACTGATGATGGATCTTGTATCACATCAGCTTCAATGTGTTGTAATGCTTTTGCTTATGGTTCAGCAACAGCATCTGATTATTCACAGGTACAAATTTCTACTTGTAACTACTTATCTGAGTATTCTACAATTTCAGGAGTACTTGCAAATACAAGTTACACAGCAGCAGTAACTGGTGGACTTCTTGACTCTGTAAATCCTGGTTGGATTACTGTTTATGAAGGATCTTCTTGCGGTAACTTTATCGGTGAAGGATCATCTCCATTAACATTTACTTCTACAGTTGCTGGTACGTACTACATACACTGGTCTGTTGATAATACATGTGCAACAGCTACAGGTTGTCATACTACAACTATTACAGGAAATAATCCTCCAGCATTAGGTTGTACAAATCCTTTAGCAGCTAACTATGATTCAACAGCTAATGTTGATGATGGTTCATGTTATTTTGCTGGTTGTACTTCAGGTATTGGTGCTAATCAAGATGGCTTTGAAACAGCAACTGGAAATTTCCAACAAGGTCCTTGGACTCATTGGACTTATGATGCAGCTTCAAGTACATTTAGTGGTACTAACGGTTGGAGATCTCTAAGTGCTGGTACTGGTTCTAGTGGTACAGGTCCTTCAGGTCCTGCAGAAGGTGCTTACTATCTATATTGTGAGACTTCAGGTCAGTATGGAATGGTTGCAAATCTACACTCTGAATGTGTTGATTTATCTAATTTTGCTACTCCTAATTTTGTAGCGTCTTACCATATGTTAGGTGCTACAATGGGAACACTTAATATTGATGTTTCTACTGATGGTGGTACTGTTTGGAATAACGCCTGGACAATGTCTGGAGATCAAGGAAACGCTTGGTTAGATGCAGTTGTTGATTTAGCTGCTTATTCTGGACAAATAGTTCAAGTTAGAATGAACTATACTTCAGGAACTTCATTCACAGGAGACTGTGGTATAGATAACTTACGTTTCATGGAAGCTCCAGCGGCTGGTTGTATGGATCCTTTAGCTTCAAATTATGATCCTTCTGCAACTATAGATGATGGTTCATGTCTATACCCTGGTTGTATGGATCCAATGGCAGTAAACTACTGTTCTACATGTAATGTAAATGATAGTTTATCTTGTACATATCCTGGTTGTTCTACGCTTCCATTTTCGGACGACTTTGAATCAGGAAGTTTAGTGACAAATGATTGGCTTTCTAGTGCAGGAGGTGAGGCTCATGTAGCATTAACTTCAGGAGCAGTTGGTCATCCAGCAGCTCTTGCAGGAGCGTTTAGTTTAGAGTTTGCTGGTGGTAATAGTGCAGGATGGGGTACAACTCCTGCGAATGAAGCTGCTGCTTTTGACGCTCTTAAATCTTCCCACTTTGCAACTGCAAATGTTTGTTTAGATCTTTCTAACAATAGTGGTAGTGTAGAGTTAACAGCTGATGTTGCAATGCCTGGTTATTATACTGCTCCTTATCGTTGGATGCGTGTAACTGTAAATGGTAATGCACTTGCATCTACTGGTGGATTTACTGCTTTCTCTAATTCAGGAGCTGGTGGTTCTGGAACAGTAGGAGCTACTTCTCAACCAATTGCATGGGATATTTCAGCTTATGTTGGAATGTCATCTGTTAATGTAACATTTGAAACTTCTTGTAAGTACGGACCTTCATACAATACTACTTATTCTGATTGGGTTGTAGTTGATGATGTTATGGTACAAGAATTGTCTTTATGTTCTTACTACGCTGCTTCAGCTACATCTACGGATGTAACTTGTAACGGTGGTAGTGATGGTACAGCTACAGCTTCAACTAGTAGTGGTTCAGGTATGGACATGTATATGTGGACTCATGGAGCATATACTGCTTCTATCAGTGGTTTAGCTGCTGGTACGTATACTTGTATTACTATGGACGACAATTGGGGATGTGTGGATACTGTAACTGTAACTGTTGGTGAGCCTTCAGCTATGTCATTATCAGCTGTTGTTGTTGATGAATCTGCTGCTGGAAATGATGGATCTATTGATCTTTCAGTTAGTGGTGGTACTGCTTGTCAAACATCTGCTACAATACTTAGTGGAGTTCATGCAAGTTCATATAATTCTACATTTACTCGTGGATGGTACTTCCAGGCACAATCTTCATTTACAGTGTCTGACCTAATGTGTCCTGATGATGCTAATCCTGGTCTTGCTACTAATCAGACAGTTGCTATTGTAGATTATGGAACAACATCTCCTGTTGTACCTTTTGCTCTTCCTTCAACAGCAGCTCATGGTAATTCATTTGCCGCTTATGATGTTGCAGGTGGATGGGTTTCAATTCCAGGTGGATTCCAAGTAATTGCTGGAAACTACTATGGTTTAATAGGTGCAGCTCATGCTCCAGGCTCTACGACATTGAATAATTCGTATGGTCTTGGTGGACAAACTGTAGTTCTTGATGGAATACCAACTGTACAAGGTAGATTAGGTATACAAGGTGGAATTGGTCTTTTTGCACCAGGTGGTGCTGGAGGTGGTGGTATAATGCCAACAGGGACAAACACTCTTGCATCTAATACTACTTGGGGTGTTGCCACAGGATCTATTGGTCGTATTCACATGAAGACCGGTGTTGCAGGTGCTCAAGCTTATAATTATGCTTGGTCAACAGGTGATACTACTGAAGACTTATCAGGATTAGCTGCAGGTACATACGGAGTTACAGTTACTGACTGTGCTGGATGTACATCTACTGCTTCTTATACAGTTGTAGGTGCTGTTGTTTCTGTACCTGGTTGTATGGATTCAACTGCATTCAACTACAATCCATTAGCTACTGTAAG
>OCVR010003087.1_pt1 | contig 12024 bp, 11 predicted proteins | sample 1539091 | NCBI WGS metagenome assembly OCVR01 (sample SAMEA3355530, study PRJEB22509) | marine metagenome | biome: marine; feature: coastal ocean; material: water | place: USA | collected 2010-08-07 | depth 16 m | reverse complement strand
ATAATGCAGCAACGTCATTCTTAATGGAGTACAGCAATAGCTTTAATAAATATAAAATGAATACCCATAGAATTCGTGAACTATGAAGCCTATTATTCAGTATTAAAAAAAGCTTCGTAGGATTAAGTTGAATCATAAAAAAGCGTTAATTCACCGATTTTGGTCGCCAAATTGAAACTTTAGGTATCAGAATTCTATTTTTACACATGAAAGCCTGACAAATAGGCTACTAATTTGAATTATAATCAATAATAACAATAATGAAAAAGCACTTATTAAGTTTCCTCCTACTCGTAGCTCCAATCGCACTTATTACAATTAATGCTCAGAAAACTCTTGACCAAGGAACAATCAAGATGGAAATCACTAAAGTAGGATCAGAAGATGCCCAGACAGCTCAGATGCTGGAGATGATGAAGGGAACATCGTTTACAATTATATTTAAAGGAGAAGAAAGTATTACTAAGACTAGTATGATGGGCGGTATGGTAAATACTGATATCAAGATGGATAAAGTTTCTGGCAAATTTGATATGTATATGGATATGATGGGTCAAAAGATGTGGATCGAATCTACTTTAGAGGAAGCAAGTAAATCGCAGGGTCAAGTAAAAGCTGTGGTTGAAGCTGTGAAATCTGATACTAAAGACATACTCGGATATAATACATATAGAGTTAATATTAAAAACGCTGATACTCCAGAAATGAAAATATCTGCTTATGTAACAGAAGATGTGAAGGCACCAGCGAATGGAATTCAAGGATTGCAAAGCGTAGATCTACCAGGATTTCCACTGATGGTAATTATGGAATCTCCTCAGATGTCTATGACAATGGAGACTAAAGAGCTTTCAGACAAAATGGATGAGTCATCATTGACTGTAGACACTGGTGGATATAAAAAAATGACTATGGAAGAATTTCAAAAATCCATGGGTGGCATGGGTGGAGGAATGGGTTTCTAAGATTCCTTATTTCATCTTAGTTAACAACGAATAAGTTAGGATATATAAGAGCCTGCATCAGTAATGATTCAGGCTCTTATGCAATTTAGGATTTGAGAGATAAAATCGTTAATTAAGTTCACCCTTACAGGACTCTCCATCTTGTCTAATTCTTCGATGGTATGCAATAATCAATATGTCAAGCCTGTAGTAATGGCAGATACAGTAATCACTATTGCTCCCCATTAATCATATCTTTCATAATCAATACAGTTTCTTGTAGATACACATCCTTATGAAGGCCTTTGAGCCAATCTTCATTACGTGCAATCCGACTGCTATCAGCTTGGATGTAGTCTAAGTCTATAGCTAAATTCGAAATAGATAACCCATCGATTGGATTCTTCATGATATTATCGTACTTCTCAGCTCTTGCTTCTCTTTCAGCGAGATACGCCTTGTAACCCTTGAGAGATAATGGCACATCAGAATCGTTTTCTACTTCTTTGATATATTGAGCATTGTCATCTATTAGATTGAAAATATTGCTCGCTGCTACACGCTCACTACTATTTTGCTTTAAGGTATTGAGATCTGGAAGTTGATATACATTCTGTTGATATTTTACAGGATCTATTTTTGACCACTCTAGAGCATTATCGTATTCTTTTTCGCCTACATTCACATAGCTAAAGTTATCTGGCAGTATAATGTCTGGTATGATTCCCGTCAGTTGATTTGATCCTCCGTTGATTCTGTAAAATTTCTGTGTAGTCATCTTCACTTGGCCAAGAGGCTTCAGATCAGAAGAACCATTATAGACTCTATCAAGATCATAGAAACCTTGCACTGTTCCTTTTCCAAAAGTAGAATTACTTCCTACGATAACCGCTCTACCATAATCCTGTAATGCTCCTGCCAATATTTCTGAGGCTGAAGCACTGACCATATTAGTCATGACGATCATCGGTCCATCATATGAAACGCTGCTATCGCGATCTTTATAGACGCTAGCTTTTCCATCACCGCTTTTTACTTGTACGATAGGTCCTTCTTCTATAAAGAGACCTGACATATCTATTACATCTTGGAGTGATCCTCCACCATTCCATCTGAGGTCTAGTATAATTCCATTTACATTTTGTGCATTAAGTTTTTCTACTTCTTTCTTGACATCTTCAGCACAACTATTTTTGCCATCGAAAGTAGAGTAAAATACTGGCAATGATATAAATCCGATATTCTTCATATCTTCAAAGTCCACTACAACAGATCTAGCAAAAGATTCGTCTACGATCACTTCATCACGTTCAATAGTGATCACTAAAGTCTTTCCACTTTTCTTACGAATGGTGAGATGTACATTAGTACCTTTTTTACCTCGAATGAGCTGAACTACATCATCGATGCGCATTCCAGTTAAGTCTGTAGGCTCTTCTTCGTCATCTTGTCTTACTTGCAGAATTTTATCTTCTACGGCTAACTCTTTACCTTTCCATGCTGGACCACCTACGATTACAGTCGACACTTCGGTAAGATCGTCCTTGACGAATAGTCTAGCTCCAATACCTTCCAATCGTCCTCCCATCTTGAGATCAAAGTCTTCTTTAGCTTTTGGGCTGTAATAATCAGTGTGAGGATCGTAAGTATGGGTCAGTACATTCAGGTAGGCTTCGTATCTATCAGAACGGCGAATATCGTCCAATCTTTTAAACCAATCGTCAAACATTTCCTTTGAGTTCTTCGTAGCTTTCGCTAGCAATTCCGTATCAGTTTTTTCTTTGTCAATAGGATCATCACTCTTATTTCGGTCTGAGAGGTAACTTTCATATCTAGTGACTACATGATAAGTTATATAATCCGTCCATCTTTCTGCTAGTTCGGCCTCGGTACTTACATATTCAGTCTTTTCACCATCAAGTTCTAATGTTTTACTAGAGTTGATTGAGATTTCTTGATCAATAATAGATTGATATACTCTCTGAGCTCTTTTGGTACCACTTTCCATAAGTGTATTAGTCAGATTAAAAAACTCAAATGTTGTAGCGTCTATTTGCTCATCGATACTGTTTTTGTAAATAGCTAGCTGCTCTACCTCAGAGCTTAGCAAAAAACGCTTACTGCGATCCATACCATCTAAGTATTCTTTGTATATCTCTTGCGATAAAGAATCATCGATTTTTTGAGGGGCAAAATGCAATCTTTCCAATACGGCCATAAGTACTTGCAGAGTAAGGCTTTCTTTATCTTTGTTGGCTTTAGGGAAAACGGCGGCGATGACAGCCACTGACGCTGCAAGTGCTAGGGTTATGAGTAGTTTGATTTTCATCTATTTGAATGTCTGAAATTAAATATAAAGGTCTGACCTCTTGATATAGTTTATTATTACGAAGTTAAGAAGTTCTGATGTAGGGAACAATGAATGCTAATACATCGTTGCGATATATGAAGTTAATTATAATTAAATTATGAATTTACGTCAAGTTATCATTTTTATGCTTTTGCCATGTTGTATAGATGCTTATGCCCAAACCTATCAAAACAATAAAGAGTCCAATGCTGAAACAGCGCAGTATATTGAAGAAGAATACACTGAAGGAGACGATTACTCTAGAATGCATCTTCAAGAACTGTATCTACATCTTATCGATCCTTCGAGTGCCTTGGAGCGCAATCTGAAGAGTCAGTATTTGGGTTTTGGCATAGATTATTTGCTGCAGTTATCGAGTGATGCTCCGGGTTTTATTGGGATGGGAATTGATTACACATATCTTGAAAATGCTAGATTGAACACTGTAGATTCGATAGATGGATTTCCATTTGACCATAATACTTCGACTTCGATGGGTAACTGGACTGCTATATATCGACATTACTTGGGTGCTAATATTGTAGGACTTCAGCCTTTTGTGGAAGGTAGATTAGGGTTGATTGCTATGTGGACAAGCACTTCGGTGACATCTAATGAAGATGTTGATTTTTCAGAATTCGAATTCAATAATTTTGACGCTTCATTGAGCTACTCCTATAGAGCTGGTGTACATTACGCGGTAGATGATGCTCTTTATATCACGGGTAAGGTCGGATATATGAGCTCATTATCTACAGAATATGATATTAGAGATTCTAATTTGGTAGGAGAAAGCTCATCCTATGACTTTTACTCTCGAAAGACTAGTACAATAGATGCCATTAGATATGATCTAGGTGTTACCTTTGCGTTTTGATACTTCTTCAGCTATATGTGCCTGAGGAGGATTTTTTATTACAATACTAATTAGTCTTAGTAGATCAACAGTACGAATACTCTATTGATCAGATACATAGACTCACAGCAGCATCGATGAGCGATACACAAGATTATAACGAACTCCACGAACTACAGACAATGACTGTAGATAAAGGGCAAGGACCTATCCGGATAGATAAATTTCTAATGGCTCGCATGGAGCAGATGTCTCGTAATCGTCTTCAGAATGGTATAGCTGACGGTCTTATCACGGTCAATGACAAACCAGTAAAAACAAACTATAAGGTGAGACCTCTTGACGTGATCAAAGTATATCTGACAGAAGCACCTAGAGATAGAACTATATTGCCAGAGGAAATGGATTTAGATATCATCCATGAAGATGAAGATGTCATGGTAATCAATAAGCCTCCAGGGCTTGTAGTACACCCGGGCGTAGGAAACTATAGTGGTACATTAGTAAATGGTTTGGCTCATTATTTTCAAAATCATCCTCTGCCACTAAAGGAAGGCAATGAAAATGATCGTCCTGGTCTTGTACATAGGATAGATAAAGATACATCAGGCCTAATGGTGATAGCTAAGAACGAGAATGCTATGACAAACCTAGCAGCTCAGTTTTTTGATCACACTATAGATCGAGAATATCTTGCATTGGTATGGAGTTGTCCAGATCCAGAGGTAGGAACTATAGATGAGTATATAGGTAGACACCCTAAAGATCGTATGTTGATGACGGTCTCTGAAGATGAAGATTTTGGTAAGCGAGCTATTACTCATTACGAAGTGATAGAAGATTTATATTATGTATCACTAGTCAAGTGTAAATTAGAAACAGGTCGTACGCACCAGATCCGTGTACATATGAAGTACAAAGGCCATCCACTGTTCAACGATAAGAGATATAGTGGAAATGTAATCCGCAAAGGTACTGTGTATAGTAAATACAAGCAGTTTGTATTCAATTGCTTTGACATTATGCCACGGCAAGCACTGCATGCAAGAATATTAGGATTTACGCATCCGACAACGAGAGAGAGATTATACTTTGAGCAGCCGCTACCAGATGATTTTGCTGGCGTACTAGAAAAGTGGAGGCATTATGTAGAATATAAAAAGTGATTCTGACAGTAGATAACGTTTAATCTATAAGAGTCAGATGTAAGAAACACTCAAGATAAAATGTGATAAATGTCTAAATAAAAAGTGATTTTGACATTAGATAATGTTTACTCAATAAGAGTCAGATGCAAGAAATACTCAAGATAATATTTGATAAATGGTTAATCTGAAAAATGATTTTGATCGTCAAGGAAGAGTTTTTTTTGAGAAGTACTTAGATCAAAAACATTAACGATAAATATGATAAACAGAGATTATAAAAATGATTTTGATCATTACGGCAGTGGATGTTTTGAGAAACACGTAGATTAAAAACACCCGTGACAAATGAGTTAAGTGATATGGAACAAGTGGGGAGTATCCTTCAGAATCTGTTAAAAAGAAATAAAAATAAATGAACCTAAAAGATAGAATCAAAGCCTTGGTCGAATTGTCTAAGGTTCTTAATAAAGATAATGAGGAACTGACTGCTAACGTACTTCAATCCAAATTGTACAATCAATGGTTTACTGAAGAGAATAGTTGGAAGTCGATAGAGGCAATCAAAACTCAATTTTTAGATGAATCTATTTTAAATGACTGGACGTCAAAATATCAGATCAAAGACCGAAGTGACATCAAAAAAGTAGGTCTCGTTCTCGCAGGAAATATACCTTTGGTCGGATGGCATGATATCATGTGCTGTTTTGTGGTTGGACATAAGACTTTAATCAAATTATCTGATAAAGATAAATTTCTTACACCATTTTTCATCAAACAACTCGAAGCGATAGATAGTCGTACATCTCAATATTTTGAGATAATAGAAAGACTCAAAGACTTTGATGCAGTAATAGCTACAGGTAGTAATAATACAAGCAAATACTTTGAGTATTACTTCGGTAAGTATCCGCATATTATCAGAGCCAATCGAAATGCGATAGCCGTACTTACAGGTAAAGAGACTGATGAAGAAATCAAGAATCTAGGAGCAGATATATTTGAATATTTTGGTTTGGGGTGTAGGAATGTATCAATGTGTCTCGTACCACAAGATCTCAACTGGGAACGATATCTGAACATCTGGCACGAAGGCTATAAGCAATATGCACAGCATAATAAGTATAAAAACAATTTTGATCATAATGTATCTCTATTCATACTCAATAAGACTAAGTATATGATTAGTGGATCACTTATCGTTAAAGAGGATCCTTCTATTGCCTCTCGTATCTCTAGTATGCATTATCAATGTTACGATACTCAAAAGGGTCTTACAGTATATTTGACAGACAATAAGGATCTCATTCAATGTGTGGTTTCTTCTGATGAAATCGAGGGTATTGATACATTCAGATTTGGACATGCTCAGCAGCCCAAGATTAATGATTATGCTGATGGAGTAGATACGATGAATTTTTTGACAACTATATAAGCTGTGGCGTTATGACCAAACAAGAAAAAGCAGACGATATAGCTCGTATCTTAGAAGAATTGTATCCAGTGATCCCTATACCCCTGGATCATACAGATCCGTACACATTATTGATAGCCGTATTGCTTTCTGCTCAATGCACAGACAAGCGTGTCAATCAAATAACACCTCTTCTATGGGCGATGGCAGATAATCCATATGACATGGTCACACATAGTATTGAGGAGATCAAAGCAATCATTAGACCTTGTGGACTTTCACCAGCAAAATCTAAGGCGATTTGGAATCTATCTCAGATACTGATCGATGAGCATGGAGGCGAGGTCCCACAAAGCTTTGAAGCTTTAGAACGTTTTCCTGGGGTAGGGCATAAGACTGCAAGTGTGGTAATGTCACAAGCTTTTGGTGTGCCTGCATTTCCTGTGGATACACATATACAGAGACTAGCTTATAGATGGTGTTTGAGTACAGGAAAGAATGTAGATAAGACAGAAAAAGACCTTAAGAGGTTGTTCGATGAAAGACTTTGGAATCGTCTACACTTACAGATTATATTTTTTGGTAGAGAATATTGCCCAGCAAGAGGGCACGACTATAAAGTATGTCCAATTTGCAGTAAGTATGGCCGTAAGTCATTATTCAATTAATATCTGTTTTGACCTGTATGGGTATAAAAAAAGGAATATCAATTTACAAAGTGATATTCCTTAGGGGTTGATTTTAACAGTTGCAGTTACTTATGTGATTTAAGTATCAACATCTACTATACGTATAACAAGCACTATGCCATATTACTATTTTCTATAATATGTTCTGTTTTTTTATTTGGCAAATAGGTGAGGACTAACTTTGTAGTATCTCATTAATACTATTTTGCAGAGCATTGATATCTCTGAGCATGTTGGGTATTTATTTTTCGATTGCAAGTACATAGCGCCTTGTCTTATCAAATGTAGATTCGACATTATTGAGGGCATTTTTGATTTTACGCTGTATTACCTAATCAGATATTAAATTGTCAAAAAATATATGGATAAATCTACCAAAACCGTCCAGCTTGATATACAGTTGTGTCTGCTCTATGTTGACATCTGTTAGCTCTCGATCCTATAATTTTAGTTTGTGCTTCGCTTGTTGTGTGACATTCTTTGCTCTATTTATCGCATTGTGTTTCATTTGAGAGTAGTACGTACTCTGATTATTCATCATATCCCAATTACCCTAATGCTCTGCATCTTTGAGGTTTTTGATGACTTTGTACATTTCTCTAAGGGTAGCATCTCCAGCAGAATTTGCTTGATTTAGTTCTGCTAACTCACTTTGCATATTACCCATTTCGCGATGACTATCCATTATCCACCTAATATGACGATCATTGCTATTAAGTATCTCTTAAAGACACTGTTTTTTGAGTTGTTCTATTTTGGTCTCAAGGCCTCCTATGTCTTGTACTTTGCTGTTTATTATTTTATATTCATATTCTTGTATTTCGATGTCTTTTTGAGCTCTGCATGCTTAATAGATACGGTGAGATATTCCTGTCTTTCTTTCTCTAGTTGTTCATCTTGGGATCCTAGTAACTTATAGAATACTGAGGTAATGCTCATTTTCTCCAACTCCTCCATGTCTTGTAGATTAATTATAAGCTGATCCTCTAATTTATATAGCTCAGTACATCAGTTCTCTAGCTCTGTAATTGTGATGGAGTGGTGCTTTTCTATAGAATTGAACTACTTGATTTCGGCTATAGTATCCTGTATTTTCACTTGAGTGTTAGCCATAAGGTATCGATTTTATAATTATAGACAAATTGCCGAATTTGTTCGTATTTTTAATTCTCTATATGGTATATAATTGATCTATATCGTAGGTGAGCTAGCACTTATTTATTGTATTGCTCAATTTTGTAAATGATTTTATGATTTAGAGGCATAACGGGATAGTAAATCGGTCAATTTCGAAATCCAATTGAATGAACGTCTACAAACAATATGTTTTAAGATACTTTTTGTTGGTGAAGACATGAAAAAAAGCGAGTTTTTAAGCAGCATTCTGTCCTCTAATGGGCTCTATACTTTAGGAAATAATAAATAATGGCACCCCTAATTCTGAACAGCTTGACAGAGAAGGATCTATTACAGCAATGTTTAGATGGGGATCGTATTGCTCAAAAGCAAATATTTGAGCTATATGCGCCTAAGATGATGTCAGTATGTAAGAGGTACGGTAGACATCGTCTAGAAGCCGAGGAAATTATGCAAGATGGCTTTGTCAAGGTATTTACTAATCTTCACAAGTTTGAGTATAAGGGATCATTTGAGGGGTGGGTAAGGCGTATTATGGTCAATACAGCACTCAAGTTAGTATCCAAAAAGTCATTTAAAAATGAACAAATTGGACTTGAGGGTTATCAAGAACGATCAGTAGAGCCCTCAGTTTATTCTAAGATGTCAGCCGATTACATGCTTGCATTAGTAGAAAAACTCCCAAAAGGATATCGTACAGTTTTTAACCTATCCGTATTAGATGGGTTAAGTCATAGAGAGATTTCTGAAGTATTGGGTATCAAAGAAAGTACAAGTAGATCTCAGCTAGTCAAAGCAAGGAATGTGCTGAAGAGTATGATTATTGAGTTGAATAAGATCGCTATGTAATGTAGCTAAATATATGAATGAACTAGATAAAATATTTCGATCCAAATTGGAAAACCAAACTGCTGAATATTCGAAGCAATCATGGGATAAGATCCAATCAAGATTGATGAAACAAAAATCCAAACCTAGGAATTTTCCTTGGTTATGGACGAGCTTATTCGCAGTCATAGTGGTAGGTGCAATATATCTATGGAGCAATGTAGATGATATTAAATCTGATTTCATCCAAGGTAATTCTAACCCTATGGTGGTCAATACCGACTCACATAATCAATCAATAGGTACTGGATTTACTAAAGGTAATTATACGATGACAACTCAATCCAATGAGTTAGATGCTGTTAATAGTATTGATGTATTTGAGAAAGATTTATCATTATTAACGACATATGCAACTTTTAACCATCAAGTATCAACAGAAAGTAGAAATGAATCAAAAACAATAGCAAGAGAGCAGAATCTTAATTTAAATAATTCGGGGATACAGCAAGGAATTAATGATGGAGAGAGCAATAATACAATTTCGGTTAACTCAAACGTATTATTAACAAAATCAAGTGGTCGAAGCGTTGGTGGGGCAGTTGAAAATCAAGAATTGTCTATTGTCTCAGAGAAAATAGAAGTGTTAAATGAAGTGCAAAGTAATGAGGCAAATAATGTGATCAACACTAGACCTCTTAGAACTATTGGTGTTTCAGTATATTCTGCATTGCAGTCAGAAATGGATATAACTGATATTACACTAAGCATGTCTATGATGGATGATTTTCGTCAAGACTGTCCAAGTTTCGTTACTGATAGAACAGGTGTTTATTTAGATTTTTATCTATCTCACGAGCTGCCATTAAGTACTCTAATGGCGAAAGTAGAAGAACTAGAGCCATATGGAACACTGAGGTCTAACTCGGAAGGACCGACATATTCATTCTCAGCAGGAGTAAGATTGACATTAATGTTGCCTAATGGATTAGGCCTCAAAACTGGGTTAAATTATTCACAGGTTAACGAAAGGTTTACTTACGTAGACAATGATAGTGATATGGTGAAAGAGGTAATTACTATCACTACAGTGGATGGAATGGAAGTAAGAGATACAAATACTATTGTAATTCCTGGTACCAGAGATGTGGTAAGTACTAATAAGTACAGATCGTTTGATATTCCATTGCTATTGAGTTATGAGTGGGATGTGAGAGAACGTACGTACATGACGGTGAATGGTGGTATATATCTTAATTTACTATTCAAAGAATCAGGTAAGATATTAAGCCCTTCAGGAGAAGTGATCGATCTAGCTGATAGTAGCGTTGATAAGTTGGCAATATTTAAAAATAATATTGGTCTCAGTCTATTTGGGTCGGCAGGTCTGCATTACCGAATGAATAGTAATATAGATTTGATACTAGAACCTAATATAAGGTTGCTATTGAAATCAGCTACAGTAGATGCATATTCATTGGAACACAAGTGGATGACAGTTGGCTTGATCACTGGAATGAGATACAATTTTTAGAATAAATGGTCATTACTGGATACATAGAATACAGAAAGAAAGAAAATACATTTTTGAAGAACTCGGAAGCATCGAAAAGAATATAAGAAGGGTCTATCTATCGAATGGCAAAGATTATGAAAGGAAATTTACAATTGAATATTAAAACATACATAATAGGTCTGATGCTTGTTGGTATCGTGATATGTTTTTCATCATGTCAGGATAAAGATGAGTTCACTCCAGATCCTATTAGTGGTGATGTGAACGAATTCTATGCTGATGTACAAGGATCACATGAATGGGATTCCTTTGATGCAGCGACAGATCATATATTTATTACTGATAGTAACACTTCGGTTCATATTCCAGCTAACAGTCTTGTATATGAAGATGGATCAGATGCAGTTGGTGAGATCTCAGTTAGCCTTAAAGATTACTTAAATATGGGAGAGCTCATCGTTCACAATGTAACTGCAATGATGTGTTCGAATAGAATACTTTCTAGTGAAGGAGTATTATTTGTCTCATTTGCACAGGGAAATGAAGTGCTGTCTGTAAAACCAGAAAGTCTAGTGACTATTAGAGTGCCAGAACCCAATGCTAGTGTTGATGCTATACTTTATGATGACGGAGGTGAACCAATTGTATTCGATTGGCAAGTAAGTGGACAAACTATGTCATTGGAGTCATGGGATTTTTACTGGGATGGTAAGGACTGGATTGATAGTGGATATGAGTTCTATATTACTGGATCAGGTTGGTATAACATTGCTTTGGAATTGGATCCTGGTGTTTCGTTTAATCAGCCAATCTGCGTTAGCTTACCGAGAGAACTTTTTGATGGCACCAATAGCGACGTGTTTTTGATCTTAGATGATTATGATACTGTGGTTCCATTAGAAATGAACTCAGAAAAAATGCTATTTTGCGCATCTTTCTCTAATCTCCCACAAGATTCAGATGCTTCTATAGTCTCAATTTCTAGTTTAGGAGAGGGAAATTATCAATTTGGCACGAGTCATGCTATTATAAACATGGACAATTCGGAACTAGTAGTAGTTCCAGAGCCACAAACAAAAGAACAAATTCTAGACTTCCTTGGCATGTTCTAGTATAAGAATAACTGTATTTTTTATTCGTAAATG
>OCVR010003084.1_pt1 | contig 12027 bp, 8 predicted proteins | sample 1539091 | NCBI WGS metagenome assembly OCVR01 (sample SAMEA3355530, study PRJEB22509) | marine metagenome | biome: marine; feature: coastal ocean; material: water | place: USA | collected 2010-08-07 | depth 16 m | reverse complement strand
CTGTACGAATGCGAATAATTAAATCCATGTATCCCCTGATTGTTTGTCTCTTGATGCTCTGCTTCATACTGAGTAGGAGCGTTATCAAGTCCTAACCATGAATTGGCAATGGGAGGTGGTTGTGTAGATGTGTTGGTTGGTGCTGAAGACTGAGCGTTATTCCACAATGCTGCGCTGATTCCAACCCCTGCTCCTAATAGAGCGCCAAATGCTGCGAGTGGTCCTAACTCGCTGGTAGATGCTGCACCTGCTAAAGCTCCTTCCCCAGCCGCGCCAAGAAGTGCGGCCGCTTCCAGGCCTTCCGATGCAGCAGCAGCCATTTCTACGCCCTCTGCGACACCTGCTGCAGTTTCTACGCCTTCCGCTCCTACCATTTCCAATCCCTCTGTTGTAGTAGCCATTTCTATACCTTCACCTCCTGTCACAGACGCAGGAGCAGAAGTTGCATTCGTGATACTTTGAATAGCCCGTTCCACAGTGGGAGCAGCCGCATCGACACCAGCTTTCATTGCTTGAGATGTTAGAACTGATGTTGTAGTACCTACACCTCCTGCCGCAGCACCTGTTAACCCTCCTCTTAGTACAGGATTAGTGTCGCCTGGTAATAATTTATCCACACCCTGAGCCGCTAAATCACCTGATTTCACACCCGCATAAACGGGAGCAAATTCTGGCGAAATTCCTGAGATCAAAGCACTCACTTCGGCTAATTTTTCATCATGAGTTTGATTGAGATTGAAACCGCTGTCAATTTGATCAACTGCTACACCTGCTAAGAGTCCTTTTGCCAGACCTTTTCCAGTGTTTCTTAAAGAAAATTGGTCTTTTGCTATTTTTGTGTCTTCTAGCAGATCTTCATCAACATCACCAAGAGCCCTGTCTGGATTCAGGCTGTGATTACCCATTATGTATTCCACTGGATTCTTTGCAACTGTTTTTTTCAAGGACTGAACGGTTTTAACCTCCACATTATTACCCAATTCCCCATTGACTGCGAGTGCTGTTTTTAGTGCAGGATCAAGGACGCTAAATTTTGAAGTCGTGATGTGCTTCATTGGAGCTGGCATGCCTTCGATCATATCCCGCACCTGAACAGGTCCTGCCATACCATCGAAACTTGTACCTGCTATGCCATATTTTCTATTGATATATGAGCCTTTAAGATTCCCGTTGGAATAATTCACAGATTCCACTCTTGATTTACCTCCATATTCCTCCAATACGTTTTCCATTTGGGAGTCTATTTCAGGGTATAATTTTGGTGTTTGATCTGTAACATTTCTAATAGCTTTATTCACGGACTCATTATCCAATTTATTTACGAGATCTCCGCTAACAGTTCCAACTTCACCTCCATCTTTACCCGGGAAAACAATTAATCCCTTTCCTGATTCTGTGTCTGTTAAGACTAATCCTCCAGTATTAAGATTAGACAACTCACTGTTGATTTTATACTTGTTAAGCGGCGTGCTCACTTCATCACCACCTTCAATGAGTGGCGGATATTTCATATTAAAATCATCTTGTACAAGTTGTTCAGAGTATCTTTTAGCTTCTTTTTCAGCAATAGATTGTTCTATATTGTTTTTGAGGAGAACATCTAATATTTGATCATACCTCGACCTCCATTTATATGCGAGATTTACCAATTCGACCTGTTCTTTCTCGACAGCTGTCATTTTTTGAATTGCCGTAGATTTTGATGTTTTAGCTATTACTATGGAATTGGGTTTGGGGTTAGTAGGAGTGGGTTGAGGCGTTGGTTTTGGTTGAGGCGTTGGTGAGGGCGTAGGTTTGGGTTGAGGCGTTGGTTTGGGTTGAGGCGTTGGTTTTGGTTGAGGCGTTGGTGAGGGCGTAGGTTTGGGTTGAGGCGTTGGTTTGGGTTGAGGCGTTGGTTTTGGTTGAGGCGTTGGTGAGGGCGAGGGTGAGGGTGGCAAAAAAGGGGTCTCAAATTTAGGTCTACAAATTTTATTTGGATTTTGAAATGAATTTTCAGGGCATTCACTCCCTGTTGGTTTTTGTGCTATAAAGTAAGTTTTCGGCATGATTTTAATGTAACTACAGATAATTTTTTTGACTCGAAAACAGTGTTGCATAAGTCATGGCAAATGGATCAGGAGGTGGAGGTGGGGCGGGTGGTTGTGCGGGTGGTGTTTGTACAGGTGCTTGCGTGCTTCGTCTCTTAATCTTATAAACTTTTGCTGAAAATATTTCTTCATCGTCTGACGAGCTTGTTTCTAGGATGAGTTTGGGCTGCTTTGTGCGCCTAACTGTTGGTTGTGTTGGTAACTCTACCTCCGCCACCTCCGCCACCTCGTTTTCCACCTCCGCCACCTCCGCCACCTCAGCCACCTCCTGCTTCGATTGCTTTGTTGTTTGCTTTGTTATTTTTGCTTGCTTTGCTTCCTTGATTGCAAGCTTCTTCTGGCGATCAGACAATATAACAGGTGTCTCTATGAATTCATTAACAAATCTCTCTCTTTGCGTAGCACGTTCCAGTGCCATTTCCTTTCGTTTTTCGAGCGCTTTTTGCCTGGCCTGAGCAAGTTTTTGTAATCGATCTTCGCTCAACTTTGGTTTATCGTCCATATATGTTATTTGAATAGAAAAAAATTATAGAAAATCGTAGAAAATCGTAGAAAATCGTAGAAAATCAATAGAAATTCATAGTCACGGCATTAAAAACGTGAGTCTTATTTGACCGGTCCCATCAGGTGCGTCTGCCTGCCCATTAGATCCGGAGAAATCGACACGATAATGAGAATTTTTCGCATATAACAAAGAGACTCTTTGCCCTGAGGTCAAATACAATACGTGGTCAAAATTTATATAGCCTGCTTCCAATAGACCCGATTTTTCAGCACGAGCGTAATCAGCAATTGGCCCAACCCGTTCTTTGTCACTGTTAGAATCATCTAGACAGAAAGAGAAAGCCATCTCCTGATTAAAGTCTGTAACATGATTTATGAACACATGTGCTTCTAACTTGTAATATCCAGCCGTTGTTACCTCGAGTTTGCAACCATCTTGATAATTTCCGAACAAGATCGAGTTTGATTCGTTCCGCACAATAAAATCAGATGTGCTTGGGATTAATGCATTGTCTGCTCTCCACGTGTCAAAATAAAACCAGTCGTTCAGATCGTCAGGATAACCATCTGTTGTTGGAGTCGCTATTTTATTCCCGCCTGCAGCACCGTCATCGTCGTATTCACCTAGAAGAACCCTAGACATATCAGTAAGGTACGCATTGTCTAGCTGTATAAAACTCCCACGTTGAATATTTCCATGCATTAACTTCGTATCTGCAGATAACTTGAACTCATTTGTCTTCGTGATTTCGATTTGAGGTGTGTTAGCTAGGTTGTGAGTGCCTATTTGAACAATATCTCCACGCATAATCAGCGTAGAGTCATTATCAGCATGTTCCGATTTGATAATTAGACCTGATAAAGATGTGTATTGAATACTTCCAGAGTGAGGTTCGCTTTCTCCATTCGACCCACCTTGAAGTATGATTTTATTTGATTCGATCTCTGTAAACACGCTGTTGCTATGTCCTGCGTAAAGCTTATCGGCAGTGATAAAATTCGAAAGTAGGTTTTGTGAAGTGTCGTTCAGTTTAGCACACTCTGTTATGTCCTCTACATTTTGCGAAATTTCTAATTCATGTGAATTAATTTGAATGTGTAGATCGTCATGGAATGGTACTGGCATTATATATATATTATTTAGCTACGATTTTAATTTAGACAGTTTAGATAGTTTAGAGAGTTTATCACCTATTTGGTTGTCGGGTTGTGGCATTATCGGCCCCTTAGTTTCGAATCTGTCGCTTGAAAGCAAACCCTTAGGGTGCCCCCTAGCATTTCCAAAATGCGGAGTGATTCCATCGCTTGATACAGTACTTTTATTAATTAAAACGGAATTCGGGTTGTGTTTACCTAACACTTTCATGGTACATGATCTTGTATCACATTCACGTATAAACTTAGGAGCATTGTCTCTCTTTCCTACTACTGGTATTTTAACATTCAATGTGCTTCCCCCTCTGCTTGCAAGAAATTCATACCCGTTTATCTCGTGAGTGCTGTTTAAACCGTCTATTTGTATAGGATTTCTATTCGTTTTCATTTATATATATAGTTGCTATAGAATTTTTTTTACTACTTTACTTCACGATAGAAAATTGCTTGTTCGCCCCAATCTGCAGGACGCTCTTCATCTCGCAGAACACAACCACATTGCTACCGGACGCCACACCTGTGGTGTTGAGCGATCCCGACAAATTTATTCCACGTGTGTCCAAACCACTCTGTTCTGTAGGGCCAGCTCCAGGCAGGCAGAGTCGGTGGCAGATAACTGCGTAGTTGTCACGATATTGATCGAGGGTCTTCGTGTCCTTGCCTTCCATACCCAAGCCGGACACAGCATTCTTCGAAATCTCAAGCCATTCAGCGACACTCGCCTGAAACCCAGGGGTCATACTGCCATTGAGCTGAAACTGAGCTGTGGCATTTGGGTCTATCTCCATATTGAAGTACTCAGAGATATACTTCTCTGAGTTTGTTGCCATCACACCACCGTGGTCGTAACCAGGCAGCCCTAACTCCTTTGAGTCAGTGGTTTCAGCACCAGCCCCTTTATATCCACTCACCTTCACAGGAGCTTTGGAGTCCATGTAACTCGAGGGTCTAAATGCAACCCAGATACGGTCCAGCGAAGCGCAGCTAACATTGAATCTTGTGCTACCGTTGTGGGTGTCAATGGTTGAATTGTACTGTGTAAAGGGAAGCTCAATCATCCCCCTCTCCTCAATTGCGCGGCTCACGAGTTGATCATATACGCCACTTCCAAGACCAAGGCATTCGCAAGTTAGTCTAATATTTTCAATGGTGTAGCTGCCATCACCAGCACCTGCCTGAACAAATGTCGACATTGTGGTGCCTGCGGAGGACGAAAGTACTTTGTTAGACGCCATAGTGATGACTAGAGTCAAGTCAGGAAGGAGACCGGTATCGATAATTCCAGGCTGGCAACTCCCAAGGAACCCGTTCCAGTCAGACACAACGAATGGAGAATCGCTCAGATACACTTCATTTCCACCTGGGAAAGCGGAACCCGTATGATAAGAGGTGAGTCGAACCATCTCAGGGTGAGATAGCGCTGGTGTTTTGTCCCCCATAATAGAACACTTTGCATGGCTTAGTAGACCATACTCCTGCAGCTCTCCACCGTCAATGGTCACACCACCTGCCTGTAGCTCTACTCTATCAATGAGGGACTCGATCTTAGGCGGGAGCCGAGTGAGGGTCCCAGCTGTGTGAGCGTTGAAAAACATCTTTATGGATCTTAGATTTAGGAGAGTGTTACTCGGTAGCGCGATTCGGACCTGAGTACCGGCAGTGCCTGAAGTAGAATTCTGTGGCTGAAGCTTGAAGGTCTGAGTAGACACAGCCTGTACTTTGCTCAACATGTAAGTAAGGTTTGGATTCATTGCCATGGTTTTGTGATATAATATGAAAATAAAAAAAAAATCAAATGGTTGGTAAATTGTTTATAATTTGATTCCGCGTATTGAAAGCTGGTTGATTTGTCTCTAACAACCTGGGAATCGATACTTGGATCACATCTACTCGCAACACAGCCGTAAAGTTTAGATTTCCATTTTCGCTTTGATGATGACCAATGCCAGCTGCAGTCAGTGAGGAAGATCGAAATAATCTTCCAATCGGACGATTTCTTCTATCGGTAATAGCAAACCTCAGGTTATTCAAGTGTTTAGAACTGAGGTTCAAGAAATATTCATCTTTCTGAGAATCAAAATGAATAAATTGATGAGCCATAGGAAAAACTCCAAGAATGTTCGAGGGAAGTGTCTGTTCTGCGTGTGTTCCCAGAGGCGCTGCTAATGAGGCCATTTCTACGTTTGTATTGGGTTCAGAACACCTTAAATACACCTGTGGGCTAGTAGACAATTGCATCGGATACAGACCTATGAGAAGCAGTTCTGTAGTACTGACGGATGTGACAGCTGAATTGAGATGCAGACCCATATTGTTCTTTACCACGTCGTGCTCCTTACCCAGTTTGTCAGTTCCTAGCAAAAGATAAGTATCATCAAACTCAAACGTTTGCAGTTTGAATTCTGAAATGTTATGAGCCTGGGAAAATGTGATACGAATTTCGAATTGGCGAAGACCTTGTGAAAACGTGTCGGTTTTATGTGGTAAAACATCAGTGTTGTTCCTACTATCAAAAGTCGCTGTGATACTATTGTTGTTAGATTGCGTCCTCACATACGTGAGGATATCAGTTGTCAATACACTCGCAAGTGCTTGAGAAATATCGTGACAAGTGGCGTAATTGTTTGATGTGATTCTTGAGTTTATAGCCTGTATGACACCTGCTTGGTTGGACACCAACGATCTGATACTCGAATTTGATTCATTCACTGTGAATGTGTTATTATACATTGAGAATTGTGTAACGCCTATTTTCAGTGCCTGACCATCACCTGCTGATATAGCATGATGTCCAAGGTTCAAAGTAAAAGCGTCGCCGAATTTTTCGTTACTTGAATCTATAAAGATGTTTCTACTATTAATTATGCTTGCCATCGTGGGATATATAGTTACGAGATATTTTTTAAATGGTCTGGAGAATATTTACTCTTCTGGTTTTCCCATTCTTTTGAAAGTCTCTGCCTATTAGCCTCCTCAGGGTTCCGTAATACGAAGTCCACAACCAAATCTCGAAAAAATAAAGGCATGTCAGGGACTTCACTTTCAGCTTGTTTTTCAAGTGCTTTCTTTTTGGTTCTTTGTTCGTCCGATAGACTTTTATCCATTATTACAAAGACACAATATTTTTTATATCGTTTTTTTACTTAAAAAAAAATATATGTCTTATTCAAATGGTAAGTGATATGGAAATTGCCAATGAGACAGAAAACCCAATAGTCAATGATATGGAAACACACATCAAGAAAAAGGGAAACAAGGAAGCTTGTAAGCGGTATTACGAAAGAAATAGCAAGGCAACAAAACGAAGAGTGTTGTTGAATGAAATTTCACATTTTGGTAGACTTAGTAAGGAATCTACATTAAGGAAATGGGATATCGACATACATGATGTCATCAAAGCATTTCGTAAATATCGAGAACTCTGTCCTCCTGAAGAATATGACAAAAAACTGACCATGTTCCGGGTACTTATTAGTAATATGTTGTAAAATATTTTTTGAAATTTAGACTTAAAAGGAAGAAAACGCAGACATTTCACACCCATGACCGCTCTGAACAAAATTGAAGATTGTTACTCGAAGTTTCCTGGAAGTGCCACTTACGAACTCCCAGAATCCTTAGATACGAGATCCTTAGATATGAGATCCTTGGATACGAAATGTGAAATGCGTAAAAATGGAAATATTTTTTATCTAAGCTTACAATATATGCCAGCGACCATCGCCACCGTCAAACAAAACCTTGGATATGGATCAAAAGTTCATTACAAAACTATGTTGAAAAATCCCACTCGTAAACTCAGTCAGTTTGTTTATCCGTCCATGACCGTTGAGCAACTCAAAATTCTTGTTACCAAACTCAAGACTGCGGACCCAGCAAAGAAGAAGATTCTGCGGCGTCATGCCCTTGAGAAATCCAAAGAAGCTGAGCAGCTGGCAGCCCAGAAAAAGAAGCTGTTTGCCGACCTTGCTCGTGCAACCCGTGCTAGAACCAGGAAGAGTCCTCCTCAAATCGTGGAGTCTTATCGGAAGCGTATTACTAAGAAGAAGACTCCTTGGCCCAGTGCAGTCAAAGATGCATATTTCATTACCGCAGAACCTAACCCAAATTCATTTGGTGAATTAGCAACACACCCAGGAATTGAAAATAACAATGGTCGCTGGGAGATTCCAATGGGTGGTCCAGAGCATGTCATTTTACCAATCTTGAAGAGATATCAAGGTCAAACAATTCGCATTGTTGTGATGAGGCCAACAGAGGAAGATTTAAACAGTTATTCAGATAAAAAGAACTTTCCAAAAGGACAACTTTTTACAACAGACAGAGACCATGGCGACCGTCCGTCCGCAGTAAAACATTACCAAGTTCCAATTGGAAATGCTAAAGTCAACAATTTCTTCAGAGATGATGGTATCTACTTCGAATGGATGTTTTCTATTGACGAAGGTGGGGCATCATGGGGATATAGTGCTGATTATTTGTGTTACTGTGAAGGAGCTATCATCCTCGTCCTTCCAGCGCAGAGTGTCATTCGTCACCCAATCGGTAGCATCCAATTCTTTCTTAATGCGCCTCAAACTCACTGCATTTTCGGCCCGCTACGTGACTACTGTTTGCTACGCCTGACCACTGTGAAGACCGATGGTTCCAGGTATGTTTGGAATGCACGTCTCAAAGCAATTGAGCGCTTCGAATTTGAATTCAGCACAGGTTTGCCCGAAAACAAGGTGCAAGAAGTGTCTGACAAACTCAAATTCAACTTTGATTTTGAAACTCCGTTCTCTCTCTCTCAGTACGGCAAATCAAAATACTTACAAGTCAAATGCATGGGCAAAGCCGAGAAAACGTTCAGATTTCGTATCACTCGTGTGGACCATGTGGAGTTCATCGGGCCTCGTTTAGATGATGTGGGTATCAACTCACTCACCAATGCAATTAATGCAATTGAAATCAGCCGTGAAGCTCTCACTGAAATGATTTATAATATGTCCGACCATGATCGTGCAAATATCACATTCAAGAAAGATAAGTACGGTATTTGCACTCTCAATACACTGGATACCTCCTATAGAATCAACAAGGGATATACCGAAGCATGCATGGATTTTGAACAAGAAATCGGCCTGCGTGGTCTCAAATTGTGTGGTATTCAACACGAGAATGTGGTCAAGTTTTTGAGACTCGCTACCCACTTCAATTCTCACGTGGACACAAAACGTGGCCGCAAGATGCATGCAATGTCACCATACTTGCACTCGTGGTCAGACATGTTGTCTGGGTGGCGTGCAGAAAGGCAAGCGCCATTGCCAAAAACTTGTGTTGAAATGATGTGGTGGTCACTAGAAGAGGCTATCGTCTATGATAGAAATGGCAATAATAAGGGACCACGTAAATATTGGCATAATTCGTGGTTTTTGCACGCATGTACCTACCGAGGACCGTGTTATGGAGATGGCTATCACCCAATGGTAACAGACTCACCAGAGTGGAAACAACTATCAGCGAAGCTCATTCAATTGTACTACCGTAGACACTTCTACCGCAAAATGCATCAAAAGCTGACAACCATTGACATCAAATCCAGCTATGCAACTCCACACGCATGCAGCTTGTACGAGGGCTTCCCCAACAAAATTACAGACTTCCGACCAACTGACAAGGACGAGGGTCCAGGTTTCTATTTGATCCACCGGATAGATTTCTCGAATGCAAGTGAGCAATTCCGTGGTATTTTGAAGATCATGGGAAACCCTGTAAGAAAAGAGGTTCCATACCCACGACCAGTATTAAAGTTACTTGATCGTGAGGGCGTCAAATATGAGATTGTTGCAGGAGCTTGGGCTGGAGGCAGACAATCGAGATTTGATTTCGAGTTTCCAGGTAGCAAAGATGACGATACCGGTATGTTTCAGAAGGACGAGTCAGATACTCGATTTTATGCCAAGTGGGTGGGTGGATGCTACCAAATGCAGGAAGAGAATGAGTTTTGGATGTTTGGTACGCCTCAATATTTCGCGGAGTTTGCACCTTGTGAGAGAGACTGCAAGGTCGAGTTTTTTATCCACGAAGATCTTTCAGAGATGAAGCAAGATTACGTACAGGAAGTACGAGTCACGTACAAAGCCAACAAAAAGATGTGCTGCCCTCAGATTCCTGCATACATTAACTCCTATGAATTCATCAAAGTTGTGGACCAGCTTCTCGTTATGGATCTCACAAAAGTCTACCGTGTGCAAAAAGATGATATCACTACAAGCCAAACATTGTCTGAGTTTGATTTGCAGCCATACATGAACGTCAAGGAAACAACCTCCTTCAAGAATGAATGTGGTAATTTCTATATGAACAACACAGACTCCATTCAAACAACTGATATTGATCTCTTGCATCACATGGAAGAAATTCAACCACGCACCTCAAACCCAGTAGAATCCAATGAAGGTCGCGGAGGAGGAGGAAAGACACATTTCAATGCTCATGACAAAGGCCTCGTCCGAACATGTTACATTGCACCCGGCTGGCTCCTGGCTCGCAAGAAGGCTGGTCAATTTGATATGAATTCCGTCAAGTATCGGTTGCATGAAACTACCGACCCCGAAGTCTGGCGTGAGATTGATCAAAACTCCAACACTCTTCTCGTAGATGAGATCTCAATGTACTCACTCGAAGCAGCAAAATTCATCATGGACCGATACAAATCACACAAGATCATTTTCATTGGCGATCCAGGTGCCCAACTCCCACTCGTTCAACCTCGTAACGCACCTCCTCTCACTCCTTACAATGCTGAAAAGCTAGGAATTCCAGTCATCAAATTCGACACCAACTTCAGGTGCAAATGCCCTAAACTCCAAGTCATTTTGGACGAGATTCGCGAGATGACCATGCGGGTCACGGAAGATAAAAAGGAAATAAAAGAAAGAAACAACTTACATCATCCAACCCATATGTTAGAGGATGTCACAGGCAAACTTTATCCTTTATCACAAGCTGAATGTATGCCAAATCTAAAAGGAAGAGAAGTTTATGTTGTTGAGAAGAAGGGTGGACAAAAAGTATTCACAACACAGCAAATCATGGACAGAATGAAGGAGCTGCTACGTGGCGCAGGCCAGCTAATCAAGCCAGAAGACGTACCATCTAAGTACCAAATCGAGGACATGATCTTGGTGTCTCGCAGGAACGAGGAGGCACCATTTGTCAAAGAATGGACCGACCGTTTGGCTCCCTTGATGCCAGTCAATGTCTCAGCAAAGCTTTCACTCGAGAAACAACCAGAAATCCTCGAGACCACAACCGAGAAACGAGGTGACAACTTCATCATCAAGAAGGTCCCACAAACTCCACGGGTCAAAGTCAATCTATGTGCCTCCCGTATTCAGAAATACATTGTGCAAGCAAATAACCACGAATACAGCAACGGAGAAATCGTCATTAGCACGACACCTCCACCAGTGAAACACGAAGTCGTTCATGCAGGAACGATCCATGGCGCGCAAGGTCTGGATGCAGAGGCGAATTTGTTCATTGATCCACGCAAGTTCTTTGAACAGGAGCATGCATACACAGCTCTCAGCCGCGCACAATATCTCGACAAAATATTCATGATCGACATACCCGAAGAAGAACCAAAGAACGAATTTGCCGAGTGCAAGTTCTACCGCATCACCAGCTCTGCAACCGACAAAGTATATGTGGGCCATACAACCAAGAGTCTTGATACAAGAATGAAGCGCCATCGCGAGGATTCAAAGGCGAAGGTTAAGCGAAAATGCATGTCATCTGAAATCATCTCTGTGAACCCGAAGAAAGCAAAAATTGAGTTGATCGAAGAATATCCATGTACCAACATTCAAGATGCAAGAATGAGAGAGCGCTACTGGGTTGACAAGACTCCAAATTGCATCAACAAAACAACTCCCGGGCAAGGCCGTGAAGGTTATAATGCAAAACAACAAAACAAATAAACCGCGGTAATTTCACATGTTTTTTATCTAAGCTAATCAAAATGGAAGTGATCAAAAGATATGATAAATGTATCTGGTGCAACAAAAGCTTGGTACCAATTGGTCACGCACGACTATTTGGTGCCAATCATAATGACTGGAGTATTCGAAACTCTCATAAGAAATGTTGGATAGAAAAAGAGTTAAAAAATAAGAAAAAACGACCAATACCATCTGAACAGCCGAAAAGAACAATGTCGATACAACTTTAATCTTGTTTCCTTTTTAAAATTATAAATTCCTTTTTAATTTCTGCGCAGGCGGTACGAGTGTGG
>OCVR010003081.1_pt1 | contig 12040 bp, 9 predicted proteins | sample 1539091 | NCBI WGS metagenome assembly OCVR01 (sample SAMEA3355530, study PRJEB22509) | marine metagenome | biome: marine; feature: coastal ocean; material: water | place: USA | collected 2010-08-07 | depth 16 m | reverse complement strand
TTCAATCGACACCATAATGCCGATGAAAATGAAGGACATGCCAAATGTCGCAAGGATACTATCGACCTCAAGCGCACCTTGGGTTTTTGAGCGGCGCACAAGCGGGGTAAGCAAGAAGCGATAGATCAACCAATTGCCAATGAAGGCCACAGGGATCACCAAGATAACCGTAAGGATCGGGCTGATCTGCGCCGTCGTGTAAAGCCAGAAAGCCGCTAACGCGCCAAGCACCAAGACCTCACCGTTGGCAAGATTCATGATCCGCGCGACACCGTATTGCAAATTCAGGCCCATCGCGACAAGCGCGTACGTGCCTGACAAAAGCAGGCCGGAAACAAGTATGTCCAGCATTCAATCCCCCGAAGATGGTCGGGCGGGAGTAGTGTCCCCGCCCAATCCAATTCTTATTACTCAGACCAACCTTCTTTGACGCGTACAGGAACCGCGCCGTCGACGTTTGATCCTTTCACACCGCGAAAGACCCCGTCTTGCCACTGGCCCACGGACCAGAATTTGTTGGAGAAGTTGTTCTCAAAGCTCAACTCGCCCATGACCGTGTCAAACGAATTGTCCTTGATGTATTGCGTGACAACGTCACGATCCAGCGTTGCTGCACCGACAATCGCCTGCTCAAGGATTTGTAAGGACGCATAGGTGTTTGCGGATGCCCAGTAATCAGCTTCCTTACCCGTGATTTCCATATGCGCATCGCGATACTTTGCAATCGCTGGGTTTTCGACGTCCGTACCGCCTGCACCCAAAACGTTGTTGATCTTGTTGCCATAGGCTCCCTTGAACGCAGGGAAGCTTGTTGCGACCGCCGAATAATAGACATTCACATCAAGGTTTTCGATGATCGCTTGCTCTGCAAGACCGAAGCTGTCAGGCGGATAGGACCACGCGACAAAGGCTTTCGCGCCACTATCTTTCGCACCTTTCATCACAGGGCTTAGATCAGGTGTCCCGAGCGGATATGACTTGTCATAGACAATATCAAAGCCCGCTTCGCCAAACAATTCACGTGCTCGAACTGACAGCTCAATACCGAAGGCATCAGCTACGTTGACCATCGCGATCTCATTGCCAATTGTGCCTGCTTCACGCTGCTCAATCAGGATTTCCTTTACACCGTCCACGAAAGCCGTGGTGGTGCCGAGGGTGAAGAACAGATTTGGATAGCGCGTCGTCAGCTCTTCCATTTTGTCGGTGATCGCAGAAACAGCAATCATTGGATAGCCAAACTTGCCATAAATCGGAGCCGTGGCGATGTTGAAGCCAGTGCCGTAAGGGGCGACGACGAAATCAACTTTGTCCTGCGTCGCGAGACGCTGCGCGAGCTTGATATGCTCTCCGGGGTTCGTCTTGTCATCGTACTCGATGAGTTCGATCATCTTCTTTTCACCACCGACGTCCAAGCCGCCGCGTGCGTTAACTTGCTCGACCCACAGCTGAACATTCGGCCACTGAGTCACAACAGCGCCGCCCGCGAGAGGTCCTGTTTTAGGCGCAATCGCCCCAATCTTTATCATGTCCTGTGCAAACAATGATGTTGAGGCAACGGCCAACACTGCAGCAAGGCCAAAAAGGCTTCTTCTATACATAGATCTCTCCCTGGATTGTTGTGGCAGATGGCCCGTTACAATGCCGACTCGTTCGCAGTCGGAGGACCTTGTTGGTAAATGGTGCATTGATACTGCCTTTAAAATCAATGCATTTGTTAAATATCTTCGCGCTGAGGAACACTTACGGCGTTGACTCCAACATCTTTGGAGCGACGATTGCTTCATCGTAAGTCAACTCCCCAAGCCCCCCTTCAAAGATATTGCGTTCAGCAATCCACGCGCGAGAGTCGTCAAAAAACTCGCGCGAATATGGCTCAAAGACGATGCGCTCACCGGGTCCAAACAAGCGAGTATCCATTTGATCGCGGAACCGCTCTGGGAACTCATCGCGATAATAATGGGTGTAAAGCTCTTGGCGCAGATCAATGTCTTTTTGAGCCATACGTAGGGCTTTGAAGTATTTTTCGATATCCTCAACATCTGCCTCTTCGGAGACCATAACCGCCATCATAAATGATGTATCGAGCACTTTCCTAAAGCCAAGTTGTTCCATGAAATAATAGGGACCACTAAAGAGATTCACGGCTGGAACCGCGCTGTCGATCAAGTTTTCCATCCGCTTAAACAACAACCCATCAGCAAAGCTGAGATTGATCTCGTTGTGAGACAAGAAAGGTTCTAGCGCTTGAATGGTCGAATAGTGGCTACCGGACTGATACCCGACCGAAATAGGAACGTTCGCCAAGTCTTCGGGTGTTTTGATATCACTGTCATGAGGAACAAAAATCCCGCAAGGGGATACAGAATAGGCATTCGCATAAAGCTTCCCATGCCCGGAAGCCGCCGCCACGTTCACAGTCCAATGGCAAGCAGAACTCACGTCACATGTGCGACCCTTTTCAAACGTCTGATAGGCACCAACACGATCCCCTAGATCATGACGATCACCTGAGGCCGACTTCAATTGATCTTCGAGCGTGTACTCCAAACCGACGTCTTCAAAGTACCCTTTCTCCAAAGCGATCCATTCATGCAGTCGCATGTGCGGTGCGATCACAAATTTTCCCATGCTGTTTCCTCTCAACGTTCTCTTCGGATCACACTGGCACCCAAAAGCTCAATAGACCAACCCCATATCTTTGATATAAGATATCGAATTAATTGATGAGCTTGTTTGGAAAGACCCCCGACCATGAATGAAACCCTACGCGGTATCGATTTCGGCGCGCTTGAAACGCTACAGCTTGTGTATCGGCTGCGTTCGTTCACGGCTGCTGCTGAAACCCTGAACGTCAAACAGTCCTCAGTCAGCTACACGATTGATCGTTTGAGAAAGTCGTTTTCTGACCCTCTGTTTGTGCGCCAAGGCAATCAGATCTCTCCGACTGACAAATGCATAAGTCTCGTAGGCTATGCAGAACGTATCTTGGCAGAAATTGAGCGCGCCTCCCAACCAGATATTTTCGATCCTGCCTCTTTGAGAGCCACTGTATCAATCTCTGCAACCTATCTGTCGCGCGCTGTTCTTTTGCCGAAACTGGTGCGGGATCTGCGAAACGAAGCCCCAAACATTACAATTGAATTGATCACAGGGTTCACTGATGCAAATCAACAATTGCTTTCCGGCAAAGCTGACATGGCGTTGTCGCCAGTCGCGATCAACGAAAGTGGGATAAACGGCAAGTTTCTATTTGATGATCCCTATGTTTGCGTGATGGACCCCGCGAACAAGCTAGCCCAAGCAGATATGACGCTGGAACAGTTTGCCTCTGCAGCGCATATGTTCATTCATTACGGCCAGAAGTGGCAGCCACCCTTTCGCAAAAAACTCAAAGACTTAGGCTATATAATGAGCCCAATGATCAGTACTGCTAATCCAGAAGATGTTGGGCTTATGCTACCGGGAACGGATCTGATTGTGACTTTGCCCTCGCGCATAGCACAGCAGTTTGCACCACAATTTCAGCTGCGACCCTGCCCGGTGGATGCAGTTGCACAGTTGAATTTCTATTGGCCTGCAAGGCTAAACAATTCGCCGCTGCATATTTGGATGCGAGATAAGATTTTCAATCTTGCGCAAGATCCGGGTTAGTTAAATACAGCGCGACCATAGTGCGGTGAACTGTCTGATTTGAAAGTCAAAGAGACTTGCCACGCAGATTGTGTAGTGTAGCGCAAGCGGTATCAGTCCAATACCGTTTAAGGCTGTCACGAGCGGTTGAACGCAAACAGTATAAGGACTTCAACTGAGCGAAATAAGATGGATCACTCAAGCAACAAGAACCGAAATCATTCCGGCTTGATCCGCAGATGACTTGGGAAGCGTGTGTTCGAAATGGGCGATGATGAACATCGCAGCTATTCTGAAATTCAAGCCTATTAGAACCTCAGAGTTCTGCTTGGGTTGCCCCTCGAGACTAACGATCAAATAACAAAAAGCCGACTTTGATTAGCAAACCTTGTTCATTTCTAAACTCCTGTACTCTTCTTGGAATCAGCTGTCTGCAGAAAACAGTCGCCGAAAATTATAGTCCCAAGGTCTGTAGTCACGCCTTAAAGTACAACTGTTGCGCTTGCAGCGAACTTCCGCTTCCCGCGAAATGTAGCCATCTCTGCTTCGCGCAGCATCTGTCACTTCGGGCTCTCAACGGCCATTCGCTGCTTGGCGCACAAATGTCCGCTCTAGAATAACAGTCTCCACGCATACTGATCGTCATGCATAAAATCACACCTCAATGCAGGCGGGGCCAAGTCCGCTGTAGGGAGGGCCACCGCGGTCAGGTCCAAAACACTTCCTGGTGACGCTGGTGACGCTGGTGACGCTGGTGACGCATATTCCTACTGCACGGTCTATGGTGAAAAAATATATTCATTTGAAAATATGTTTTTTTGAATAGAGAGCGCATTAAGAATATGCGTCACCAGCGTCACCCGATGGCTGATCACTCCGCACCCAGCCAGCGATACGAACAAGGGAGCAGCAGCGCACGAAACACACCGTCAAAGCCCCACCCAGATTGCTTTGACGATCTTCTCGCCGGGGCTCTTCGTTGTCTTTCTCATCGTCCACTCCTCGGTGGTTACGATGAGCCAAGAACACTCTCTTATCAAATCGGCCTATTTGGACCCATAGGTGCTGACGTCAGACAGGAGGAACTGCAATGAGAACCCTACCCTGAAGCTCAACAAGAGTCGCGGTTCAAGTATCGCTCACAGTTTTCTAAAACTCATCGCGCGCGACGCTGCGCAAATAGGCTTTGCGTATGCCAATGCCTATATCCAGAAATGGCCGAGGCGGCAGGCGACTTGCGCCAGGAATCGACATCTGCACAGACAACAATTCGCTTTGTTGCCCTTGCATAAACTCCGCAAGCAATCCCCCAGCAGCTTCGCCCCGCGTCATTGGAGACACATCGTTTGTGAGAACTGCAAACAGGCCTGGCGCTCATGCTCGTATTGCTCGTCGCCTTTCCCTCCCTCGCAACCTTCCTTCCGCAGACACTCACAGGATAGTATTTAAGCTAATGACCCAAACAATCATTATTGTCCTTTTGTCGGCCTTCTTCCTGTTTGCGAGTTCGATCAAGATTTTCGCCTGGCAAAAGTTCATCTTCGAGACCCAGCTTGGTATGTTCATCAAATACGGGCTGAACCGTCAGATCATGCGATTTGTTGGCCTCTTGGAATTATCCGGAGCAATAGCAATTTGGTTTCAAGCCTCGTGGCTTGGAGCACTCGGCGCGCTTGCAATCCTTGGAACGTCCATTGGCGCAATTGGCTGCCACTTGATTTGGGATACGTGGAAAGACGGCTTGCCTGCATTGATAACAACTGCTTTGTCAGGCATAATTGTTTGGTCAGGTTTGCATCATATCCTCGGCCTTCTGGGCATATCTTGATTTAGGAGACGACCACGATGGGCATGCGCTTTTTCTCGACCAAGGACCGTCCGTTTCATATGGGTCCCTACCCGCTTGAGCGTTTGAAACGTGTCGATAGCTTGCCCAACTTACAAACGGTTCCTCCATTCAAAGCGCTAAATTTTCGCAATCTCGAAACGCCGCATTCGCTAGTGAATGCAATGGGCGAATATCAGGCGATGATGGATGCGATCCGCGAAGGTGTGGTGAACCCAACGCCCGCCGCCACGCCCAGCGATCCGCAAGAACGTAGCAACCACATGAAAGCGTTTGGATATTTCCAAGACACGTCGATGATCGGTATTTGTGAATTGCCAAAAAGCGCGCATTTGGCGCAGGCCACGCGCAATCCCGACATCGACCGGCTTGCGCATGATATTCGCACGAAACAAACCAAAACACTCGCCTCTGGCATTGATCAGATCATGGCCGCCTTGAAGGAGTCGATTGAAGCACCGCTGCAACCCATCGACGATCACACCCATGCGATTGTGCTGCTCGTAGAACATCACCGCGACCCGAAAGCGCATGAGCCAGGCTCTGAATGGATAATGGGAACACAAGCGCATCGCGCCGCTTTGCGCAGCACGGAAACGGCTGTGATCTTGGCCGAATACCTACATCTATTGGGATATTCAGCGCGCGCACATACGGCGACATCATCGGACGTTGACCTCAATCAACTCGCTGTCGCTGCTGGTCTTGCATCGCTCGAAAAGGGCCGCTTGTTCGCGCCCTATATTGGCGAAGGGTTCGGCATCGCCGTCGTCACAACCAATTTTGAAATGGCCGTGGATGCGCCCCTTGCTTCGTGGAGTGATCAACCCAATGGCCCTGCGTGGTGGGTTGGCAAAGGCACGTCAAAAAGCGCGCTGAACCGTGATCCTTACGCCAAGCGCCGCTATGTGGACGGCGCGCATGCCTTTGAGAAGCTCAAACGCGTGGACACGCCGACGACCTACATTGATGAGGACCGTGTGGCGCGCGTCCCCAAGCGTGCGGATATGTTCGCGCGCGCGCAATTTGGTGACATGGGCAAAAAGCAACAACAGGCCGCATCGGGCGGTTGGTATGCACGCAAAAGCCCCGCCTCTTTTGCGCAGCGCCGTTTACTTGGCGCGTTTGTTTTGCTGCAAGATGGTGCCAGTAACGAGGTGGCTGAAAAGCCAAGCGATCCAGTGCAAAACGCCGCCAATGTCAAAGCGGCGACCTATTTTCTTGGCATCGATGCGGTCGGCATCAGCCGTTGCCCTGATTGGACATGGTACAGTCACGACGCCACAGGTGCGCCGCTTGAGCCGCCGCATAACCAAGCCATTTCGATGATCATTGATCAGGGCTATGAGACGATGGAGGGGGCGTCGGGTGATGATTGGATCAGCGTCGCGCAATCCATGCGCGCCTACCTGCGCTTCTCGCTTTTGGGCGGTGTGATTGCCAAGCAAATCCGCAGGCTCGGCTACATGGCCAAAGCGCATTCGGTCATGGATGGCGAGGTCTTGCAGCCGCCGCTTTTGTTGCTCTCTGGTTTGGGCGAGGTCAGCCGCATTGGTGAGGTTATTCTGAACCCGCTGCTGGGGCCTCGTTTGAAGTCAGGCGTTGTGACCACGGATATGCCGATGGCACATGACAAGCCGATTGATTTCGGCCTGCAAAACTTTTGCGAGAGCTGCAACAAATGCGCGCGTGAATGTCCTTCTGGTGCGATCACTGCGGGTCCGAAACGCATGTTTAATGGGTATGAGATTTGGAAATCCGACAGCCAGAAATGCACCACTTACCGCATCACGACTGAGGGCGGCGCGATGTGTGGGCGGTGTATGAAGACCTGCCCTTGGAACCTTGAGGGCATCTTCAAAGAAAAGCCGTTCCGCTGGGCCGCGATGAATATGCCCAAGGCTGCGCCCGTGTTGGCCAAGCTGGATGACACGCTCGGTCATGGCAGTCTCAATGAGATGAAGAAGTGGTGGTGGGACTTAGAGCTGAAAGAGGATGGCGGTTATAAAGAGCCTGCTGAACCTGCGAACCGACGCGGCATCGATCCTGATCTGGACCTGAAATACGAGGATCAAACGCTCGCAGTGTATCCTGCCTACCTCACACCTTGGCCCTATCCCTACCCCTTTGCGATGGACCGAGAGGCGGGGATCAAAGCCTATCAAGATATGATCAGTGCGGATGAGTATCGCGCGCGTCTTGCGCGCGGCGAGACTGAGGGACTTTCCCACACACGTCCCGACTTCACTGACGCCCCCGTGATCATGGCGCGCATTAGCAAGGCCGAAGCGATGACGCCTGATGTGACGAAGTATGAGTTCACCGCTTGGGACGGCTCTGCCCTGCCCGATTGGACTGCGGGTGGGCATTTGGATGTGGTTGTGACCCCTGATTACTTGCGGCAATATTCCATGTCAGGCGATCCTGCGGATACGTCAAAGTACCAGATCGGAGTACTGCGAGAGGACGAAGGACGTGGTGGATCCCTGATGATGCACCGCATCTTTAACGAAGGACGCCGCGTCTTCATCTCCAAACCGATCAATCATTTTGATCTGGTTGAGGACGCGACGAAGACCTACCTCATGGGTGGCGGTATCGGCATTACCCCGATGATCGCTTTTGCGCATCGTTTGCACGCTTTGGGCAAACCCTTTGAGCTACATTACTCCGCGAGCAAGATGGAAAGTGCAGGCTATGTTGAAGATCTCAAGGCGATGCCCTGGGCGCAGCATGTGACCTTCCATTTCTCCGACCAAGGGACACGCGCTGATCTCGACAAGTTGCTCAACGGCTACAAGGATGGCTGGCACGTCTACACATGCGGCCCTGATCGCTACATGGAGGGCGTCGTGCAGGCCGCTGCGCGCCAAGGCTTCCCTGAAGAGGCGCGGCATCTGGAGTACTTCTCCGTTCCTGAGCAACCCGACTATGTGAACTATCCCTTCACTGTGACGCTGGCAAAATCTGGGAAAGAGCTGAGCGTGCGCGCGGATGAAGACCTTTCTGACGTGCTGATCGCCAACGGCATCCCTGTGGATGTGAAGTGCTCTGACGGGATTTGTGGCGTGTGTAAATGTGGCCTTCAAAGTGGCGACGTTGAACACCGCGACTTCGTGCTATCTAACAAGCAACGTGAAAATGAAATTATCACCTGTCAGTCGCGCGCCGCCACGCCGGACGGGAGTATTGTTATCGACCTCTAAGGACATCGGCCCATGAAAACACAAGTCTGCATCATCGGCGGTGGCCCGTCTGGTTTGTTGCTGTCCCAGCTTTTGCACAAGCGCGGAATAGACAGCACCGTTCTCGAGCGTCAAACAAAAGACTACGTGCTAACCCGCATTCGTGCGGGGGTGTTAGAGCGTGGTTTCGTTGCGCTAATGCGCGAAGCAGGCGTTGTGGAGCGGCTTGATGCGGAAGGGTTTGTGCATGACGGCACACTGGTGTCCTTTGGCGACACGATGTTCCGCGTCGATTTTACCAAACATGCAGGGCATCATGTGACGGTTTACGGCCAGACCGAAGTGACCCGCGATCTCTACGCCGCGCGCGAAGCGGCGAATGGCAAGATTGAGTTCAACGTCGAGGATGTGGTGATCAACGGTGCTGACACAGATGCGCCGTTCATCACCTACACGGTCGCTGGCGAAGAGCGTCGGATCGCGTGTGACTATATCGCAGGGTGTGACGGGTTTCATGGCGTCAGTCGTCCAACGATACCTGCGGATGTGCGCAAAGAGTATGAGAAGGTTTATCCGTTTGGCTGGCTCGGCATCTTGTCCAAAACGCCGCCCGTAAACCATGAACTCATCTATTCCAGGTCCGAGCGCGGTTTTGCGCTGTGCTCGATGCGCAATGAAAACCTGAGCCGGTATTACATTCAATGCTCGCTTGACGATAAGGTCGATGATTGGTCTGACGAGGCGTTCTGGGATGAGCTCAAGCGCCGTATCCCACGCGAGCAAGCGGATAAATTGGTAACCGGCCCTTCGATTGAGAAATCCATCGCGCCGCTTCGCTCTTTTGTGACAGAACCCATGCGCTGGGGGCGATTGTTCCTCTGCGGCGATGCTGCGCATATTGTGCCACCAACGGGGGCGAAAGGGTTGAACACAGCGGCGTCGGATATCCATTACCTCTACAATGGGTTGCGCCAATTCTACGAAGATGGTTCGCCCGAGGGGTTAGACACATACTCAGAAAAGGCTCTCGCGCGTGTTTGGAAAACAGAACGGTTCAGCTGGTGGTTCTCGTCTCTCATGCACAGCTTCCCCGATCAAACAGAGTTTGATGTGAAAATGCAGATTGCTGAAATCGAGTTCCTACGCACAAATGAAGCCGCGCAAAAAGCGATGGCAGAGAATTATGTGGGCCTTCCCTATTGAGGGTTCAGATAAATAAACTGTCAGTCACTTATAACTTTGCGAAGCTGGGCAATGAATTGCCCTTGTCTACTCGGTATTAAATGGCCCCAAACGCTAATTCAAAGTTGCTGGCAATGCCGGGAATGGGTGCACAAATCGGGTTTTTTTCAGTCGCGTTGCAGATTTCTGGGCAGTTCAAAATAGCATTATCGACGAGCCTGTTGTGTTGACGTGATAAGTATACTCAACACAATGCGTTACACTGTCCGTCGTCAGGGTTTTTGGAACCAATTGCGTCTTAAACTAAGAGTGAGTTCGGCCCATCCGGTTGATTGCATTATGCGGCGCGCATGCTGTGATGCAAGCGTCGCGCTTCGAGTGTCCTTCGTTTGATCCTTTCCCTTTGTTGCAGGATGGCTTTATCGCGGCCAAAGTAGACGTCGGCGGGTGTGACGTTGTTCAGGCTCTCGTGGTGGCGATGATGATTGTAGTGATCGACAAAGGCTTGGAGTTCATCAGGCAGACCGCTTCGAGAGCGCAGGCTCACGCCAATGACACACAGCCGCGCGTGTGCAGGCGCGCGTGGCATAGACTTTAGCCCAAATCAAACATCATACTAAAGCTCGACAGACAAAGGGTGTATATTTAGGTGGATAAAAATATACATGAAAGTCTCATGTTATTGTAAATAAATATAATTTCAGGATTAAGTGGTGCCCCCACACGGACTCGAACCGCGGACCTATTGATTACAAATCAGTTGCTCATCAAACTAACCACATCAGCTCAACAAGGCTTTTGAGCAGATTTTACCTTTTTTATAACTTGTTTTTACACATTGCGTCTAACGCTCATCCTCACTAGCCTACGCTAAAGCCCGCAACTTTGTCTCGCTGAGCGTCTCGCTGAATATGCCAACAAAAAACATCAAATGTAAAATCGACCAACGTTCGATTGATAAGTACCTCAAAGAACAGCGATTGCTAAGTGAGAGGATAACACTTTCCGATCAAGTCTGCTCTGGCCTCAAACTTGTTATCAACAACAAAAGCTGCAGCTGGACATACGCCTATCGCAAACGCGGCTACATCGACGGCGGCAAGCGTCATCCACAGCGTACTATTAAAATAGGTGACCCAATGTCGATGTCGCCTGCAGAAGCACGGCTGGCAGCAGAGACCATCAAATCGCAAATACGAGCTGGTGAGGACCCTGCCCTAACCCTCAGAGCTAACGATCAAATGCGTAGAAGCGAAGAGGCGCAAAAAAAGACGTGTTCGCAGTGGTTAGAGCGATACACGCGTGAGCAAATGAAGTCAGGGCAGACAAAGTACAAACAAGACGAAGTACGCAATGTTCTCTTCGTGCTTCAGGAGTTGGCCCTACTGGACGCCTACCCAGATGCGATAACACCTCGGCATATGCGCGATTTAGCAGACATGTATCGAGAACGTCCTGCGACAGGGCGACAAAGGCTTGGGGCTATGTCACGCTTTCTCGATTACTTGTTAGATGAAGAAGTAGTCACGACAAACTCTGTCGTTGCCGTCTCTAAGAGGCGCAAGCCAAAGCCTCCACCACCTAGGGAGAACTTTTTCTCTCCAGAGCAACTTGCCAGTCTTTGGCACGCTGAAGGGCTCAAGCCAATTTATCAGCGCTATCTTCGGTTCATGATTTCGACTCCCCTACGGGCTGGAGAAGCCGCTAAATTGAGGTGGGATCAGGTAGACGCAGATCGCTCAGAGCTTCACTTCACTCATCACGATACAAAGAACTCAGAGCATTTTGTTATGCCTCTCAGCAAGATTGCCGCAAACGTTATCTGGGCCTTCCCTCAAGAGCAGAGCCGATTTGTCTTCCCCCTTTCATCACTTGATGGTGCGCAGATGTCTGCTTGGAGCCACTTCAACCGCTGTGTTCGAAAGGCGTCTGGGATAGATCACTTCATCCTTCACGATTTAAGGCGAACCTTCTCAACACTCATGGCTGAGCACACTGATACGTCTGAAAGCATTATTGATAGCCTTCTGAACCACAAGCAGAGCGCGACGCGTGGTGGCGTGATGCGCCACTATCAGAAAGCAAAGAACCTCGAGAAACGTCGCGATGTTATGGCCCAGTGGGGCAAACTATTGGAGAAGTGGGGAATGACACCACCAACAGCAAATGAATGATAAGAAAACCCATGGGGGCA
>OCVR010003068.1_pt1 | contig 12061 bp, 12 predicted proteins | sample 1539091 | NCBI WGS metagenome assembly OCVR01 (sample SAMEA3355530, study PRJEB22509) | marine metagenome | biome: marine; feature: coastal ocean; material: water | place: USA | collected 2010-08-07 | depth 16 m | reverse complement strand
ATCTTAGACCTAAGATTACTGATTTAAGAAAAGAAATAGTAAAGAATAATTAGAATAATAAGACACAATATTTTTATAAATCATAAAGTTGAATAAAAATCCATTTTGAACGACTTAACAAAAGAACAACAAATATGAAAGCACATACTAAAGAAACTCAAGCGGCTATGACATTGAAATCGTCTGTAGACGGACTGATGGAAGGCAATCAAAGATTTTTGAATAAGCAACCGATTCAAAGAGATCTGTTGGATCAAGTACGAGATACTGCAACTGGACAGTATCCTTTCGCGGCAGTACTAAGTTGTATAGATAGTCGTATACCGACAGAAGTTATTTTCGATCAGGGTATCGGAGATATATTTAATGCTCGTATTGCTGGCAACTTTATCAACGAAGATATATTGGGGAGTTTAGAGTTTGCCTGTAAGCTGGCTGGATCAAAAGTAATAATGGTAATGGGGCATACATCATGTGGCGCAGTTAAAGGTGCTTGTGATCATGCTAAACTTGGCAATCTGACACAGATGTTAGATAAAATCATGCCCGCTGTAGATGCAATACCAACTGCGGAAGGTGAGGAAAGAAATTCGTCAAACAAAGAGTTTGTCAATGCAGTATCTGCCAAGAATGTTGAGATAGCGGTAACTCAGATCAAAGAAAAGAGTGAAGTACTCAAAGAGATGTTTGATAATGGAGAAATTGATATTGTAGGTGCTATGTACGATGTTAGTACAGGTAAAGTCGATCTACTCTAATTGATTTAATTTCTAGGATAGTTAAATTTTTAAAGTATTCGAACTTTTGAGAATTTAGCAAAACAGAAAAGAAGCTAATTTTCAATATTGAAAATTAGCTTCTTTTTATATCTAAGAGAGTACTAATAGAAGTAAGAATATTTTATTATTACTTCATGTAAGCTAGTATTGTTATTAGTGATATACTCTATCTCCTTTTCTCTGGCTGTGGTCTCTTTCTATTTATCAGACCCTTTATAAAAAAATCCATCTCTGGAAGTTGCGCAGGGTTACATATTCTTCGAACATCATCAAAATGGTTTTGGTTTGCCTTATATATTTTCTGAGTGATAGATTCAATATTTGAGTAGAGACTATCTTTTATTTCATTGACAGCGCTATAATTGTAGTAGGCTAGACTAGCGTCTTTTAATTCCATAGAGAGACTTTTGGATTGTTTCATATGTTTAGTCTTGCTAATTTCAAATAGTTTTATTTGATTTCCATTAAAACTAAATCTATTCATAATAGATTTTCGACCTTCTTCTGGATTGTGATGATTGCGTTGCATACCTATGAGTAAGAAACACAGTGTGATTACATTAAGTAGGACTAACAATCCTACAAGTATGCTAAGGAGTTTTGTTTTATTCATAGTAAAGAGATTTTGTAGGGATAAGATCAATTGATGAAGAAGCAATATCATCCGAAGATTGACCTATAGAAGATATATTTGATTTACTCATAATCATCACATTGACTGTTAACAATAACAGAAACGTTGCAGCTATTGCCATAATAGTACTTAAGGATACTTTATCTGCGACTGTAGTATATCGTAATGCTAAATCTTCTATTTTTTTCATAAATTTAGCAGACGGCATAGCCCTGCGACTGTATTCTATACTTTCAATAAGTTTATCTGCTTTATTTTCCATCTTTATTCGATTTAGAACTAGTATTCCTTCACCTTCCAAGTATTCTTTGAGATTAGATTTTGCTCTATTGAGTAGACTCTCCAAAGCTTTGAGTGATAGGCCCATGATATCAGCTATTTCTTTTTGAGGTATTTTATCAAATTTAGCTAGGATAATCGCAGTTTTCTGATTTTCTGATAGTTGATTAATGGCTGTAAATATTATATCCATTTGCTCTTTACTCTCAAGCTCGATTCCTGGATGAATGAAGTTAGAGGGTTCGAAATATTGAGCTCTTTCATCTCGATCAGCTTTATTGATTGAGATAATTTTACCAGATCTTTTCTTTCTTGATTTATATTTTAAGAAGTCCTTTGATTTATTAAGAGCAATGCTGTACACCCAAGTTTTTAAAGATGCTTCATTTTTAAATCCTTTGAGACCTGACAAGGCGGATATCAATGTATCTTGTATGATTTCTTCCGCGTCTTCTTTGTTCTGAACATAGCTAAGTACTGTGTTATATATCCACGTCGTCGCTTCTCTAGCAAATAGTTTCACCTCTGCTGGATCATTGTTGATGAGCTTTGATATGTCTATTGTTTTTAAGATAGGCTATTTCTTAAGGTTGTTTAGGACATTAGTAGACATAAGTATATAGACTCCTTCTGTGTTTTCGTATTTTTCTGCCTTAGCAATAAGCCTTGAAAGAAGGATTTATTTCTGTGATTTGTTTCTTGGGATCTCTATATTACCTTGTTTACTTAAATTTCTGATAGTTGCAGTATTCTTAAGATAATTCAATGTATTGTCTCGACCTACATACGAAAGTATTAGTTCTGTACTGGTAATTTTTTTTATAAAATAACACATGTCAATATCTTGCATCGATAGGTACTTGGCTTTTGCTTTAACGATTTTATTTCCTTTAGCCGTATCGTTGTTGCATTGATCTGCTATTTCATAGTATCTTATTCTACCGATAGGTTTTCCATCCCTATTTTCTATTCTAGTATTATTCTCAAAAGTGAGAGAAGTATTTTTGTCATCGCGACTATTCCATGTACCTTGAAGAAGCTTCATTGTGTTTTGGACTACTGGATCATTTGATGACAAGAGTGAAGTCTGATCTATGACAGATTCTGGGGTCACTATGTTTTTGTCTGATTTGCAAGAAGTGACAAAGAATATAGTTAATAGAATGGAGATTAAATAGTTCATTTTTTTAGTTTTGGTTAAATTTAGACTCTATCTAAGCAGCATAGCAGCATGAGGAATACCATCTTCATCATAGCGAGTAATCTCCATCTCTTGGAATCCTAAAGTAATGTAAAAAGGTAGCGCATAGACTTGAGCTGATATTTTTGTGGACTCCTGAGGATATAGTTTTTTGATACCTTCTATACTTTCTTGCATTAACCTTTTACCTTCTCCTTTACCTCTATAATCTTTAGAAGTGATGACTCGTCCAATAGAATTGTATTCAGGATACGATATTCCTTTAGGTACTAGCCTTGCATATGCGTGTATATTACCTTCGGAATCTGTACCAAGTACATGGTGACTTTCTTGGTCTTTGCTATCAGCGTCTAAGTAAGGACAGTCTTGTTCAACTATGAATACTTCCTGTCTAAGTACCATTAGTTTATAGAGTTGATCTAGTGTGAGGTCATTAAAGGAAGTAATGGTGTAATTTAACATGTAGGAAAGGTAATGAACTGAATTAGCAATGCAACATTATTACCACTTCAATACTAGATACTTAGACTTGATAATGTAGTCGGTAGACTTTTATCAATGATGTATTTAGTTTTAATTTGATATGCACCAAGTATACCGATGTGCTTCTCTTTTAGATCAGTTATATTTTCAAACTTAGTACATTCCATATCAGTAGTGAAGAAGATATGATCATAAGGAGGCTTAAGACCATCCTCGTATACATCTCTACGACTATGGATCACTTGTGCTTTAGCTCTAAATCTTGATATAGCATTTGCCCAATAGACCATATTGTAGTCACCCAAAGCGATTACAGGAGATTGTGTATCTCTGATTTTATAGCTAATCATATCTAAGTGTTCTTTAGTCTGCATAGTCGAGGCCTTAGTGATCTCAGGTACTACGTATGATCCAAATACAGATATCTTTTTACTATCAATGAGTAACTCGGCCTGAAGATTTGGCTTGTTGTCAAACATGAAAGTATCTATTGACACGAAGTTTTCCTTACTGTACATTGCCATTCCGTAAGGATCTATTCTTACAATGGACATATTGTAAGGATACTGAGTCTTAAGTTTTTCTTGTAATATGTAATTCCAATCAGGAGTTAGTTCTTGAAAAGAAAGCAGGTCAACATCTAGATCATCTATTGTATTGATGAGGTGATCTAGGTCTTGTACATTACTTACATTAAAATGAGCCACAGATAGTTTAGCCTCAGTATTTGCTATGGGCATTATCATTGCTTCGTTAGATTCATTTTTGAGGAAAATACACAAAAGCATACATGCACCAAGACTGGTAACCATTACTTTAGTATAGTTGATCGTAAGAGCTCCAAATCCGATTAGAAACATACATAGCATTAAATGAACATTATAGTCTAATATCTGTATTCCAAGAATGTTTTCTGGAAAAAATACTGCCCACCCAGCTATAAGTAACACAGCTGTGGATATGATGTATTGACTTACAATATGACCTCGTTTATGCTTCATTCAAGAATTATTTTCTACTGAGAATTTTACTGTGGTGACGGCTAATAAAATCTCCAACCGTAAAATAACCTTAATTATTTAATGAAATCTGCCAGAACACAGACTTTTTTGAAGTTTTTTATTTCCCCATCAGGATGAAAGAGCTCAGCAATGATAATGTATAAGCCAATTTGTGAAATGCTTCCTTCAGATGTTGTACCATTCCATGTGATAAGTCCTTCGGTCGCTAGAAGACCATTAGACACTATTTGATCTATCTCAAATCCTTCATCGTCAAACACTTTCACATTAGCTACATAGCCTGGTTTATCTAGCTTGTAATTGATGATAAGAAAGTCATTGTCTCCATCAGAATTTGGAGAAAAAACTTTCTCCACCAACTCAAATTCACCATCTGTTACCTCAGTAGGTAATGAGTTGGAATTAGCTATTCCAGGAGTAGCTAATCCAGCTGTAGTAGAAGCAGAATGCCAATTGTCTTCAGACTGAGTATCAGCTGTGAAGCTAATACGCTCTAGGCTTACCCCTTCTGTATCGTCCAATAGCTCAAAGTGGAGACCTTCGTCATAGTCAAACTGATCTATATAATTCGTGCTTGCTGAGGAGTGGCTTAAACTTACGTTTCCTGAGTCATTGTTGAAAGATGGTAAATCGACTTCTATTATCTGATCCACATCATGTGTAGGGTAGGTAGAAATTAGGAATTCTTTATCCTCTGTGAAACAAATATATTCATCCGGAAGAAGTTCTATATCTTGATCGATCTTTTTCTCTTCTTCTTTATTTATGTTAGAGATGATAAGGCCGTTTAGGTTGATGAAATTATCTGACTTATTATAAATCTCAACGAAGTCAGTACCTCCAGAATAAGGGTCCGAAAGTATTTCACTAATTGCTAAATCTCCGATATTTGGAAATACAGTAACTATAAAAGGCTCTGCTATTGGTATGATTGCATTGCCATTTTCGTCTTCTACATTCAAAATAGCTAGCTGATAAGGTGTGCCAGATAAAAATGTGTTGTCAAAAGTCAAAAAAACTTTAACTCCATCCGATATCGCACCACTTGGAGATCCCAATCCTTGATCTACGATATAGTTATCTAAGCTTTCCGCAGTTGTTGCATCGATTTTTTCATTAAAAGAAAGGAGAATCGTTTTATCGCCAGTTACAGATAGATTAGTGAGTAGAGGCCCTATTTCATCCTGTTCAAATTTCATAATGCTTATGTCATCATAAAAGAAGTTCTCCTTTCGAGTCTCCGTATATTCGCAATAGACACCAAAAATGTTTAGGCCACTAAAACTATGAGTGTCATCCATAACCTCAAATTCCAATTCGTTAAATCCTGAAAGGTCATAATCTGTGCTGAAACTCCAAAGTCCATCGGGATATATTGTAACTGATATTCTCGCTTGAGCTGGATCGCTAGATATAGCGCCATCGCTAGCTGTCGCAAGCAGTATTTCTGATCCACTATCCAACCTATATAACTTGATAGCATCATTGCTACCCGATTCGCCAATCTGAAGATAGTATCCATTAGCTACTGATGGATCTATATCATCTAGCCCAAGATAAATCAATCCGAAATTGCTAGACGAAGGCGACATCTCAAGTCTGAAAGTCATATCCAATTGAATTGTGTCAGGATACGACAAAGTAGTGAAAAGAGAAGATTCTCCGGCCTCGGGAGCCATAAGTTGAAGCTCACCATTAATATTTACGACAAAGTCGTCAGTATCACCTGTCCATGACGGTCCATTGGTAAAGTCACCATCGCTAAAATCATCTACCAGTTGAGCACTAATTCGATCTGAGTAAACTATCAACGACAGGAATAGAACAAATCGAATAATTGAGTGTGGCATACGTATAATGACTTTCTGTATTCAAATGGTATATAAAGCTACTATAAATACATTAATAGAAAGTAAATTTGGGGTATTGATATTCGGTATAGATATAAGATATATAGTATGAAAATAGCAATTGTAGGAGTCACTGGGCTCGTTGGGCAGGTAATGCAGCAAGTATTGACTGAGAGGAAGATACAAGCAGATGAATGGATACTAGTGGCTTCAGAAAGATCGGTAGGGAAGCAGCTAACATGGGAAGGCAAGGAGTATACGCTCATTACTAATCAGGAAGCTGTAGACGCAAAACCGGATATTGCTATATTTTCGGCTGGAGGATCGGTGTCGCTGGAGTGGGCCCCAAAGTACGCTGATGTTGGCTGCTTTGTAATAGACAATAGCTCTGCTTGGAGAATGGATCCTTCTAAAAAACTAGTTGTGCCGGAGATTAATGGTGATCAGCTCACTATTGAGGATAAGATCATTGCTAACCCTAATTGCTCTACTATACAAATGGTTCTTGCTTTGTCTGGTATTCATCGTAAATATGGATTGAATAGACTCGTTATTTCTACTTATCAATCATATACAGGGACAGGCTCTGTAGCGGTACACCAATACAATACAGAGCGCGCTAATCAGGAAGTCAAAGGAGAGGATCGTGCATATCCACATCCAATTTTTGCCAATTGCATACCGCATTGTGATATTTTTCTGGATAATGATTATACCAAAGAGGAGATGAAATTGGTCAATGAGACACAGAAGATACTATCTGATGATAGTATTAAGATCACTGCTACAGCTGTAAGAGTACCTGTAAATGGTGGTCACTCAGAAGCAGTTAATGTAGAACTTACGAAGCCATACGAGATGTCTGATATGAGAGAGCTCTTAGCTGCCACACCAGGTGTAGTAGTGATGGATGATCTCGCTAACAATCATTACCCTACACCGCTTCACGCGCATCACAAAGATGAAGTATTTGTGGGCCGTATCCGAAGAGATGATACAGTGAAAAACGGACTCAACCTGTGGATTGTGTCTGATAATCTTAGAAAAGGAGCAGCTACTAATGCGGTTCAAATCGTTGAGAAGATTATTTCTCGGTTCTTCTAGGCTTGTAGGTATACTGCGTTATCAGTTTTGAGTTCAAACGGTTGCTAGCTAAACTATTTTACCTTATCAACATACCTATAATCTTCCTTTTAGAATTGGACGATTTTGATAGTTTAACTGAGGAATGATATATCTCTGTCAAACTATCTCATATAGATTTATCAACTTTCTTGTGGTTATGATTCAAAAGCTTATTTTTGATTCAAAGACAAACGATCAATATTATATGAAAGTAGGAATTCCAAGTGAGATCGCGTTAGGCGAACAAAGAGTAGGGGCTACTCCAAAAACAGTAGTAAGACTAATCAAGAAACAAGGCTTCGATGTTTATATCCAATCTGGTGCAGGTAGTAATTCCAATTATTCAGATGAAGAATATGTATCGAGTGGAGCGACTATACTTGATAGTGCTCAAGATATCTATGAGAAGACTGACATTATACTAAAAGTGCAAGCAGTAAGTGATATTGAAATAGCAATGATGCATAAGGGGCAGGTAAGTCTTAGTTATCTTTCTCCGGCACAGAATCTAAATCTCCTCCAAAAGTTAGCTGACAAAGGTGTAAATGCAATTGCAATGGACGCGATACCTCGTATTTCTCGAGCACAGAAAATGGATGTATTATCATCTATGGCGAATATTGCAGGATATAGATCGGTTATCGAAAGTGCCAATCATTTTGGCAGATTTCTTAATGGTCAGATAACAGCTGCAGGTAAGGTGGATCCCGCTAAGGTACTCGTAATAGGAGCAGGAGTCGCAGGCTTGGCAGCAATAGGAACAGCCAAGTCTCTTGGAGCTATCGTAAGAGCATTTGATACTAGAATGGAAGTAGAAGAACAGATACAGAGCATGGGTGCTAAGTTTCTTTCTGTAGAGATAGAAGAAGATGGCTCTACATCTTCTGGATACAGTAAGGTAATGAGTCAGGCATTTATCGATGCAGAGATGGCCTTGTTCAGTGAGCAAGCGGCTGAGGTTGACATCGTGATCACTACTGCGCAGATTCCAGGCAGGCAAGCTCCGAAGCTTTGGCTAGACTATCACGTAGCCGCTATGAAACCTGGATCGGTCATAGTAGATCTCGCAGCATCTAGTGGTGGCAACTGTACTGAAACTAGAGATGGCGAAATATATACTACAGATAGTGGAGTAACGATTTTAGGGAAACTTGATCAACTGCCTTCGCAAGCAAGTCAGCTTTATGGTAATAACCTTTGTCACTTATTAGATGATATGGGCAAAGCCGAAGCTTGGAAAATAGATATGAATGATGACGTAGTCAAGCGTGCAATGGTTACCTATAATGGTGATGTACATTGGCCTCCAGAACCACTTCCAGTTAGTCCCCAAAAAGCAAAATCTGCAGCTTCGGAAGAGGCTAATTCTAATATACCCAAAGAGGTAAAATCAAAAACAAAATCGAACAGTACTGTTATATCTTTAGTACTTATAGCCGCCTTATTATACTTCTTAGGCCTCTTTGCTCCTAAAGAGTTTATGGGGCATTTTACGGTTTTTGTATTATCAGTATTCATTGGTTGGCAAGTGATATGGAACGTATCTCACTCGTTGCACACACCACTGATGGCTGTAACCAATGCAATTAGTGGTATCATAATCATTGGAGGATTATTGCTCACTGAGCATGATTTGACATCACCTATGACCATTATAGCTTTAGTAGCGATATTAGTAGCCATGATAAATATTGCTGGCGGTTTTTTTGTTACCAATAGAATGCTCAAGATGTTTAGAAAAGGCTAATACCTTTTACTGTTGAAAATGGCACTAATTATATTAGCTATTTTCAAATTGTAACGGCATTATATCAGAATAATTACTGCTATTTATAGCAAAATTGGTGTAAGCTATAAGTTATATTAAAGCGAGAATATCACCCATTTACCATCAAATAATAATCAATATCAACAAATGATATCATCACAATTACAATTAGCATCATACTTATTAGCGAGTATCTTATTTATACTGAGTCTAGGTGGACTTTCATCACAAGAGTCAGCTAGAAGGGGTGTCTGGTTTGGAATAGTGGGTATGATTATAGCCGTGCTTTCTACCATTTTTGGCGAAGGAATAGAAGGGCAAGCTTTTATTATTGCAGCCATTGCAGTAGGAGGTTTGATCGGAATTTTAGTTGCGCGTAAAGTAGAAATGACCTCTATGCCACAGCTCGTCGCAATATTACACAGTTTTGTGGGTTTGGCTGCAGTACTAGTAGGATACGGGTCTTATTTAGATCCTGAGACACAATCTTTATTAGGAGCTGATCGTACTATTCACTTAATCGAAATATTTATTGGAGTCTTTATTGGTGCGATTACATTTACTGGTTCTATAGTAGCTTGGGGCAAGTTAGATGGCAAAATTGGAAGTAAGCCATTACTCTATCCAGGTAGACATGTAGTTAATATTCTATTGGTGATTGGATCTGTTGTTTTGTGCTATTTTTTCGTTCAAGCTTTAGGGATAGATGGTATGTATCCCTTATATATTATGACTGCTATAGCATTATTTATAGGTGTGATGTTAGTCATGGCAATAGGTGGTGCTGATATGCCAGTGGTGGTGTCGATGCTCAATTCGTATTCAGGATGGGCCGCTGCAGCTGCAGGGTTTATGTTAGGTAATGATCTGCTAATTGTCACTGGTGCCCTTGTGGGTAGTTCTGGCGCTATACTCTCTATCATTATGTGTGAAGCGATGAATAGATCTTTTTGGTCAGTGATTTTCGGAGGCTTTGGAGCAGCTCCCACAGGCGAAGCCCTTGAGGTGACTGGAGATGTGACAGCTGCCGATCATGCTGAAGTCGCTCAGATGCTAAAGGATGCAGAATCTGTGGTAATTGTACCAGGATATGGTATGGCAGTAGCTAAGGCTCAGTACCCAATATATGCGATGGTCGAGCAACTACAAGCCGAGGGAAAGGAAGTTAGATTCGCGATACATCCAGTGGCAGGAAGATTGCCAGGGCATATGAATGTATTACTAGCGGAAGCTAATGTACCGTATGATATTGTACGGGAGATGGATGAGATTAATGATGATTTACCTGATATAGATTTAGTATTGGTAATCGGTGCTAATGATATAGTAAATCCTTCAGCACAAGATGATCCAAATAGTCCTATCGCAGGTATGCCTGTAATAGAGGTTTGGAAGGCGAAGCAAGTAGTAGTGATGAAAAGGTCTATGGCTACCGGATATGCGGGAGTGCAAAATCCACTTTTCTTTAAAGAGAATACAGATATGCTTTATGGTGATGCAAAAGATAGCGTATTGAAAATTAATGCCGAACTAACATAGTTTTTTTTTTAAAAAATGACCGAAAAAAATAGTTGTATTTCAGATATGAAAATTGATATTTGGCAGTATGATCACATGGTCCATAGTTACTATTAATTTAGCATAGTTCTTCAGTATAGGATGGTGCCGCAATAAAATATAAGTGTAGAAAATAAAAATTTTGAATTATTAGAGTTTCAATGTAATACAATAGGTCAATGATCGTAAGATCATTGACTTTTTTTATTGCTGTTTAATTATGCGAAAAGGAGTAGACGTTTTAGTAAGTTGGTTCGGACTACAACAAGTATTTAATAGAATTCTACGAACTGAACAATTTATTGTGTTTCTTGGTAAAGGCTTAACCAAATACATTTGTTATTATGAAAATTAAATTACTTTTTCTTTTATCGGCATTGTCATTTTCAGGATTCGCACAGACAGATCCAGAAGATGTAATTCACAGATTTTTTCAGGCAATGTCTGATATTGATACATCATATCTCGATGAAGTACTTATGGATAACGCTTTATTATCTAGTGCCTTTCTGTTTGATTACAATAATCCTATCGGAGCTGGTAAAAAGGATCAGTTTATTCAATCTATTGCAAGGTCTAAAGTTGGAGAAATTGATGAGCAAATATTTAATTTAAAAGTAGATCTTGATGGAGGATTGGCAAATGTATGTATGGATTATACCTTTTACTATAAAGGAAAATTAAGTCATTGTGGAGTGAATAATTTCATTTTGGCCCTAGATGGTATTAGCTGGAAAATAATTTCGCTAGCAGATAGCAGGAGGGATACAGCTTGCACATCACATGATGCTAAATTGGCGATTAATGAGATGCTGGATAATTGGCACCGCGGAGCTTCTACTGCGGACAGTATCTCATACTTTGATCTGATGGCCATCAATTCGGTTTACGTAGGTACCGATGAGACTGAGGTTTGGAGTAAACGAAAATTCTTGAATTTTGCTGCACCATATTTTGCTAAGGGTAAAGCTTGGGCATTCACTAAGGTAGAGCGTAATGTATATTCCAAAGACTATTTAGATATCGCCTGGTTTGATGAAGTATTAGATACTTGGATGGGGCCTTGCAGAGGTTCAGGTGTAGTAACTAAAGATGATGATGGAGGATGGAAAGTTCAGCATTACGTATTGTCTGTAGCTGTTGCTAATGATGATATTGATGAATACCTCAAAGTGATAGGGAAGGAGAGAAAATGAAAGACCCTATGTCAACTTCACAAAAAATACTGATCAATGTCAGTCAAGTGGTTCTAAAAATTCTAAGTAATAAATATAAAGAATAATCAGAAGCCTTAACATTGTCAAAAAAATTTCATTTCAGATATCTTGTATAATTTAAAGTGTTCATTAGTAATATTTAGATG
>OCVR010003059.1_pt1 | contig 12089 bp, 11 predicted proteins | sample 1539091 | NCBI WGS metagenome assembly OCVR01 (sample SAMEA3355530, study PRJEB22509) | marine metagenome | biome: marine; feature: coastal ocean; material: water | place: USA | collected 2010-08-07 | depth 16 m | reverse complement strand
ATTATAGATGCGTAAAAAGTATAATAACGAATGAAATCTTTCTAAAAGATTTGATCTGGATAGTCTAGAGTGTTTGACTGTTTATAATAAAGTAAGTAAAAAGAGATTCTTGAGGGAACACATAATAGTAACCAAGCAAAAAGTTTCAAAAGATTCTTTGACATAGAATTAAATACAGAAACCTGTAAAAAAATAAAACATGAATTTGACCTATATCAAATCGTTAAACAACCATTTTATTCTTAGAAAGACTTCTTTACATAAAATCCCGATAATTGTCTGCTAATTAAAGTACTGAAGTCACCATCACTGTAAATTGGATTAAAATCCTGTCTAAACTGATGATTCACTCCAAAGCATATACTTCTTGAAAATTTGTATTCGAGATTGATACCAAAATTAATATACGACCTTAAAAGGTTAAGATGTGACTGATTTTTTAATATCTCTGAGCTAAGAGAAATAAATCTAGTGTCTGATGTGCTAAAGTGGTCAAGAGAATTTTTGAGATTTGAAAGATAATTAAAACCAATTCCTGATTGACTACTCAGGCTGAAGTTGCGATACTGTAAAATTTCAATCTGCGCATACAACCCAATATCGAAATTAGTGATAGAATGACTATTGTTTAAATCTATAGTTAAATCCGTATGCTCATTAGCATCTGTACTTCTTGCAACGACAATATTAGATTCTAAAAAACCAAGCGGTGAAGCCATAATAACATCAAAGTTATTCATTTGATGTTCAGTTTCATTATTGATATTGTAATCTATAATTGAGTTATGCCCAGAATTGAAACTACTACTTTCTATTAATCCTGATACACCCACACTTAACCTTTGACTTAACATTTTTTCAACGCTTAACTCTACAAAATAACCCAGCCCTTTAGAAAACCTAAAGTCTGCAGGATCTAAAGATGTTAAATAATTATTATTTAAACTAAAATTCCAATTACTAGAACCAGACGAAAATTTGATTCTCCAAACAGATTCTTGGTTGAAATCTTCATTTCGGATGTAAGAAAAATCATGAAAAAAAGGAGAAACTTTTTTCTGAACAAGAGAGCAATTTATACTAGCTATTCTAGCTAAATTATTACTTATTTTTTTGGTTTTAACTGTTAACGACTTCTCGATATCTGCAGTGTTAGAACCAATAACAGCTGTGAAAGCTAAATTTTCTAAATCTCTATCTCTTCTATTAGTTCTGGTATTTAAATTAAATGATTTCTCCAATACCGGAACACTTGTAGTTTTGTCAGACGTTGATGAGATAAATGGAATTGTTAAATCAGTAGAGCTCTTTTCAACATTGTATTCAATTATGGATGTTGCTATCTCTTTGTTATCTGAACCGACTTTAGAGAACAAATTTTTACTATTCAATTTATTTACATCATTAATACGAACAACAGAACTTTTGGATGTTGTATGGTAACCAGTATCACCATTATTAGTGAGTACAATACCGCCTATATTAGTATTGTTGCTAGTTAATAGATAAGATAAAGTCCCACTGATGAAAAGTAATGATAATAACCATACCCAAATACCCCTATTTTTCTTCTTCTGATCATTTTGAATAGAAGATTCTATTGAATCAAACAAATCGTCCGAAGGCAATAACCAATCCTCACCCTTTAAAGAGGGAGGTGGATTAAATGTATTTTTTATTTTATTATATAAGGACATAGCTGATTGATTGAGAGTAATCATTTGAAATAATCATTCCTTGCAACATTTGTTTAGCTTTCATTAGCTGTGTTTTGGAAGTACTTACAGAAATTTTAAGATATTCTGCTATCTCACTATGTTTGTATCCATCAATAACATACATATTAAACACTGTTCTATATCCTTTAGGCAAATTAGTTATAAAATTAGTCAAATCTTGAAGACTAAGATTATCAACGGCATCGGCATTGACAGTGAGCTTACTGCTGATGTCTATAATGTTATCAAAATCTTTAAATACATTTCTCTTTCGAAGATTCATAAGACAAGTATTTATTACTACACGGTTAGACCAAGTATTGAACTGTGATTTGCTTGGATCATATTTATCTAGGTTCTTGAAGATCATAATGTATGATTCCTGGAGAACATCCTCAGCTTCCGACCTATTTTTTACGTATCGTAGGCATGTTAGCATATGACCTTTTGAATGTCTATCATATAGATCTCTAAAAGCAGCTTGGTTACCCTTAAGGATCTCATTAATAAGATTTATGTCTGTCTTGTAAGTCTGCAAAGCGTCTTAGAATTTGGTTATTTATTGTGTTAACATACCTAAGACGATATTGTTTAATGATTGGGGCATATTTGTTAAACAAATATGCCCCAATTTACTTTTTCTGCAAATGAATTGAAAACCCCAATCCCTATTTTTACTATTTTAGAACAAAGAACCTTTTGGAATATGATATATCCTCCATCACTATATTTAGGTAATACATACCTGAATTAAGATTACTAATATCTAAAGATTGCTTAACTGAATTGACTCTATAGGTGCTAATGATACTACCTGTAATATCATAAATATCAAATCTCAGAATCTCTGCATTAACATTACTCATGTCTACAGTCACACTAGATACTGCAGGATTAGGGTATAATGTTACTGAAGCAAATTGTGTTAGATCTGCTGTAGATACAGCTACAGGTAAAAGTACTGCATCAATTACATGTACCACACCATTATCTGCAGGTATATCAGCAATCGTTACTTGAGCATCATTTATAAAAACTCCCTCATCATTGATTGTTACCGTCACACTTTCACCATTTAATGTAGGTACCATCATACCATCTGACAAATCTGAACTCAGTGCCTTTCCCGCAGCTACGTGGTATAATAAAATATCTGTAAGTGCACCAGAAGGATCTTCAAGCAATGATTCCACTGTACCTTCTGGTAAGGCTGCAAATGCCGCGTCTGTTGGAGCGAATAACGTAAATGGACCTTCTCCCTTAAGAGTTTCTGCTAAGTCAGCTGCAATTACTGCCGCTTCAAGAGTTTCGTGCACTGGGCTGTTTACTACTATATCAGTAATTGTTACACTTGGTGGAAGAAGTACAGCATCGATTACATGCACTACTCCATTATCTGCGGGTATATCCGCAAAAATTACCTGAGCATCATTGATAAATACTCCATCATCATTGATCGTTACCACTACACTTTTCCCATTAAGTGTAGGTACCATCATTCCATCTGACAAGTCCGTACTAAGTGCTGTTCCTGAAGCTACATGATATAATAGAATATCTGTAAGCTTACCAGACGGATCTTCGAGCAACGATTCTACTGTACCTTCTGGTAAAGCTGCAAATGCAGCATCTGTCGGAGCAAATAACGTAAACGGGCCATCACCTGCAAGAGTTTCTGCTAAATCAGCTGCAATTACCGCCGCCTCAAGAGTTTCGTGTACTGGACTATTTACAACTATATCAGTAATTGTTACACTTGGTGGAAGAAGTACAGCATCGATTACGTGGACAACACCATTATCTGCAACTATATCTGCAAATGTTACTTGAGCATCATTGATGAAAACTCCATCGTCATTAATTGTTACCGTAACACTTTTTCCATTTAATGTTGGTACCATCATACCATCTGATAAGTCTGTACTAAGAGCTGTTCCTGCAGCCACGTGGTATAACAAAATATCTGTAAGCGCACCAGATGGATCTTCAAGTAATGATTCTACTGTACCTTCTGGTAATGCTGCAAATGCTGCATCTGTCGGGGCAAATAGCGTAAACGGACCTTCACCTGCAAGAGTTTCTGCTAAATCAGCTGCAATTACTGCCGCCTCAAGAGTTTCGTGTACTGGACTATTTACTACTATATCTGTAATTGTTATAGTTGGTGGAAGAAGTACAGCATCGATTACGTGTACAACGCCATTATCTGCAACTATATCTGCAACGGTTACTTGAGCATCATTGATGAAAACTCCATCGTCATTAATTGTTACCGTAACACTTTTTCCATTTAATGTTGGTACCATCATACCATCTGATAAGTCTGTACTAAGAGCTGTTCCTGCAGCCACGTGGTATAACAAAATATCTGTAAGCGCACCAGATGGATCTTCAAGTAATGATTCTACTGTACCTTCTGGTAATGCTGCAAATGCTGCATCTGTCGGGGCAAATAGCGTAAACGGACCTTCACCTGCAAGAGTTTCTGCTAAATCAGCTGCAATTACTGCCGCCTCAAGAGTTTCGTGTACTGGACTATTTACTACTATATCTGTAATTGTTATAGTTGGTGGAAGAAGTACAGCATCGATTACGTGTACAACGCCATTATCTGCAACTATATCTGCAACGGTTACTTGAGCATCATTGATGAAAACTCCATCGTCATTAATTGTTACCAATACACTTTTTCCATTTAATGTAGTTACCATCATACCATCTGATAAGTCTGAACTAAGAGCTGTTCCTGAAGCTACATGGTATAACAAAATATCTGTAAGTGCACCAGATGGATCTTCGAGCAATGATTCTACTGTCCCTTCTGGTAATGCTGCAAACGCCGCGTCTGTTGGAGCAAATACCGTAAAAGGTCCATCTCCCGATAAAGTTTCTACTAATCCAGCCGCAATTACTGCCGCTTCTAATGTGTTATGATCCTCACTATCAACTATAATATCAACGACTGTTTGGGCTGTTAATGATAAAGATATTATCATTGAAAGGAATGTGTAGTAAAATGTTTTCATAGGTTTGATTTTAGTGATTAAGTATTCTGTTTATGTTAATAGTATTATTTATGCAACTTGAACGCAAATGGTTGCTTTTGGTCTAAAAAATTATATTTCAACCATATTTAAAGAGATCTTAGCTAGAGAAGTAGTAATCAATGAAAAGAGTCATTCAGCAATATTTTAGTATTCATCGAATTAGGTTTGAAAGAGCATCCCTTGAGTTTGGATTGGACTCTTTGGTCAGCTATTTATTCTTGCTAATTCTATTCGTAGGATTAAGTTTTGTTTGGATGTCTAAGGGTAAACTTACACAATGGACTTATATTTGTCCTCCAACATTTGTCTTGTTTTTTATATCGCATCCAGACAGATTACAATTTTATAAACAGATCTATTCAGAGTATACTTATAATACAATTAGATGGATTGAAAATTTTATGATAGTAATACCATTTTTACTATTTATGCTGGTCAATTCATTGTTTTTACCATTTATTGCATTGCTATCAATTACAATTATTTTATCTTTAAAAGATAGAAACGTTTTGACATCGATAGTTTTACCTACTCCTTTTTATCGATTTCCGTTTGAGTTTACCTCAGGCTTTAGATACAGTTGGATACTAATAATTGGTTTATATGCTTTGACTATTATATCCTGTTGGGTAGGCAACGAGGCTTTAGGCATTTTTTCAGTAATTACGCTGGCGTTAACTTCAATACTTTACTATCAACATCCAGAGACAGAATATTTTATTTGGATTCATCATATGGATAGTAAAACTTTCATCATACATAAGATCAAAATTGCAATATGTAACACATTACTTATTATTCTTCCTATGTTTATTTTAGTAGTAGTCGTGTGGCCAAGCTACTTACTATGGACTGTATCGGGTGTGTTAAGTGCATTGATGTTTTTGGCTACTGTGATTGCCGCGAAGTACACTATTTATCCTCAATTATTTAATCTTCCCTTGGTTTTAGCTTTATTGTTAGGACTTGTTGCACCACCTCTATTACTTATATTATTCCCAATTTTATATAATAAAGCTGTCAAAAATCTAAAACCGCTACTATTATGATAACCGTCAGTAATCTTGAGAAATCTTTTGGTAATAATCGTGTGCTAGATTATATAGATATACGATTTCCAGCTGGAAAAATATCAGGCTTAGTAGGTCGAAATGGAGCAGGAAAAACTACGCTCTTTCATTGTATAGCAGGTATAGAATCCTACTCAGGAAAAATATTTTCTGATCGTCCGAAACATAAAAATTATTTGGGTTATTTAACTACTTCACCTTATATGATTAGTCGAATCACAGGTAGGGAATATATCCAATTTATAGCCAACGCTAGAGGGCAAAATATAGATAACATCGAGAGTAAAAATATATTTTCCTTACCACTAGAACGATATGGAGAACACTACTCTACGGGTATGAAAAAGAAACTTGCGCTGACAGCAATGCTAATGCTTAGAAATGAATATTATCTATTCGATGAACCATTCAGTGGTGTTGATTTGGATAGTAATATCATCATCAAAGCCATTATACGTAAACTGAAAGTGTTAGGAAAGACGGTGATCATTTCATCGCACATATATAATACATTGACAGAAGTGTGTGACAGTATCCATTTATTGGATAAAGGAAAGATTGCTCAATCTGTTACATCTGATGATTTTAATCTATTGGAGAGTATGCTTGAAGGTGATACTGTGGATGAATTAATAGATCGGTTAGATCTAAGGTAGGAATTAAAAAGATGAATTTTATATAAAAAGAGTATACATAGATTCTATCATAAAATCCATGCATACTTCTAAGATTATTTATAAATCTGTTAAACTGCAGTTAAATTGTGACGGACATATTCTTAACCGACTCCAATGCTTGCTCTATATCCCATATCAAATCAGCTTCATTTTCTATTCCAATAGATAGCCTTACGAGATTTTCAGTGATACCCATTTGGATTTTAGCAATAGGATCTACTCCGGCATGAGTCATACTACAAGGATGCTGTGCAAGACTCTCGGTGCCTCCGAGACTTACAGCCAATTTAAATAAATTTAATGTATTGAGAAACTTAAATGCTTCAGCTTCTCCACCTTTTATTTCTATAGATATCATTGCTCCGGGTGAGCTGTATTGTCTTTTGTATATATCGTAAGATCTACTATTAGGCTCCAAAAGATCTAGATAATGAACCTTAGTGATCATATCATGATCTTTAAACTTTTGGGCAACCGCCTTAGCATTTTGCATTTGCTGATCCATACGAATTTTTAATGTCTCGAGACTTCTAGTGAGTAACCAACATGTATTAGGGCTTGCCATATTGCCAAGGAAAGTCCTAAGAATTTTCACTCTATTCATATGTTCTTGTTTTCCCAGTACGGCTCCAGCTATAAGGTCACTATGTCCTCCGATATACTTTGTAGCTGAGTACATGACTAAATCTGCTCCATGCTTCATAGGATGGCACCATATAGGTCCCATATATGTATTGTCTACTGCGAGAATGACCTCTTTTTCTTCAGTCTGATAAATATTTCCAATTTCTCTACACATACTGATATCCATCACTGCATTAGTAGGATTGGCAGGCGTTTCTAGATAGATCATTGCAAGCTTATCCGCTTTGCCAGTATCTTCTATCATTTCTATAATTTCTTTCTTATTGTGATCCGCTCGGATGCCCACAGACTCTACTCCAATACGAGGAAGAAGATGATTTATAAAATGATCGGTACCACCATATACGGGAGAACTGTATACTAGAAGATCTCCAGGCTTAAGAAATTCCATTAATACAGTACTTATAGCAGACATTCCACTTTCGAATACTGCACAATCATCCGATTGATCCCAAAGGCATAATCTATTTTCCAGTATCTCAAGATTAGGATTATTGATTCTACTATAGATCAATCCTTGCTCTTCATCTTCCTCTTTATTTCTCAGTCCATAGGCTACTTCGAAGAATGCTTTACCTTCTTCAGCAGTCTTGAATACAAAAGTAGATGTTTGAAAAATAGGTGGTTTGATGGCTCCTTCCGAGAGTTCTGGTTTGTAGCCGTAGCTCATCATCAAACTTTCCGGTGAATAGTTGTGATTGTTATTCTTCATATCGCATTAATTTTTGATAGAATATTATTCTCAAATTTAGAATTAATTAGATTAATTTTCTGGGTAAAATTTGATGTAAAGACTTTTATTCAATATATATGGAATAAAAAGAATATTTTGCGAGATATAAGTAATTTATCATCATCTATACAGAAATATATTCGCTATGACTTATAATCTAGATGCTACTGACCGTAGAATCATCAACCTACTAGAGCACGATGCTAAGACGACTATTAAGGATATTGCAGCTCAGCTTAATATGTCTACCACGCCTATTTTTGATAGAATCAAACGACTAGAGAAAACTGGTTACATCAAAGGCTACGCAGCAATCGTTGATAGTAAGATGATGGGATTTAACTTGATAGCATATTGCACAGTTACATTAGAGATACATCATAAAGAACATATCCGGCAGTTTGTCAATGATGTTCAGCTACTCTCTGAAGTGATTGAGTGCTATCATATAGCTGGTCTCTTTGATTATCTCCTTAAAATTTACGTTGAGGATATGAATGACTACCAACTCTTCATTACTGAGAAATTGTCTTCTATTAAGAATATTGGTAAAGTACAGAGTTCTTTTGTAATGACAGAGATTAAGAATGTGTCAGCTCTACCATTGTTGTAGTTAGTCATTATATTATTACTAATTCGCTATATTAGAGCAAGGTGCCAGTGAAAAAGATACAGGTATATCAATCTCGAAAGGAATTGAGCAATAGCCAAATAGTTTATGTGCGCACTAACACATTAGTGGTAAATAGAATTCAAGTAATTAAAAGAGAGTGAAGAAAACATATATTCTTATCGGAATGCTTTATAGCATTTTATTTACATTCTACTCTTGTAACAGTCAAGGCAGTCTAGATAATGCACAAATACTACTCAAACAAGAATCTAATTTTTGTGGTAAAACGAAACTTGATTCAAAAGCAATAATAATATATCAAGACAAAAGTGACAACTTCTGGTTTGCAAGTGATAAAGGCGTGTATAGATATGATGGAGATAATCTGATTCTTTTCACTTCAAATGATGGCCTAAAAAATTACAGGATAATAAGTGTTCAAGAGGACAAAGTTGGAAACCTATATTTTGATACACCAGAAGGTGTTTACAAATTTAACGGAGAAGAGTTCTCTACTTTGCCTATTCTCGAAAGTAAGAAGTCAGAAAATGAGTGGAATTCTGAACCTGGAGATTTGTGGTTTAGAGTTGGATGGGATAGAAATGGGCCTTATCGTTTTGATGGAGAAAATCTAATTAAATTAAAATTTCCTAAAAACAAAATGGAAGATGAATTCTATAAGAAATACCCTAACGCCTCTTTTAATCCTTACGGAATTTTCTCAGTTTATAAAGATAGTAAAGATAATATTTGGTTTGGTACTGCTAACATGGGTATTTATTTATTTGATGGAAAAGAAATTAGCTGGATGTATGAAAATCATTTGACAGAAATTCCTGGAGGTGGTGATTTTGGTATTCGATCGATGATAGAAGATGAAGACGGAAACTATTGGATATGCAATGCGAATTATAAATATACATTGTTGCCGTGCGATAGTGTTAATGATGGACTTCAATCAATAAACTATAAAAGAAAAGTTGGAATAGAAAATATAGAGAAGGAGGATTTGTATTTTTATTCAATGGAAACTGACCACAATGGAAATTTATTAATGTTTGCTAAAGAATACGGATTATGGTTAAATAATGGAAATGAGCTGATACAATTTTTTATCAAAGATGGTGAGCAAAACATTCCTCCTACATCTATCTATAAAGATAACCAAGGAACACTTTGGTTTGGTACTAGTAAATATGGGATATATAAATACAACGGTATTACTTTTGAGAAATCCATAATATAAAATGAATCTGACTCTGGAAAATAATTGGTAAATATGTTTCATAATAGTATGTATTGTTTCTTCTTGATTATTAATTAACGATTGGTAACATCAAAACGAATATCTTCTCTTAATTTCGTTGAATTAAACTGTTAGGCAGTAATTAAATTATAAGATCGAGCAACGATTAGCTATATATGATAAATCCAAATGAACTCTGGGTCGGCGATACGCTCCAAGTAATATCCACAGGGATAGTAGGTAAATATGATAGTCATAAAGGGTCTATTGTGATTATAGATTGTAAAGGGAATAAAATCTCTGCCGATAAATCTGATATAAGGATGTATATGCAGCCTAAGCAAGAGGTGAAAATTGCATTTGAAGATGAGGTGGTGCTAAAGTCAAAAATAAAATTCAACGATACCTTAGATCTACATCTCAATATACTAGCTCCGCACATGGAGCATCAGGAACAGTCTCGCATCCTTGATTTCCAGATAGAGAAAGCCAGACAATTTGTCGAATATTCAATTGAAAATAATCGTTCTAAAATTCTTATAATCCATGGTAAAGGATCAGGAGTACTCAAATCCGAGACACTAGAGATGCTAAAAGATTTCTATAAAGTGCGATATACATTTGATAAGAATGATGGAGGTGCTACAGAGATATGGCTTGATATATAGTGTTAATTCATTCATATTTTGACGAATTAATTGGAATCAATTATTCAAAAGACTTATCTTAACGAATCTATGAGAGGTCTATCACATTTTATATTGTCTGTATTGTTGACTTCCTTAACTGTTGTGACCTTTTCCGCTCAGATTCCAGAGTTGAGATCTGAGATCGATAAGATCATCAAGTATGAAACGGAGCTAGATATAGATAACAATCCTGGCTTCATTATATCTATAATCGATCAAGATAGTACGTTTCACATATCGTATGGTAATATTTACTCTGATAGCCCTTCATTACCAACTGCGAATGATATATACGAAGTAGGCAGTATTACCAAGTCCTTCACTGCCCTCCTTACGCTTGCATTGGAAGAGCGTGGATATTTCAGCCTCAATGATCCGGTCAATAATTACTTAGACCGTACTCACCAAAATCCAAGACTTGGGAATATTACTATTCATGATCTTCTAGTTCATACTTCTGGTTTTCCAAAGTATCCAGATCTATTTGGCCGCAAGATGAAAGATCCACAGAATCCATATAAGAATTATGATAAGGGAGATCTATTGAACTACTACTCTGGATATATTTTAGATGATGAACCTAGAATTAAATATTCACATACTAATTACGCGCTTTTAGAGATAATATTAGAAAAGGCTACTGGGTCAGTGTTACAGCAACTGATGAGAAAATATATCTTAAATCCAATGAAAATGGATAATACATTCATGACTTGGAACAAAGAATCAGATATTGATCTCAGTCCTGGATATGATAAAGCGAGTCGAATAACAGAACCTTGGATCTATAAAAGCTTTATGGCATCAGAAGGTGTAAAGTCTACTGCTCAAGACTTATGCTCGTATATCAATTTTCAAGTGAATGATGATATACAAGGAAGTCTATCCAATGTGATATCTAAAGCACAAGAGATACAAGTACCTAACAGCCTAAACGAATCTATATCGAGCGCTTATGGATGGCAAGTCTTTTCAAGAAACAAAGATGGGTATCCTATCTTTACCTATACAGGACGTACATCTGGGCATAATGCATTTATTGCTTTTGTCAAGGAAACTAAAACGGCTGTTATTATATTATCAAATAGTGCACTGGGTACTGAAGATCTTGGTCTACAAGTACTCCGCTTGATTAACTACAATTGGAAACGAAAAGTATAATATAACTTAATGTCTAAAAAGAATAAACAACAAGTACTATCATGGGATGCATTTCAATCTCTAGGAAATCCAGAGAATGCACCTGATTTACCAAAAGAAGAATCTTCAAGTGATTCTAGCACCAAAGACAAGCAACGTGTCCGTGTGTTGCTAGAGAAAAAACGCCGTGGAGGTAAATCTGTTACTCTCATAAAAGGACTAGATGAATCTGAAGCATATATTTCAGAACTAGGGAAAAGACTCAAGAAAATTTGTGGTGTCGGTGGAAGTGCAAAAAATGGAGAAGTCATCGTCCAAGGCGACCATCGTGATAAAGTGATTCAGTATTTGATAGAACAAGGATACACAGATTGCAAGAAGAGTGGAGGATAGTCTTTCTAGAATATAAAGGGAATAATATTCAATACTCATAAATTAATAATGATTCGATCTAAGTTATAATGGAATTTTCATCAACTCTATTGATTGTTGTATATCCAAATAAATGACA
>OCVR010003055.1_pt1 | contig 12099 bp, 10 predicted proteins | sample 1539091 | NCBI WGS metagenome assembly OCVR01 (sample SAMEA3355530, study PRJEB22509) | marine metagenome | biome: marine; feature: coastal ocean; material: water | place: USA | collected 2010-08-07 | depth 16 m | reverse complement strand
GCTCGAGCGTAGATTTAATTTTTAGTTATTTTAGTTATTTTAGTTTATTGCAGATAGTAATCTTTATAGTTGTTTTACCTCATCAATAAGGTATTTGTTTTCTTTTATTGTTTCTTCATCCAAGTTACTGTTGCCTTTAATTACTTTCCGTCAATAGACATTTTATTTAGCTTCTTTTATTGCAATTTTCATAATATAACCAAGATGTTTTGGTCCTATTTTTTCATTCTCCTTTATATAGTTAGCTTTTACAGAGCTTGATGATTTGATTACTTATTTTGTATTTTAAAATTGTAAGTAATCTTAAATAATCTACTCACAAATAGTCTTATAAGAATAGCAAATGCCAATGTACTCTCCTTTAAATTTTGCAAATCCAATTTTCTAATAAAAAATAAATTCTAATATATAAAACCTAAAATTCCAAATCCCATACATGTCTCTTACAGATAAAATTAAATTCATCTTCGCTCGAGCTATGTCTTATTTTTGGAATGTGAAATTTCCTTTATTTTGGAATGCGGAGAGAAACCATTCGCTCCGCCGTAGCTCTCGCAGCACTAGTCATAATATCCAAATTTCCAGCATACTCCGGCAAATAATGTCCAGCACCAACTACTTTTAGAAGTACTGTAGTTTTAAGTCCATGTCTATGCCCCAAACCTTCTATAAATACAGGCTCAGATTCTGGTATGTCATCAAACTGAACCTCTTGATGTAGCTCATAACCAGGAACATACTTTTGCACCTCTGCTACCATTTCGTGAATGCTCTTTCTTATCTCTTCTCTGTCTGCTTGCTCTGATAATGTAAATACAGTATCACGCATCACCAAGGGTGGTTCTGCAGGATTAAGAACAATGATTGCTTTTCCACGATCTGCACCGCCTACTTTTTCTATTGCTTTTGAAGTGGTCTCTGTAAATTCGTCAATATTAGCTCTAGTTCCAGGACCTGCAGACTTACTGGCTATTGAAGCTACGATCTCACCATAATGTACTTTGGCAACACGATTGACTGCCGCTACAATTGGGATAGTGGCTTGTCCTCCGCAGGTTACCATATTTACATTAGGTACATCGATGTTATCTGAGAAATTAACTGGTGGTACTAAGAAGGGACCTACAGCAGCGGGCGTCAGATCTATAATCCTTTTATCTGGAAATGCTTTGATCTTATCCCAATTGTATAAGTGTGCCCTTGCAGATGTAGCATCGAATACGATTTTTATATCTTTCCACACACCCATTTGGATCAAACCATCTACACCAGTATGACAAATAGCAACACCCATTCGCTGAGCTCTAGCTAGTCCATCCGACTCAGGATCTATACCAACAAAAACAGACATTTCTAATGTCTCAGAAAGTCTTATTATTTTGATCATAAGATCTGTGCCGATATTGCCACTACCAATTATTGCAACCTTCGTTTTCATTTATTATTTATTATTGACTTTTCTCGAACTTAGTCATATTTGAAATTAAATTAAATAGGAAAGCAATCTCAATTAAGTGAATGAGATAGATACGCTGCCTAGCCCTTCAAATTCAGCCTCAACATGATCACCAGCATTTACCACAACCATTGGTCCTAACGATCCTGATAATATCAATTCTCCAGCTTGTAGTGGCTGACCTACGGCTTGCATTTTGCGTGCTAACCAAAGAACAGCATTAAGTGGAGAACCAAGACAATCTTTGCCACTTCCAGAAGATTTCAATTCACCATTGATAGTCATATTCATTTTGCAATTGACTATATCGATGTCGTCTAACATTTTAGGTGTGTGACCTAATACATAGTGACTCGCAGATGCATTATCCGCTACAGTATCTGCAATGCGTATATTCCAGTTTTCGATACGGCTACCTACGATCTCTAAAGATGGAAGTACGTAGTCAATGGAATTGATAATATCGACAATCGTAAGCTTATCATTGTCTAAACTTCCACCTAAGACAAATGCTAATTCACCTTCTATTTTAGGTTGCATCACTTCAGATATCGGTAATGATAAACCATTCAATACTTCCATATCATCGAATAATATACCGAAGTCAGGAGTAGAGATACCGAATTGCTCTTGTACTTTGATAGAGGTAAGGCCAATTTTCTTCCCTACAATTCGTGCGCCATCTACTAACTTATGGTTCGTATTGACTTGCTGAATGGCATACGCCAATTCTTCATTATATTCACCTATGTCATCTCTGAGAGGTGAGATAGGTGTTTTAGTTGCTTGTGCTTGTCTAAGTTTTGCTGCGTAGTCTTTTGCTTCCATTGGTTATAGAGTTAAATATATTTTGCGAAACCAAATGTACGATAGCCAATTGGGATATCTTGGATTAGCAGGAAGGAATACATTCAGAAAAATAAGGTACTAGCTTTTGGATAGAAAGAAGCTCTCTTCAGACTCAATATTCAGCATTAGTGTGCTTAGAGATTGCCCAATGAATGAAATAAGTGAGCAATTATTATTTATTAATTAAGAACGAAAGCATATAAATAGGCAATTTTTAGAACTTAATACTTAAAGCGATTTATTTTTTTAATTCTAAATATTGTAAGTAGAATCAGTGCTAAATCTATTATTTCGAGTTGGTTCAATTATTTGTCTGATTTTGGGGATAATCTTGTTTTGATTGAATGGCAACCATTAGTGACGGCGACTACCGCCATATTTGATCAATTACCGTAAGTGATTATTTATTATCTAATTACGTCGATCAATGGCTAGAAAATGTTGTTAAAGGATATTATTGTTTTGGGACTTAAACTGTTTTATACAAATATTGGATGGCGTTTTTAATTTATTACTCTTTTAGTAGTGCAGCTGGATAATTCATAAGATAAAATATTATTTATCAGTATTGATATTATTAGGAAATGATCTAAATACTAGTATTCCTTGCCTTGATTGGCATTCAAGCATAGTATTCCTCTATATTTTTTAAATTTGCACCACTTGTTAACAATTAAATAAATACAATGGCATTTGACATAGATATGATCAAGGCTCATTATGAGACTTTAGGCGAGAAACTCCTCGTAGCGAAAGAGAAGTTAAATAGACCACTTACATTATCAGAAAAGATATTGTACTCCCACCTTCATGCCGAAAGTCCACTCAAGGATTATGGTAGAGGTAAGGATTACGTTTTCTTTGCTCCTGATAGAGTTGCGATGCAGGATGCTACGGCTCAGATGGCATTATTGCAATTTATGATGGCAGGTAAGGACAAAGTAGCAGTACCTTCCACAGTACACTGCGATCACTTGATCCAAGCTAAGATAGGTGCAGATGCAGATCTTCAAAATGCAATCAATACAAGTAACGAAGTTTTCAATTTTTTAGAGTCGGTGTCCGATAAGTATGGAATCGGTTTTTGGAAACCAGGTGCAGGTATTATTCACCAAGTAGTATTAGAAAATTACGCATTCCCTGGTGGAATGATGATCGGTACTGACAGTCACACTGTAAATGCAGGTGGTCTAGGTATGGTAGCAATCGGTGTAGGAGGAGCTGATGCAGTAGATGTTATGGCAGGAATGCCATGGGAACTAAAGAATCCTAAACTGATAGGTGTCAAACTAACCGGAAAACTTTCTGGATGGTCTTCTCCTAAAGATGTAATACTCAAAGTTGCGGATATTCTTACTGTTAAAGGTGGAACCGGTGCAATAGTAGAATATTTCGGTGAGGGAGCGATTAATCTAAGTTGTACTGGTAAAGGTACGATCTGTAATATGGGAGCGGAGATAGGAGCCACGACTTCTACATTTGGTTATGACGATAGTATGGATAGATACCTAAGAGCTACTGATAGAGCTGATATTGCAGATGCTGCTAACGAGGTAAGAGAGCACTTAACCGCTGATGCTGAATGTTATGCTGATCCAGAAAAATACTTCGACCAAGTAATCGAAATCGATCTTTCTACACTTAAGCCATTAATCAATGGACCTTTCACACCAGATTTATCTACCCGAGCGGGTAATGAGATGACGGATAAAGCTACATCTAACGGATGGCCTCTTGATATTGAGTGGGGACTAATTGGTTCATGTACTAACTCTTCTTACGAAGATCTATCAAGAGCGGCATCTATAGCTAAGCAAGCCGTGGACAAAGGACTGACGACTAAAGCTGAATTTGGTATCAATCCAGGATCTGAACAAGTAAGATATACTACAGAAAGAGACGGTATACTTCAGATATTTGAAGATCTCAATGCAAAGATATTCACCAATGCATGTGGACCATGTATCGGTCAATGGGCGAGGTATAATGATCCTATGAATGCACCTAAGAACAGTATCATACACTCTTTCAACAGAAATTTTTCTAAGAGAGCGGACGGAAATCCGAATACTCACGCATTCGTAGCGTCACCAGAGATGGTAGCAGCAATAGCGATAGCGGGTAGATTAGATTTCAATCCAGAAACTGATACCTTGACTAATGATCAAGGGGAGCAAGTGAAATTTGACGAGCCTACAGGATTCGAATTACCACCCAAAGGATTCGCTGTAGAAGACAGAGGATTCAATGCACCTGCAGAGGATGGCAGTGGAATCAATGTAGTAATAGAGCCTACATCTGATAGATTACAAGTACTTACTCCATTTACGCCTATCACACAAGATGATATGACTGATATGAGAGTATTAATCAAGGTAAAAGGTAAGTGTACTACAGATCACATCTCTATGGCTGGACCATGGTTGACATATAGAGGTCACCTACAGAATATCTCTGAGAACTGCTATACAGGAGCGATAAACTACTTTAACGATAAAGCAAACTCAGTACTTAACTATATTACAAACGATTATGTAGCTGTACCTGATTCAGCCAAGGTATACCAATTTAAGGGGATAGGTACTGTAGTTTTCGGTGAGGAGAACCTAGGAGAAGGATCATCTCGAGAGCATGCAGCGATGGAGCCAAGATTCTTAGGAGTCAATGCTGTTATTGTCAAGTCGTTCGCACGTATCCATGAGACTAACCTTAAGAAGCAAGGAATGTTAGCTTTGACATTCATAGATAAAGCTGACTATGATTTAGTGAGACAAGATGATATCGTAACTATTAAAGATTTCGATCAGATGGCCCCAGATACTCCACTTACTATTAAGCTCGATCATCACGATGGTACTAAAGATGAATTCAAAGTTGCACATACATACAATCAAGCTCAGATTGAATGGGTAAGATCAGGTAGTGCTTTAAACAAAATTAGAGAAGAACAAGGTATAAACTAAATTCTGATTTATATAGATTTTATAAGCCTCTGGAGATTTTCTTCAGAGGCTTATTGTTTCTAGGTGCATTCGTCATTTAGTAGGGTCTCGCTCGAGCCATGTCGTACATGTATCCCTTCGTAGAGATACAAGGAATTCATTGCTGGAGCGTTCAATAATTTTACTTGTAATTACCTATTACTTAATTTACAAAATACATTTTCACTACTCTGCTTCGTTTTAGATTTTCTATAGCCAAATGTCAACCAAATTCGTCTTACGCTAATCAATAATTGTACTATGTCAAGTCAAAAAATTTCAGATTCGGAATTCATGTGGCAAAGGCTTATGAAAGCTGCTGATAGTTAAATATATTACCTCATATATGTGATAGGAGATGTCGGTGCAGCTATAGAAAGTGAAGCTATTACACCTCTATTTGGAGCTTGAAAGGCGACTGGCATTTTTCTATTCTTAAACTATAAATAATTATATTATTTAGGCACTCCAATAGATATATAAGTGTAAATCCAAAATATAGGATGGTAATTATGCATTGTATTGGCACTTCTTGTTTACCCTATTGTTTAAGTTCACTCCCAAACAAAAGGAATCCAACGTGATCACTTACGCTGGGTTGTTAATATTCTTTATTGGATCAATAGTAATACAATTAGTTAAGCTGCTATCTCATTTTAGGTCTTCTTCTCTTGCCACCTGGCATCATTTGCTTCCCTTTACTTCCGCTCCTTCCCATCATCCCTTGAGCACCTTTGGTAGCTCCAGCTTGCTTCATTTGTTTGCCAAACATATCTACTTGCTCCTTGAGTTGTGAATCTGTGATGTTAAGCTTGCTAGCTTCCCTGTAGTAGTTTTTAGCGGTGGTCCACTTCTGCTTATTAGCATTGAGCCCAGCAAGTTGTAACAGTACCATTCCTCTTTCATTATCAGAAGGTAGTTTTAATCCATTCGCTTGTTGGAATAACGTTTCAGCTTCTTCATGCTTATTGGCTTGCATAGCTATAGATCCTTTGATGATATAGTAAAAGGCTCTGTTTGTTACATATAATAACTTAGGACTGAGCGTAAGCCCAAGTCTCTTCTCCGCCGCCTCAAAATCTGAAGTTTGGACTAGCTGTGCTGCTGACTGCACAGTACCTAGTAAGACATAAGTAGCTAAGAGTATCAATCCAATAAGTATCAAAATCCAACTATAACCTAGGCCATAGACTAATGCTAAGCTGATGCCCCCCAATAGAAATATGGCGATCAACGCAAACTTTATATATATATTAATAGAAAACATAATGTCAATTTAGTGTATATGCAAATGTAAGAAAATCAAGGTTTATAAAGCGGCTTTCTGCGAAAACGCTTGGACTAAAGTTGTAATGTGACTTTGTTGAAAAATACAAGTCTTAAGATTGAATATTCATTTGTTCGTAGAGATTTTGTAAGTTACTTTGCCTACTAGAGCATTCAAGAACTGACCATCATCCCATTTCCTCGCACCTGTAAATATTGTCCATCTGGAAATGCATCTTTAAAAACATCCTTAAAATAATTTCTTGCCTTCTCTTCGTAGCTAGATCTATCCGCTAGGTGGTTAAATACAACTAGGCCACTATCCGTAAGGCTATCTTTTACGAGATGGAGAAAATCTGAGGTAAGGAAGACATCAGGAATCTGATCATCCACAAATATATCGATGCATATTAGATCGAATGTCTGGGTACATTGATGTATGTAGTTGATAGCATCTGCTTCGATTAGCATGACTTCGGACTTGAGATCAGATAGTACATATTTACTTGCCAAGTAGATTACCTCTTCATCGATTTCTACGCCGGTATAACAATATTCTTTGCCAAATTTTTCTTCCAACATATATGGAATACTACCTAGTCCAAATCCTAGAATGAGCACATCTTCTATAGAATCATTAAGTTTTATTTGCTCAAAAATATTGTAGAAGTTTTCGTACTTGTCGGCATAGCTATAAATTGCATTTGCGGTAGAGAGTTGTAATCTTCCTTTGTTGAGTGAGACATGGAGATATTCGTTATGCTCAGAACTACTGCTCTCAAGATGTACCTCCATGAGATAGCTCAGCCAGTGTTTCCATTTAGGTGTTTTCATTACGAAGATCTGCGATGTGCGGTATGCAAGTGTATATATCTTAATATCTTTTCATCTTCTTGACTTAACACTAAACTTCTTCGGCCCATGACTGCATGTGCAACTTTTATAGCCTTATCGATATTGTAGGTTTTAAATCCTTGAGAACCACCCCAAGAGTAGCTTGGTATGAAATTGCGAGGAAATCCTGCACCAAATATATTAGCGGATACACCTACTACAGTACCTGTGTTGAACATAGTATTGATTCCACACTTAGAGTGGTCACCCATGATTAGACCACAAAATTGGAGTCCTGTAGATTCAAACCGATTACTTACATAAGACCAGATACGGACTTCTGTGTAATTGTTTTTTAGATTACTAGAGTTAGTATCTGAACCTAGATTACACCATTCTCCTATAACAGCATTCCCTAAGAATCCGTCATGGCCTTTGTTAGAATATCCGAGGAATACCACGTTATTCACTTCTCCACCGACTTTAGTATATGGTCCTAGCGTAGTAGCTCCATATACTTTTGTACCTAGCTTGAGTGCAGAGTGTTCGCACATGGCAAGTCCACCTCGTACATTAGACCCTTCCATGATTTCAGCATTCTTGCCGACATATATAGATCCTTTAGTAGTATTGAGAGAAGAACAAAATATCTCAGCACCTTCTTCTATAAATAGTTTACTCGAATCTCCTATAAGTATATTAGATACATGTAGATCTTGCGATTTTCTTCCTTTGGTAATCAACGCAAAGTCATGCTCTATCTCTTCACCATTGAGATTAAATACATCTTGAGGTCTAAGGATTCTTTTGACTACATCTTCTTCTTCAGAGATATCCATGCCTTTGATCTCATCGATATTATCATCTTCGATCAATTGATCAAACTGTTTTCTATCTAAACGAGCTGCGATTAGTTCATCCTTCATAAGGATGGCTTCATTTGGTTCAAGGCTATTGATAAGACTCTTGAGTTTAGCAGTTGGTAGTATAGTACTATTGATGATGATGTTGTCATCATCAATATGGATGGCATACTTCTCAGATAGAAAATCTTGAGTGATATATGAGCATCTTGCATCAAGTACCTTCTCCCATTTCTCTCTGATAGTTAGTATTCCTACTCTGATTTCACATACTGGTCTTGTAAAGCTTAGCGGAAGTAAGCCGTTCCAGTTATCATCATCAAACAAGATTACGTTACGCATGTTTTTAAAGTCTAGTTTTTTATTGAGGCGACATAAATTGGGGAGGTCACCGGTTATTAAAAAAAAAGCCCTTCAAAATGTGAAGGGCTTTTTTTTATGTGTTATCTGATTCATCTTCCAAACCAGGCTTTTCCATTTTCTTGGCATACTTAGCGAATCTTGTGTTGAACTTATCAATACGCCCTGCTGTATCAACAAATTTCATCTTACCAGTGAAGAACGGGTGAGACATTGATGAAATTTCCACTTTTACTAGTGGGTATTCATTTCCATCTTTCCAGGCTACATTTTCGTTAGAAGCTGCACATGATTTAGTTAAAAACGACTCATCGCATGATATGTCCTTGAAGACTACTGTTCTGTAAGCTTCTGGGTGTATTCCTTTTTTCATTATAGTATTGTTTAGTTACTATGGTTTTGAATTATTTCAAACATAGCCATAGTGTTTTTTACAAATAGAGCGCAAAGATAAATTATAATGCTCATATATGAAAGTCTTATCAGTAATTTTTACTTCTAATTGGTTGGCCCTGTTATATTTAGTATCGTTTATAGTTGTATGTTATTACTTAATATATATACAAGATTGATTAGTCGTAAGTTACTATATCTAATTCTATTCTTCTGGGGACAATCACTCAAAAAATGCATCCTTAAAATGTACCAATTCTACCAATTCACCTTCATTTAGTATCATGGATATCACATCAAATCTAATTTCCCACTCATGACCAATATTTTCCATATACTGAGAAGCAGCATCCATGATCAATCCTTGCTTATAGTATGTTACACTAGCTTCTGGTCTCTTAAATGTATCATATCCAAGGCTTTTGACTTCAACAAATACTAATATTTCACCATCCATACCGATCAAATCCACTTCAGCTGTACTAAATCGCCAGTTGCGATCGAGTATTTTATATCCCTTACGTAATAGATAGTCTGTGGCTAAATTTTCTGCCATCGCTCCTATTTTATTATGTCTTGCCATTTGCTTAGTTTCAAAAATACGATTAGTAAAACTCCGTAATCTCGCTTTTCTGTATATTTTTGTGAATAGCTACTTGTGTAATACGTTCTCACGCATTTAGGTTAACAACTACTTAAATAGATAAATAATTCGGTAAAGATATGATGGACCAATTGATAGAGAGATTTCCAGCTCAACTAGTCGAGGCAATGGAAATCGGTGAGAACGCAACTATACTGCCTTACGATCAGGAGATCAATCTGGTCTATGTCGCTGGATTAGGAGGGTCTGGTATTGGAGGAGACTTCGTAGCAGAATTAATCAAAGATGAGTGTAAGGTTCCATATCTTGTAGGTAAGAGCTATCAAGTTCCTGCATATCTAAATGAAAATACACTAGCTATAATATCGTCGTACTCGGGAAATACGGAGGAAACATTAGAGGCTCTCAAAGGAATAGAGGCATCTGGAGCCAAAGTAGTAATAATATCTGGAGGTGGTAAGCTGATTGCTATTGCCAAAGAGAAAGGTTACGATCATATCATTGTTCCTGGAGACTGGCCAAGCCCTAGAGCTTGCTTAGGGTTCTCATTTGTACAGCAATTGTATGTCATGAATAAACTAGGCTTCATCAATGATAGATTTAAAAAAGAGCTGAAAGCATCTATTGATCTAATGAAGTTTGACGTGGACTCCATTAAGGAGGAAGCTCGGAAGATTGCGAAACATATGTTTGGGACTATTCCAATTCTATATACAACAGATCGTATGGAGTCAGTAGCAGTAAGACTGCGTCAGCAAATTAACGAAAATGCTAAGATGCTCTGTTGGCATAATGTCATTCCAGAGATGAATCATAATGAATTAGTTGGTTGGAAAGATCAAAATAAGAGATTGTCAGTACTTTTTCTTAGGAATAAAGATGACTATACGCGTAATTCCATACGTATGGATATCAATAGTAAGATTATTGGTAATCTGTGCGATACAGTGGTTAAGACATACTCGAAAGGGCAAAGCTTGATAGAAAAAAATATGTACTTCGTGCACCTAGGAGACTGGATCAGCTGGTTTCTATCAGATATGAGAGGTGTAGATAGTATCGAAGTAGATGTCATAGATTACCTCAAAGGTGAATTGGATCAAGTCAATTAGGAGCAATAAAAAATAGGATTAGATTTCTTGTTTACGAGTTTTCGATGGAAACCACTACGTAGGTTTCTATAACCTTGGATATCACTGTATTTACAAGGTCGAAGGTAATAATACTCTATAAATAACTAACTTTGCATTTCTAACAGAAGTTCAGTTTATTGAATCATTCAATACTGAAATCTGAAACGACTAAAAGTCCATATCAATGCTACACTTAGGAAAATTCAATACGCTCGAAATCGAAAGAGAATCTCCTCACGGACTCTACCTTACGGATGAAATCGGTAACGAAGTCTTACTTCCTAACAAGTTTGTCACAGAAGAGATGGAATTTGGTGAAGACATCGAAGTATTTCTCTACAAAGATAGTGAAGGAAGGAATGTAGCGACTACAGAACAAGTTAAGCTACAGGTAGGAGAGATCGCATTGCTAGAGGTGTTTGATGTAAATGAGATAGGCGCATTTATGGAGTGGGGCGTTGAGAAGCATCTATTGATACCATTTCGAAATCAAGGAAGAAGACTCAGCCCAGGTGATGAGACACTAGTATATATGTATCTTGATGAAGAGACGCACAGACTAGTAGGTACTACTAAACTCATGAAGTATTTGGACGGCGACTCTAGTAAACTCAAAGTAGGAGCAGGAGTAGAATTAATGATGTGGCATGCAACTTCTCTAGGATATACAGCGATCATAGATGGAAGCATGGTAGGGCTAGTCTACCAAGATGATATCTACGAAGAGATATGGCCAGGAGATATCAAACATGGATTTATTAAGAGAGTAAGAGAGGATGGAAAGATAGATTTATCACTACGACCATTTGGATATAATAAGGTAACTGATGAATCTCAGAAGATACTGGACTATCTAGAGAAGCATGGGGGTACAATGGAGTTTACAGATAAGAGTAATCCAGAAAGAATATCTCGTACATTTCGTATGAGCAAAAAAGTATTTAAAAAAGCACTCGGACTTCTCTATAAGCAAAAACTTGTGGTGCTGGACAAAGATAGCACAAGACTAGCTAGTGTAGAAGCGCCAAAGAAAAGTGTAGAAACACCTAAGAAAGCTACAGAAGCGCCAAAGAAAGCTAAAGAAGCACCAGAGAAAGCTAAAAAAGCATCAGAGAAAAACTGGGAAACGCCAAAGAGAAGTACAGAAGTACCTGAGAAAGCTATAGAAGCACCAGAGAAAAATTGGGAAGCGCCAAAGAAAAGTACAGAAGGACCAAAGAAAGCTAAAGAAGAGCTAGAGAAAAACTGGGAAGCACCAAAGAAATTCATAGAAGGACGAATTGAACCTATAGAAGCACCGAAGAATAATGAAAGACCTATTTGGCCGGAGGATTAATTTCAGTCAATAAGTTTCAGTTTT
>OCVR010003041.1_pt1 | contig 12150 bp, 6 predicted proteins | sample 1539091 | NCBI WGS metagenome assembly OCVR01 (sample SAMEA3355530, study PRJEB22509) | marine metagenome | biome: marine; feature: coastal ocean; material: water | place: USA | collected 2010-08-07 | depth 16 m | reverse complement strand
CTCCGGCAGGTAAGCCGTTGAAAACCTCGTTGTCTTTCACACCTGCTACAAGCACCCACGAATAGGAGTCGGGCGCATACTTTTTCTCGAAATCGATTGTGGCATCGGCTTCTGGGCCAAAGATCTGATCGTATCCAGAGTATCGGTCGGTAGGAGTGTAGGGCCAAGTTCCGTACCAACGCGAGTTCGCTATCGGCATCAGGTCGAGACTGTCAGTGTTGATGTCGCCGGCAGTAATGGTTGCTTGCCCATAAACGTGTTGCGCATGCACCGATTTGTAGCGCAGAGTAATCTTAATCTGACTACCGCCGGCGTAGCCAAACTTTGCATCTGCCATCAGCAGTAAATTGCGTCCGCCCTCAACCATGTGTGCCGCAGGGGCCCATCCTGTTTTGTCATCGTCATCAAGAACGTTGACGGCTTCCCAGTCGGCGTTGTCTTGAGAATAATCAGCCCATGCCCAATTAAAGTTTATGATGTTCCATTGAGTCGGGTCGGCTAAAGACACGCATTCGGCCTCTATCGAAGATAGAACGACATTCCCATTAGCTGCTCGGCCATTGCTGAATTCGAATAGCAACATGTTCGAGCTTGATTCAGCGATGTCTAATGAAATAAAGTGCTCGTCGGTGGAAGGGTTTTCTCCGCTGAGCACAATGGTGTTGTTTTCAAAGCTAATTGTGGATGCGCTCGAAGTGCTTGCTGCAGAAATGGTGGAGTCATGCCATTGCACACCAAGAGTGCTTTGAGCGCTATCAAGGAAAGACACGAATTCGACAGCGTCTTTCGGGCTAGGCTTAGCAAGCAGGGCCTCTACTGCAGCGATGTCAACACCGTACAGTTCTAGCTGCGACTGTTGTTTGCTGCTCGGCACACTTATCATTGGCTCGAAGGCGCGCGTTGGATTGTTGCCTTCTTGCGAGTAGAGTCCGGGCTCGTCGTTGGAGTTGAAGTAGGCGAACATGCTGAAGAAATCCTCTTGGGTGATAGGATTAAATTTATGGTCGTGACAACGCGCACATCCCATGGCCAAGCCCAGGAAAACTTCGCCGGTAGTGTTGGTGCGTTCGGCCGCGTACTCGACTAAGTATTCTTCATTGATCGCGCCACCTTCGTCGGTGATAACATGGTTACGATTAAAACCGCTCGCCACTTTTTGTGATAGCGACCCGTTTTCAATGAGATCGCCAGCGAGTTGTTCGTAAGTGAACTGATCGAAGGGCATGTTGCTTCGATAAGCCTCTAGCACCCAATCGCGCCATTTCCACATTTGACGGCCCGCGTCTGTGTGCGTGCCGATGGTGTCGCCATAGCGAGAAGCATCAAGCCAGGGCGTGGCCATGCGTTCGGCATAACGCTGTTGATAAACAGGAGTGCTGAATAATTTGTTGATGCGTTCAGCCTGACTTAAGCCGGTAAACAAATCGTATTCTTCGAGGGTGGGTGGCAAGCCAGTTACATCGATGAATAAACGCCGTATTAAAGTGTGCGTCTCGGTCTTGGCACTGCGTTGTTGAATAAAATGGTCAATAGGATTAGCTCCGTCGGGCACATCACTTCTTTGCGGAGGTATAAACGCCCAATGCTTTTCGTATTTTGCACCTTGCTTTATCCAGTCATAAATAAGTCGTCGCTGTTCGTCTATTAGTTGATCATGAACTTTGCTCTTAAGCGGCGGCATGATGTCATCAAGATCTTTAGCGTTGATGCGTTGCCAAATTAAACTAGCTTCGGGGTCTCCTGGAACTAGTGGGAAGCCAGACTCGCGCTCTGCAGTGGCGAAATCAAAGCTGTCAAGCCGCAAGTCTTCTTTCCGCGATGACGGGTCACGCCCGTGGCAGGTGAAGCATGAGCTCGAGAGAATAGGCTGAATGTCACGCGAGTACTGAACTTGCTGCGCGGAACTAAGCAGGCTTAAGACAAGCCAACTAATCATTAAATTTCCAATTTGCCATGGTCGATATCTTAACACTTTCGTCAAGATTTGCGCGGACCGCAGCTATTGGAATTGGCCCTTGTTTCAGGACTCTGTCATGGAACTGTTTTATGCTCATTTGATTGTCAGCGACCAACTCTTTGGCGAGTGCGCGTAGTTGCAAGCCCCCGAGCATGTAAGCGGCTTGATACAGCGGGCCATAGCCTCCTTGGACAGAACGGCGTACTTCAGCTTCGGCGTTGAGGCGTTCATGTCCGACGCGTTTGACTAAGAAATCTACACATTGTTGCGGTGTCCAATTACCTAAGTGAAAGTTGAGCGAGAAAATTATTCGCGCACAGCGATGTGAGCGCCAAAATAACATTCCGACTTTGTCGAGTGCGTTCTGGGGGAAATCTAAATCCCACAACAGCAACTCCCAGTAGAGTGCCCATCCTTCTACATAAAAAGGAGTGTAAAACATGGAGCGTTGTGTGTTCCAGCGCTTTGCCATATAGCTTTGCAAGTGATGCCCCGGTATGAGCTCGTGATGCACAGTAGCGCGTGAAAAATGACGGTTATTACCCAGCATTGACTTCATTTTTTCTTCATGAGTCATGCCATCGGTAGGGTATGAAATACTGATCACTTCGCCACCCGTAAAGTAGGGACTCACTTTTTGGCGCGCGGGACTCATCATTTGCATGCGCCACACTTCGTCAGCTAAGTCAGGGATGGTAAGTAAGTCACGTTCGCGTAAAAAGCTAACCGACTCGTCGTGCAGTTCTTTAATCATTGCTGGCTGTTCGCCAGGTGCAACGTGTACCGCTTTCGCCATGCGCAAGGCATCTGTCCAATTACGTGCACCCAGTTCAGCAATAACCTTGTTCTTTTCTGTTTCGCACCAAGCAAACTCGCGTTCGGCAATCGCTACTAAATCATCCGGTGAGTAAGGAATCATCTCATAGCTGAGTTGTTCTAGTAATGCGGCCTCACCGATAGGGTCGCCGATAATTTCATCTTCATCGGCAGAGAACAACTCGCGGTAGGCGTCCATCTTTTCTACCAAGGTGTTGTAGGGCTGCTCGCACCACCATGAAAAGAGCGGATCGTAGTCCATGCTGAAATCGAACCACGCATCGAGTAAGCGCTTTGAGCTGCCTAGTACGCGATATATGCGTTGGGAGCGGACGGCATCAACCGCGTCGAAATCTCCTTCGTCAATGAGTCGGTCAATGTTGCCGGCTGCGCCGTTGAGGATTCGAGCGGCCTTTTCAGGAGTGGTGAATTCGCGCTTGGCTTTTGTCTCTAATAGTGCATTGAGTATTAGGACTGGCCACAAATATTCACCGACATCTTTTTGTTTGGCTCTAGTGAGTTGTAGTTCTGCAATATGCGAGAGGATGTGATTGTGGAGTAGTGCTAAATCAATCTGCCCGTTACGCGGATAGTCGCGTTGTTGAGCGATTTCGACCCAAGTCAGCCAGCGATTTTCAAAATCAATGTGGCGTTGGTGGTTGATGCTCGAAAAAGGAATGTTCCATGTGCGTTGCAGTGCGGAGCGATCGGCGCCGTATTGAATGAGTAAATCAGTAGTGGTGGCTTCGAGTGGTGGCGCGGTGGTAGTCGGCAAAGCACCGGCCTCGTCACCAATCACTTCAATAGCATATTTATGCAACAGCAACTGCAGCTCATCAATTTGCGCATCGCTTAAATTAATACGCGATTTCCTTACACCATTAATAAACCAATCACGCTCTTCGGGCATCATCGGACAGCCGACATTGCCGCTTGGCCCCGTTGCGTCAGCCAGCACATTTTTGTTTGCATCGGTGAACACGAACCACGGCATGCCTAAGTTGGGATTGTCTTTTTTTAACCGATCGCAAACCGCTTGGCCGTTGAGCATACCGGTTTCGTCAATCTGCACGATGACCAAATCTGTTTCAAGCAATAAGCGCACTTCGTCGCGTCCGAGGAACTCCTCGAAGATATCACACCAACCTCACCAATCTGCGCGCAATTCAATGAACACATTCTTGTTTTCTTCAGCAGCTTGCTTGTAGGCGTCGGCAAGAACAATCTCGGCATCTTGCTGTACTTCTTGCTGTTGCGCAAAAGCAGCAAGAGTTAAAAGGGCACTAAGGATAATTTGCATGGCACTACTATATACTAAAAGAGTGAACTCGCTAATCATAACCCTCGTCATTTACAAAATCGTTTTGCTCAGTATCGGCTACTGGGCATCCAAACGCAGTCACGATGGTGCCGACTTCTATTTAGGCGGCCGCGGTCTCGGGCCATGGGTCGCTTCTATTTCATCGGCCGCGAGTTCATCCTCTGCCTGGACACTACTTGGAGTCAGTGGCGCAGCATTTACCTACGGCATGTCGGCGATATACATTTTCCCGGCGTGTATGGCTGGTTTTGCACTGAATTGGTATGTGCTAGGGCGCCCGATGCGACGCCTGTCTTTAGACCAAGGCTCGGTGACTTTAACGGCGTTGTTAGCCGACGGCGCTAAACCGAAAATGGCACGATGGATTACCATCAGTGCATCGGTCGTTATTTTGCTTTCACTTGGCGTGTACGTCGCTTCACAATTTCAGGCGGCGGGTAAAACATTCTCTGAAACTCTGAACATGGATTTCACGTCTGCGGTCCTGATTGGTGGCGGCATTGTTTTTCTATACACTTTAAGCGGCGGTTTTTGGGCAGCCTCAGTGAGCGATCTTATTCAAGGATTAGTGATGGCCCTGGCAGCAATTCTTGTTCCGCTGTTTGCGCTAATCGAAGTCGGCGGATTCGCTGAGATGTACCACGGCCTCGGCGCAGTCGATCCGGGCTTGCTCGACTTTACGCGCGGTAAAAACGGCATGATGTTTGTTGCGTTTGTGGTGGGCACGCTCGGTATCGGTCTCGGATACCCCGGTCAGCCGCACGTGGTTAACCGCTTCATGGCGTTGCGCTCCGATGCAGACGTGAAAACCGGCGCGACGATAAGCATGGGATGGGGCGCAATTATTTACGCTGGCATGCTCCTCGCAGGCTGGTGTGGACGCGTGCTTGTCGATTCGATTGCCGACAATGAAACGGTGCTGTTACGTTTAACCACTGATTTATTTCCGCCAGTTGTTTCTGGGGTAATCATTGCCGCGATTTTGTCTGCGATTATGTCTACTGCCGATAGTCAACTGTTGGTGTGCGCTTCAACCATTTCGCATGACATACCTAAGAAAAAGCGTAACAACATCGCGCTTGACCGCTTGGCTATTTTCGTGATTAGCGCCTGCTCTATTTGCGCAGCCCTGTTCATCAATGAAACTATTTTCAGAACGGTTCTTTTCGCCTGGAGTGCACTGGGGGCCGCGTTTGGTCCACTGCTGTTGTGTCGCGTGTTGCGCGGGCCAGTGAATGAGCTAGCGAGCTTGCTTTCAATATGGCTAGGTTTCGCAGTGACGTTGATTTGGTATTTCACTCCTGAATTGAAATCTACAATCTACGAATTGATTCCGGCATTTACCATCGCCTTAATCCCGGCATGGCTCGGCAGTCGCGGGCGTTAAACTTTCTTACGCGGCTTGAGATCTTTCGCCGGATAAGTTTCAGCGACCCATGCGCGCCAGGCATCTTCGACCTGCATAATGTTCATCTCTAAATGCTTCTTGAATAGAACTCGCGATTCGACGTCATTTTTATAGCCGAGCAACATCGGCTTCAATGCCGCGGGATGATTCGCCACAACATAGTCATATAACGACCACGCCAACGCGTGCTGCTCTTCTTGTAGAACACCGGAGGTCAGTTGGGTGAGCGTTGGCAAAATGTAAGTTTTGTTTTTGCGTAGATACTTTTTCATCGCTACGCGCCACTGCCCATTCTCGTAATGGAGACCCGAGTTCGCCTCGTCAATGCAGTAGGTCGCCACGCGCGCAAATAATTTATCTTCGTACCAATGCGCAGCACCGACGTCGAACCACCCGGCTTTTTTGTTGCCAATCCATGATACTTGATGCACCGACGACAACATTAAGTGAATCGAGACATGCACCGCGTTGCGCACGACTTCTAGGGCATCATTGCTCAAACCGTAGCCATTACTAAAACTCGATACCGCAGGATTCATTCCATAAAACTTTAAGTCGGAGCCGCCATTGCTGCCAAGAATCTCAACGCACACTTCTTGGTGATCTTTTTCTGAGGTCCAGTACCATAAACGTGTACGGTTCGAGTAGTTGAATGGTTGAGCCTCGAAGTGCTCATCAAATAAAGATGCCGCCGCCTCACATTCCGTGGCCATGGAATGCATCAGCTGATGAGTGTCCATGTTTTTGCTACCGTTTTTCATCTTTTTCGCGGTAACACATAAATCAAAATGATCCGTCAGTATTCGTGGTAACTCGCGTTCGAGCAAAACGCCCGGTTCGGTAGTCGATTTAATAAAGCGCTCCATCTTGCCGAGTTGCTGTTGACGTTTGACAAACAGCGGCCCACTTTCGCAACCGTTGCAATCGACCAGCAACGCTCCAGAACAGTCTTTGCATTGCACGGACTCCGAGCAATACGTTACCTGATGCTCGGCATCAAATAATTTGCCATGGTTGCTACAGTCTTTCGCCCCCATGAAATCACATTTCTTGCAGCCAAGCGAGATGTCAATCTCAGGCTTGGATGGTTCTTCATCTAGCTGTGGGCATAGTGATAGAGCGAGAGCAACGAAAAGCATCATCTTTAAATCATAGCAATCCGCCAAGTTATCATGTTGAGGATGCCATCCGTATTCCCGCCGTTTCTCAAATCGTCGATCCCTAAATCAGAGTTCGCTGTTTACCGCGCGTTAAGTAATAATTTATCTGACGAGTGGCTGGTAATCTATTCTCCGCGATGGACGAAAGTCGCCAAAGACGGACGGCTGTTTTCCGGCGAGGCTGACTTCTTAGTCTTTCACCCGAATCACGGCATGTTGTTGATAGAGGTGAAGGGCGGTGGTATTAAATATATGCCTGAAACTAACGAATGGTTTACGACTAACGCAGCCGGCGATTCGCATCCGATTAAAGACCCCTTCCAGCAGGCCAGTGGTAATTTGCGCTCGGTAGTAAAAACATTATGCGCACAGCAAAAGCTAGCATCACTGCCTGTCACTTATGGTCATGCCATCATGTTTACCAGCATGCGCGAATTGGGCACTTTTAGCCATCCACAAAATCAAGGTGGAATTGTGGCGACTGCAAACGAACTGCCTTTTATTGAAGACTGGATCATCGCGGTCTTAGAAGGCTGGCGCGGCCCCGAAAACGATTGCGATTTGTCCCCCGAACAGTTCGCAGAATTACTTAAACACACCTTCGTTCCTGCCCTCGACATCCCGCCGCAGCTTGGTGCCGATATCGCAGTCGAGCGCCTTACTTTCCAAGAACTCTCTGGCGAGCAATTCGATTTACTCGACGGCTTACACGCGGTGCCCAATGTCGCAGTACGCGGTGGCGCTGGTACTGGCAAAACTATTCTTGCGATGAAGAAGGCGCTTAATCTGGCATTAAGCGGCGTTCCAACTCTTTTAACGTGTTACAACAAAGCGCTAGCCAAATGGATGAAGACTCGTTTAGAGTCCATGCTCGAGCGCAACAATCAGCTGTGGTTAATGAAATCAGGAATGCTCACCGTCAGCAACCTGCATAACTACGCACTGTCAAAACTAGACATCGATACTCAACAAATAGATTGGGACACCATTCCGAGTTTGCTGAAAGAAAAAATGGCCGAGGCCGCTGAAGAGTTTATTCGCGCTATCATCATCGATGAAGGTCAAGACTTCGGCGCCGATTGGTGGGAAGTTATTCAAGAGCTACAAGTTAAAGAAGGCTCGAGCCTCTGGATATTCCATGATCCCAATCAATCAATTTATCAATTGGAAGATGAAGTCGCTAAAGTGCCAGATATGGTGCCGTTTGAATTAACACGCAACTACCGTAACACCAAGTCCATTCACAACGAGCTCATGCCACTATTCGAGGGCAAAGCATTGACGGCAACGGGTCCTAGTGGGCGTCCACCTGAACGCGTGCAACTTAAAACTGGGCAGTCGTCACTTGAAGTGGTCACTACACTAGTCGATCGTTTAGTGAATCAAGAGAAAGTGCCGGCGCATGAAATTGCAGTGCTCACGCCGACGCGCAAGCATAGTGATTTGTTCGTTAAAGAAATAGCCGGTATTAAAACTCAGAAATCGGGCGAAGTCGAATTAGATAAAGTCATTGTCGAGACCATTTTTAGTTTTAAGGGGCAAGAGCGTCCCGTTATCATTTTGTGCGAGATGCATAAACAAGAATACGCCGATACACGACGTTTACGCTACACTGCGATTAGCCGCGCTTCGCATCACTTAATTGAAGTCATAGAATAAGCATGTTAAATGAAAAACAACTAGTCACCGACATCGCACAGCAGTTGCAAACACTTGCTGGTGCGGCGCCGTCCGCGTTTGCCGTTTTGGGCTCGGGATGGAAAGAGCAAGCGGAATCTTTAATCAGCGTTGAGCAGCGCATTAACTTAGCCGACATCCATCACTGGCCATTGCCAGCAGTGGCGGGGCACGGTGGCGAGTTGGTTGTTGGTCAACTCAATGATTCTGATAAACGCGTGGCGTTTATCACTGGTCGCGTTCATGCCTATGAAGGATATAGCGGCGCCGAACTAGTACGTGGCGTGCGTGGCATGATTGAGTGGGGCGCGAAGAATGTGCTACTACTAAACGCCGCCGGTTCCTTAAGCGAAGATATGCCGCCGGGCAGCTTAATGTCGTTAAGCGATCACATTAACTACTCACTGCCAAACCCATTGGCCGGCGGCGAGTTTGTTGACCTGGTGGACATGTACCATCCCGAGTGGCGCGCGGCGCTACTTGAAAAATGCCCCGACATCACGCCGGGTATTTACGCGGCATGCATTGGCCCGTCATACGAGACTCCAGCCGAAGTAGCGATGCTCCAAAAAATGGGGGCCAACGCTGTCGGCATGAGCACTATTCCTGAAGCCATTGCCGCCCACGCGATGGGCGCACGGGTTATGGCAATATCGATGCTGACAAACCTCGCAGCAGGCATCGCCGGCAGCCGTCCGAATCATCAGGAGGTGCTTGATACCGCGCGTGAAAATTCCCAAAGGGCCACAGAAACATTGCGGTTAGCCTTAACACTGGCATTAGATTAAACAGCTTTAGTTGACGTCCGCACTTGCTGCAGAGCTCAGCACTCGCTCCGAGTGATCTAAGGCCTGAAACCAAATCGTTTGACCTTGAAGAGCAGCTGGCACGGTAAAGCTCACTGAGCCACTGCCAAACATGTTGGACTGTGTCGCGCCAAGATTGACCCGTGGGTTACCAAGTTCGGCAATGCCAAAGGCGGTGTTGCTGAATTGATGAATGCGTGAGGCATAAATCTTGATGGCACTGTTTGCTGCCGCGCCTACAAAATTCACATTGGCGACTTGGCCGGCACTTAACGGTTCAACGAATAATTTGAAACCATTGTTGTCCGTTGCATCTGGGATATCCTCAATGCGAGTGATTTCTACTTCAACGGTTGCCACGTTAGACAAAACTCCGCAGTCGTCACGAATCGTATAGTTGAAAGTATCTGTCGTAGAAAGTGCGCCACTTAAATCACCCGTGTAGGTGTAAGTTACCGTGCCATCTAAGTTGTTGACAACCGTACCCTTGGCTGGGTTTTGAGTGATATCAACAGTTGTTAAATCAAGAGGGCGCCCTGACGGCACCGTGTCGTTAGCGGCGATGTCGTATGTTTGCGGTCCGTCTGCTTCTGACATCGAGTAGGCGTCGTAGTTTGCTTCTGGCAGCTCATTGTTACCCGGAGAGTCTACTTGCACTGTTGCGATGTTTGACACTAAGCCTGTGAGGTCACTGATGTGGTAGTTGAAGGTGTCTGCGCCTACCCAAGCGTAGTCCGCAGTGTATTCGACCAAGCCGCCACCCAACACCACAACGGTGCCGTGCGCGGGGTTGTGCGTGATGACTACGGACTCTAGATCGAGATCGCCATTGACATCGAGGTCGTTATCGGCAACATCGATAACTAGCGGGCCGCAGTCTGCCGGAGTGCGTGTATCGTAAACGGCAATAGGCGGTCCGGGAGGCAAGGGCGCGCCTGCGTCAAACAGAATGAGCATGAGTTCCGGGTCATCAACACGATGATAGAGGTTGTCTTCGATTGCAGCGAGGTCTGTTGAATTCCAGTCGTTGCCGTACGCCGGTATCTCGACGTCTGCGAACTCTATTGAGTTATACACGCCGATGTCGTTCAAGGACGATGAAGATGAGAAAGACGATGAACTGCTGAAGTCAGGGTGATTCGGCCCATTGCTGTGAATGGTGTTGTTTCCTGGCTCGGCTAAAGTCCCGAGGTCGATGCTAAGGTTTACAGAGCTCGAAGGCGAAGAGCTATTCGTTATGCTGAAGCTAATTCCTTGGCCGACGTTCGAGGTGATGGTGTTACCACGCAGCTTTAAACTATTGTCAATGCTGCTAGTGTTCGACCACATCCCTAAATCGAAGCGTAGTCCAATCTCGGAATCGCTAATCGTATTATTGTTGCAGTTGTTCTCGATGTTAGCCACAGCGCCAACCGAGCTCAAAGAGTAATAGATGTGGATGCCAGTATCTGCGCCCCCATAAATCGAATTACCGCTGATGGTCGTGTTTACGCTAATGGTGTCAGAGATGTCATAGATAGCGTTGTAAACTTCGATTGGGTCGTAATCCGTATTCTCAAACGTGTTGTCATTAATGTTAATGACAGCGGCTACCGATGAGTCCGAATACGCGGATAAGCTAATCGTAAACCCATCGTCATCACTATTCGTAGCAGTATTATTATTGATGTTTAGATTGAGGTCTTGGTACTGCTGAATTGCGGCGTCAATTACTTCGTCGTCCGCTAAATTCCAACTGTTGTTCTCGATGGTGATATCGATAATAGGGGTGTTGTGTAAGTCAAGGACAATCGGATTGTCGCCAATGACATCGCCGACGTTCCCCGAGATCGTAATATCGCAATTCATGTCACTCAGGTTTTGAATGTCGATCGCGTCAAAGCTCGCGTTGTTCACCGTGTTATCGGTGACGCTAATCACTTGGGTACCGGACAAAGATGCTGTTCCCATTGCCATGCTCAGCTCCAAGATATTGCCGTCTGTGACATTACAGTTAGAGATGGTGAGGTTCGCCAACACATTGTCGGTGTTGACACTTACCATGCCGCCGTCTCCGAGCCCATTAAAAGTGACCTGGTCAACGACGACAGATGTCGTTGCTGATTGCGATCCGAAGACAAATAAACCGTTCTCGGCCATGCCATCGAGGCTGACGTTGGACAGAGTGGTGTTGGATACTCCGGGTTGCGTGGTGAGCTGAAGAATTGCGCCGCTAACTAGTGGCGAGCTTGGCACCTGAATTTCGGTGCTGACACCGGCGCCGATATAGCTGACGCCCGGGACCAACTGCACTGGAAAGTTTTCAGTGTCGTAAATTCCGGTTGCGATGTGAACGGTATCGCCATCCGCTAACTGCCCGGAATCAACCGCCTCTGAAATAGTTGCCCAGGGGAGGGCCGAAGAGCCATCGCCGCCGGCAGCAGCGCTGATATCCACATAATATTCGGTGCCCGCTAAAGCGAAAATCAGATTAGAGGGTGAACCGACGATTAAAGCGGCTATAAAAAAGACTCGAAGCAGTTTGTGCATGATTGACTTAACAGGGCAGGAGGGAGTCGCATTCCAACAAATGCAACTTGCTTTATAGTAGCCTGATGGCCAAGTAAATGCGAATGCTATTGCCAGGAAATACCGACAGGGGCCATAATATTAGAGGCGAAATCGGGGGCTGTAATGGTTGCGATGAGGGGCAGGTATTTCGGGCCACGGTCAGGTTTGATGCCTAGCTCACGCTGTTCGTCGCGGAGCCGGCGTTTTTCGTCACGCTCCTCTTGGGTCAATTTAACTCTTTGGACAACTTCAGGAACGTCATACCGAACAGTTACAGGCATTCCGGCTTGTAAATCGAAGGGCGTCTCGAATAAATACTTTTGCTTGCCGGCCTCAACCACCAAGCGATAGCGGCCTGGGCGTAAATCAGTCATCAACACCTCGCCCTCTTCAGAGAGGTCAGCCTTTTTGATGCGTTTCGCCCGCTCCCATGGGTCTTTCTCTTCCTCCCGCTC
>OCVR010003040.1_pt1 | contig 12151 bp, 11 predicted proteins | sample 1539091 | NCBI WGS metagenome assembly OCVR01 (sample SAMEA3355530, study PRJEB22509) | marine metagenome | biome: marine; feature: coastal ocean; material: water | place: USA | collected 2010-08-07 | depth 16 m | reverse complement strand
AAGGCGATCCCCACGAGAATCTCCAGGCCGTGCTCGAGTGCCTTGAAGACAAGGGGGCTGGTGGGTTCGGGCGTGGGCTCCTGAACGGGCATTGTCACTGCGCCGTCGGTGGCCCGCTCGAGGTGGGGGAAGCGCACCACCGACTGCGCCATGGCGTCGCCACGGGTCGCGTCGAAGCCGACGATGTTCTTGACCTGGGCGACGGCGACCTCGAGCTGGTCCTCGATCGACTCGTCCACAGCCACATTGACCGTCAACCTCGCGAGCTGGAACTGCTGAGCGACACGGCGGGTCAGCTTGCTGCCGAAGGCATAGGCGGCCTCCTCTTCGCTGACGCTCGAGGTGGAGGGCAGGGCCTCAGGCCCAGCGCCCTGGTTGTTCGTGGAGCCTTGGATGTTCCGCGAGACGCCGAGCGGCCCGCCGACCTTCTGCCTGAAGTCGCTGGTCTCCGTCACCCTGGAGCGTTCTGAACGCGGCTTCTTGGCCGGCTCGAGCTGCTCCGAGATGGACTCCTCTTGGATGTGCTCGAAGGCGGCTGTCACCGTGGCCGTTGCGAGGCCCGGGCCGAAGAGCTGGTCGAGGTGCGCCTGGGCGCGGCGAGTTCCGATGCTCCCTTCCTTATCGGCCAGGCCCCTGAGCGTGTCGTGACCGTCGCTGGTCAAGCCGTCGTAGATGGAGTTGGAGTACTGGTCGACGATGGTGATCCTGCTCGGGTCCACGTTGGTGGCGTTCCGGATCAGTCCGACCATGGACTGCGTCTGGGCGGCGCTGGGCGTGTAGAGGCCGTGGACATTCAGGACGACGCTCACGCCGCGATCTGACACCTTCCTTGGGACCAGCGGTGAGTCCGTGGTCCCGGACGCGAGGACCTTGGCCTTCGCAATGAAGTCCATCCCCTCCAGCTGCAACTCGAGTTCCTCCCAGCGGCGCTTCTCGGTTCGCTGCTGACGCTCCTGGCTTCCAAGGAAGACCGTGCTCGATCCGTCCAGTGAGCCGTTGATCCCGCGCTCGCTGTTGAGGTAGCCACCCTTGTTGTGGATCGCTTGCCTCGCGGTGAACTGCTCCGACTCTTCGACGCGGATCAGGTAGGGCGGTGCGCCGAGCGTGGTCTCGTACCGGATCCCGGCCTGCGAGAGCGCAGAGACAGCCTTGTTGAACTGCTGGGTGTCGAGGTCGGCGGCCAGCACTACGAAGTGCGGGTTCCGCGCCTGCCAGGTGAAGAAGGCGCTGGTGAGGACCGCGAGTCCCAGGCACGCGCCGAGGGCCCAGCGCACGGATGCGCTGGAGTCTCGGAGCTGGCCCAGTAGAGTTTTGATCAGGTCGTTCATGATTCAGACCGACATCCGCATGACTTCGCGGTACGCGTCGAGGAGCTTGTTACGGACGGTCAGGGCGAACTGGAAGGTGACCTCGGACTCCTTCAGCTGTGCCGCGACTTCGTGCAGGTCGACGTCGCCTTTCACGACGTCAAGGTGAATGTTGTTGGTGCGCTGTACCGACGACTCGACCGCGCCGAGGCCTTCCTTGGCGACGCTCTCGACGCTGCCCGACTTCTGCGGCTCGAGCGAGACGGCCGGGAAGGACGCGCCGTTAGGGCCCGCTCCTTCCGGCTTAGAGGCCTGGCTCATCTGGCGCTTGAGCTGCGCCATACGCTCGTAAGCGTTGCCTCCTCCGATCTGCAGGTTAGTCATGGTTCAGCCGCCGTGTAGTTGGGGTCAGTCAGCGAGGCGGAGGGCCCGATCGGCCATCCGCTCGAAGTTCTCTTGCACGGAGAGGTTCGCTTCGTAGGAGCGGACCGCTGTCACCAGGTCGGCCATCTCCTTCATGGTGTTGACGTTCGGGTAGAGCACGACGCCACGGTCGTCGGCGTCAGGGTGGCCCGGGTCGAAGACCTCCTCGAACGGCGACTCGTCCTTGATGATCTCGTCGACGCGGATGCCCACGAAGCGGTCAGGGGCGCCGGCCACTCGCTCCATGATCGGTGCGAAGGAGACCTCTTCCCGCTGATAGGGGAGCCCCGTGGTGGGGTCCATCGTCGTGCGGGCGTTGGCGATGTTCTTGGCGATCGTGTCGACGCGCTCACGCTCCGCGGAGAGCGAGGAGGTCGCGATGCGCATCCCGCGGAAGACCGCGTTGAGGGGGCGCCCTTGGCTTGTGTTATTGACGTCCATGTTTAGCGGTCGTGGATGATGGCCTGGCTAACCAGGGACTGTTGGCTGCGGAGGATGGTGGCGTAGAGCTCGAAGCGGATGCGGTTCTCGGTGACGAGGCTCGCCTCTTGTTCGGCGGAGACGTTGTTGCCGTCAGCGCGCACGGGTGTGTCCCAGTCAGTGACGATCTCGGGTCGGACGTCCTTGAGGTCCTGGACGTCGCCGCCCTTCTGCATCTGCTCGAAGAGCAGCTTCTCGAACTCAACGTCCTGCCGGTGGTAGCCGGGGAGGTTCTGGCTGGCGATGTTGTTCGCGAGGACGTCCCGCCGCGTGGTCGCGGCGGACATCAGCCGAACCAGCATGTCGGCGCCTTTGGGTTGGATCGTCATTCCGTGAACCTCAGCCGAGCAGTCCGGCGTGACGCCAGATCTTCATCTTGTTGGAGAGCGTGCGGGCGGTGACGCCGAGGCGGCGTGCCGCCTCGGTCTTGTTGCCGCCGGTACGCTCAAGGGTCGAGAGGATCGCGATGCGTTCGACGTCGGCCATGGACTCGTTGGCGATGGCCTCCTGGAACGCGGGGTGCTCGAGGTCCAGGTCGATCACCCGGCCGGTCGTGCTCATCGCGCTGTTCGGGCCGAAGAGGAGGTCTTCAGCGGCGATCAAGGCGACTCCCTCGTCGGAGGCGCCGAGGATGACGGCCCGTTGGATGACGTTCTCGAGCTCGCGGACGTTCCCGGGCCAACCCCAGCTGCACAGGCGTTCACCAGCCTCGGCGGTGATCTGAGGGGTGGGGAGGCCGTTCTGCTTCGCGTAGACGTCGGCGAAGCGCTGCGCCAGAGGCATGATGTCCTCGGGGCGTTCGTTGAGCGGCGCGATGTGCAGGGGCAGGACGTGCAGCCTGTAGTAGAGGTCCTCACGGAACCGGCCCTCCGCGACCTCGACGGCGAGGTCACGGTTGGTCGAGGCGACCACCCGGACGTCGACCTTGAGGGTCTTCTGACCGCCGACGCGCTCGAACTCGTCCTCCTGGAGGACGCGGAGGAGCTTGGCTTGCATGGCGGCGGAGATCTCCCCGACCTCGTCGAGGAGCAGCGTCCCGCCGTCGGCCAGCTCGAATCGGCCAAGGCGCTGCTTGTCAGCCCCCGTGAACGCGCCCCGCTCGTGCCCGAAGAGCTCGGATTCGAGGAGCTGCTCGGAGAGGGCGGCGCAGTTGACCCGGATGAAGGGCTGCTCGGCGCGCTCGGAGGCGGCGTGGATGAAGCTCGCGACTCGCTCCTTGCCGGTGCCGCTGGCGCCGGTGATCAGCACGGTGCCCTTGGAGCGGGCGACGCGCGCGGCGGAGTGCAGGAGCTCTCCCATGGCGGGGCTCGCCGCGATCATCTGGTCGGGGGAGCTGCTCCGGGCCTCCTCGCGGAGGTAGCGGTTCTCCTCGACCAGCTTCTGCTCGCGCTGCAGCCGCTTGAGGGAGAAGTCGAGGCTGTCGATCGAGATCGGCTTGAGCAAGACGTCGCGGGCCCCGTACTTCATGGCGGCCACGGCCGACTCCACGGTGGCGTGCGCGGTGCAGAGCATCACGGGGAGGTCCGGCCAGCGCTCCTGGATCCGCTGCGTCAGCTCGACGCCGTCGATCCCGGGCATGCGGAGGTCCGTGAGGACCACGTCCGGCTGCTCGCGCTCGATCATGGTCAGCGCGGCTGTTGCCTCGTTGGCGCTGATGGCGCTGTAACCGAGGCTGGTGACAGCCTCACCCAGGTACTCGCGTGCCAGGGACTCGTCGTCGACGACCAGAATGCGTTGAAGGGTCATATGGAAGGGAGATCAGGCTCGTTGGCTCGGAATCGTGAGGACGAAGGAGGCTCCGCCCAGGGCAGCAGCGTTGGGGTCAGGTTCGAACGCACCGGCGTGGAGTTGGGCGACGCGCTGTACGAGCGCGAGGCCGAGTCCCGTGCCTTCGGCGCGAGTCGTGAAGAAGGGATCGCAGAGGCGGTGGATGTCCTGCGGGCGGAGGCCGGGGCCCGCATCGCTCACCCGGAACTCGACGCCGCTCTCGGTGGACGTGGCGGACACGCTCACGGCGCCGCCGTCGGGCTGGACGTCGCAGGCGTTGGCGATCAGGTTGCGCAGGGCCTGGCGGACCTTGATGCGGTCGGCGATGAGCACGTCCGCGTCGACGTCGACCTCGATGTTCCAGCGGTTCGAGTCGCCGCACTGGCGTCGGGCGGCCCCGCAGGCCGCCTCGACCAGGTCCGCGACGTCGCACTCCTCAAGGTTGAGGCCGCCGTCTCCGGCGATGCCGAGCATGCCAGCGACGATGGCCTCGATCTCGAAGACGCCTTCCCGGACGCGCGTGGCGAGGTGGGTGGCGCGGGTCTCCCCTGCCGACTCGCGTACCAGGAGCTCGGCGAAGCCCTGGATCGCGTGCAAGGGGTTGCGGATCTCGTGGGCGATGCCGCCCGCCATGGTGCCCAGCGCGGCGGTCTTGTCGAGGCGGTGCATGCGCTCCTGGGCGCGGACGAGGACGCTCTGGTCCTCGATCACTTCGACGGCGCCGCTCACCTGCTGGCCCCGCGTGACTTCCGAGTAACGGTGCGCCAGGACGCGGGTCTCGCCGTCTGAGCAGAGCACCTCGACGGGCTCCCCGTGGGCGTCGCGGCCGGCGAGGCCGCTCCACTCGGTCGAGCCGATGATCTCCTGTTCGTCGGCGCCGAGGATCTCCAGCGCGGCGCGGTTGGCGGCTTGGACCTGGCCCTCCGCGTCGTAGACCACGACCCCCGCGGGGATCGAGGTGAGCACGGACTCAAGGTGGCACTTCACCTCGTCGAGCTCCTCGACCTTGGTGGCGAGCTCCTTGTTGGCGGCGCACAGCTCGGCCTCAACGTGGGCCGCGCGCTCTTCGAGGCGCGCGTGGCTCACCTGCAGGTCCTCGAGGACTGCAGAGAAGCTCGCGATCGCATCTTCGACGCTCATCTCGGGAGAGAGCGAGAGGGCTGTGCGGCTGGTGGAGGGCATGGCGTGGTTGTGGGCGGTTGGGGCGGTTGGGGCGGCCGATCAGCGCGACGTTCCGCCGGCATTGCGGAGCTGCCGGCTGAAGTCGACGAACTTGAGGTCGCGTTCGGCCTGGCGCTGGAAGTCCGCGGCGGCAGGATCAGCGATCAGGTTCCGGTACAGGTCTGCGGCGTCCTCGTAGCGCTCGAGCGCCTGATAGGACCGGGCAAGCCAGTACGTTCGCGCCGGTGACTTGGGGGCCGCCTCGAGGACCGTGAGGGCCTCCGCGGCGCGGCCGCGACGGACGTAGAGGCGCCCGAGGCGCGTCGGCGCCGCGATGTAGCCGTCGCCTTCCAGCGAGACGGATTCGGCGCCTCGGCGCCGGGCTGAATCGGTGACCGAGTCGAGCGGGAGGAGCTCGGAGTTGATCTGCTGGAGCATGGCCGTGCTCATGCCCTCCGACCCGCCCAGTCCGAGCAGACGGGCGCCCGATGCCTGGAGGCCTGAGGTGCTCGCGTTGGGGTTGTTCGCCTGCTCAGGTGCCGTTGAGGTCCCCCCGTTCGTGCCGCGCTCGGCCGGGGCGCCAGCCAGGCCCAGGGAGCGGACGACGTTGCCGGGGAGCTGCATGATGGCCTTGACCTCGGAGGGTGTGCCGAGGAGTCGGTCGAGCTGGAAGCGGAGGCGAGCGAGGTCGGTCTGGAGGGACTCCAGGTAGGACCCACCTGCGCGTTGCGGATCTCGGGGAGCCTCGGTGGTCGAGACGATCGCGCCGACGGCAGTACGGTCGCCGGATGCAGCGCGATCTCGCAGGTCCGTGAGGTAGTCGAGGGAGTTCAGCGTGGCGCTGAGCTGCGACTGCAACGAGTTCACGTTCTCGTCCTGGCCGGTGACGGCGGGCACCACGAAGACCGTGGCGAGGGCGAGTTGGACGGTTCCGATTGATTTCATCATCTGGACTTCTCTCCTCAAAGACGCCCTTCGAGCGCTTTGATGGCCAGGTCGAGCTCGCCCGCTTCTTCGAAGAGGTTCGAGGCAGCGAGGTAGACGCGGCGGCGGTCGGCGGGGTGGTTCTGCTCCTGGGCGGTCTTGCGCAGGACAAAGACGGCGGTGGTGAGCCGTCCGGTCTGCGAGAGGGCGCGGGAGTAGGTCAGGCCAACCTCGAGCCGCAGCTCGGGCGAGGCCAGGCTCTGGCGGCGATCGAACATGGGGCGCAGGGCCTCGGCGGCCTCGGCGGTCATCCCACGGCTCAGCAGGTGTTGGCCACGCTCCAGGAGGTCGTCATCATCGAGCGCCTCGAGGTGACGGGCGGGGAGGTCGAGCGCGGCGAGCGCCTTGTTCTCGACGTTCTTGAGGGCGAGGGTCTCCTCACCTGAGTTCGCGGCGAGCTTGGCGATCGAGATCACCGTGAGGTGGGACCCGCCGGTGTGCGCGGCCTCAGCGGCGTGCAGCAGGGCGTCCGCTCGGGTCGCGCCCTGCGTCATCTCTGCGTACATCAGCCAGGCTCGCACGGCCTTCTCGTACTGACCCGCGTACTCGAATGCCCGGGCACGAAGCTCGGAGACCTCGGGGTCGACGTCAGCGTCGCTCCCGTTGGCGCGGGCGAGGTCGAGGTAGCGGAGCGCCTCGGCGGGCTCACCGGTCAGCGAGAAGGCTCGGCTGCGGATGATGTACCTCCGACGCCGCTCTGACGGGCTAGTCGCGCCCTGGTCGGCATCGAGCACGTCGAGCTGCAGGTGGGCGCGGCGGGCGTACTCGAGGCGTGACTGCGGCTGGGACTCGCCGGCGAGTTGGGTGAGGGCTTCGGCCAGGAGGCGGCGGGCGCGACTCCGAATCGGCTTGGGTGAGGGACTCAGCAGGAGGAGCTGGAGGGCACGGGTCGCCTCCTGCCAGGCACCGGCCTCGCTGTAGGCCAAGCTGGCCTCGATGCGCGCCCGGGGGGCGAGCTCCGACTTCGGGTAGTCCTCGAAGAGCTGGGTGAAGAGCTCCGCGGCCTGAACCTCCGCGCCAGGGAGCTCCTGCCACATCTTGGCGCGGTTCCAGAGGGCGCCGGGGGCCAGGATGCTGTCCGGCGCTGCTGTCATGGCCCGCAGGTACCAGGACTCGGCGCGGGTGTAGACCTCCTCGCGGGTCGGGTAGGGGCCGAGGTCCTCGGTGAGGACCAGGGTCTCGCTCCGGAGCGTGGCGCGAAGACCGACAGAGCCGGAGATGATGAGGAGCGCTTCGCGGAGGTCAACGTCCTCCAGCAGCGCGGTCACTTCGGGGTCACGGCTGATCAGCTCGCCTCCCTCGACGGTCCTGCCAGACTTGGCGGCGACCTTGGCCATGAGGCTCTTGAAGGAGACACGGTCGGCCTTGACGTCGATCCTCGGGCCGTCGTTCCCCTCGGAGATGGTGACGGTGGAGCGCCGGAGGACGATGTCCTGCGCCGAGGCGGCGGAGACGTTGAGAGCAGCGAACAGGCAGGCCGCTGCGGTCAGGAGGGGAGAGCTCATCGGGCTTCCTCCGGCGCGATCAGGTTGCCCTGCTCGAAGTAGGTGAAGGGGATCAGGTAGTCGATCTCCTCGCGGAGGCTGTTGCGCATCGGGACCCGATCGCGGTTCGCCAGGATGAAGTTGAGGAGCATCCGGGCCTCCTCGGGCTTGCCTTGCTCCAGGAGCGCCTTGGCTCGAGCAACTCCCAGCTGGTGGGTGTTGTCGTACTCAAGGGGTTCGACGATCGTGTCGTCGATGGTCTCGATGGCCTCGGTTACCGCAGGCTCGGCCGGAGCGGCCTCGATGACGTGCTCGACCTTCGCTTCCGCGTTCGCCGGAGCGGCGGCTTGGGCGTCCTTCGCTTGCTGGTCGAGCAGGACCTGGGCCATCAGGCCCGTGGCGTCAGCGATGGTCTGGTTGAACCGGTCGCTGGCCTGCTGAGCCAGGAAGAAGATCCCTGTATTGATGAGGAGGAAGCACCCGACGAGGGCCGCGAGGGAGCGGTTGCGCTCCCAGGCAGACGCGCCGGGCATGTCCTCGGGCAGCGTGATGCGGGGGCCGCGATCGCTGAGGAGGGAAGCTGTGTGGGTCGCCGGCGTCGGCTCCTTGGTGGCTGCGGCCGCGCTGACGGGTGCAGGCTCAGCTGCGGCATCCTCGGGCGACGACGCGAAGGCAGGCGCGTTGACGTCTACCTTTGAGGGCTCGGTAAGTGCCTCATCGACGTCGAAGCTGTCGCTCGGCGTCACGAAGGGGGCTGTGCTCTGGGGAAGGGCGTTCGGGGTGTTTGAAGCCGATTCGAAGTCGAACAGGTCGTACTCCAGGTCGCTGATCCCCTCAGGGATCGGCGGGTTCTGGATCGGCTCGACCTGGCGAACACCTCCGAAGTCCTCGGTGCCGTTCTGTGTCAGGTGGGCGGCACTGTCGCCGAGGGCGGCATGCGGCTCCGGCTCGAAGCCGAAGCTGTCCACCCCGACGGCCTCGGGGAAGTCGAAGAGGTCATCCCCGTTGTCTTGTCTGTCGGTGCTCATGGTCTCTTAGCTCCAGAGCGCTGCCTGGAGCGCGCGACGGGGATCAGGTCCGGCGAGCAGCCGACCCGCCACGACGGCGAGGGCGGGTGACAGGATCACCGGCGCGTTCGGGTCCTCTTGGAGCGTGGCCATGAGTTCCTTGGAGGTCCCGGGCGCGAGGAAGTCGAGGTCGCTGAGGTCGATGCGATCGGCGTCATCGAACTCGAGGACGCTGACCCCAAAGCGGATGCGAGCCGCGGTGCCCGCGCCCATCTCGGAGGCAATCTGCAGCTCTTCGCAGAGCGCCTGGGCGCGCCCGATCCCGGTCGTGGCGTCCAGGCCCGCCTCGGCGAGGACCGCGGCCGTGTCGAAGCCAGGGCCGTCGTCTCGGATCTCGACCTCGAGCGCGCGGGCGCCCATGGTGGCTTCGACCTCGATGATCGTGGCTCCGGCCTCGACGCTGTTCGTGACGATCTCTGCCACGGCGGACCCGATGCGGGCACGGGCTGCCGGGGTGATGTCGCAGCGAACGGCCCAGCTGATGAGGTCGCGCGCGGCGGCCTCGGCGGCGCGGGGATGAGCGGCCAAGATCAGCTCGAGGGTCGCCGTCTCGTCTCCGTCCTCGTCGACGTCAGCGGCGGAGACCGCAGCGGCCTCGACGGCGGCGATGAGTTGCTCGGGGAGCAGGGGGCGCTCGAGGAGGTCGTGGACCCCAAGACGGATCGCGCGACGGTAGTCATCGTGGCTTGGGTTGATTCCCACGAGCACGATGTAGGGGTTGAGGCCGGCAGCTCGAATGCGCTCAACGAGCTCGAGGCCGTCCAGGGCTCCGGCGGGACCACCAAACTCGGCGACGACCACGTCGCAACCGGCGAGCGCGAGCGCGTCGGCATAGCAGTTTGCGGTCGCGGCCTGGAGGTCGTTGGCCTCGAGGAGGCTTGCGAACGCGTAGGCGACCGTCGCGTCCTCCATGGCGAGGAGGACCGTCAGGCTATCGGTGATGGTGATCTCGGCGTTGGTCACGCGGCACCCCCGACGTGGACGAGGCGCGGTCGCGCTGCTCGCTGGGAGAGGGTCAGGCCGCCGTCGCCGCGGGGGAGCGAGAGGACGACGCAGCGTCGACCCTCGGCGTCGCGGAGGGAGACTCGGCCACCGAGGGCGATGAGGTCACGCTGAAGGATCGACTCGGCGAGGTGCTGGGCGGGGTGGATCTCGTGGCGTGAGCCCGCGTTGATCAGGCTGATGGTGGCCCACTGCTCGTCGGCGTGGGTGTGGACCATGAGCTCCTCATCCGTCGCCTCGGAGGACTCGAGGGCGAGGTCGATGACCCTGGAGGTCCCTTCGACGAGGAGGCTGCCGTCCGTCATGACCGAGGAGTCACCGTTCTCGATGACGAATCGGCAGCGGCGGCGCTGGGGGCGGTCGAGCGCGCTCGACAGGCTGAAGGCGAGCTGGGAGAGCTTGCACGTCGCCGGCCGAAGCTCCCGAGGGGCGGACCAACGAATGAGGTCGGTCGCGGCGCGCTCGGCGCGGAGGAGCTCGGCGATGGCCCGTTCAGTGAACTCGCGCTCTGCGGCCTCGAGGCCCGCACCGCGGCGACCCTCGAGGAGGGTGCGGAGCGCGCCGAGGGGCCAGCGCAGCTGCCGTCCTGCCTGTAGCGTGAGCGAGTCGCTGTCACGCCGAGAGGAGGTGCGGGTCGCGGCGGCCGCGTTTTGTTGTTGTTGATCCATGGGTCGTTCCACGGGCAACGGCGCAAGACCGGTGCCATGCGGAGTTGTCGACCCGGCCTGACCGATCCCTTGATGGCCCAGGCGCTGTTTTCCGGAAGGTTTTTCCGGATCGGGAACGTCCTTCAGACCCCCAGCAACGGGGTCAAGAGTGTCGCTTCTCGCGGCACCGTGTCGCCGATCGCGACACCCACCCCTCTGACGATCAGCGGAGCGCCCTCGCGCTCTGGTGGTGGTGTCGCACGACGCGACAGCTCGCTCTCAGGATCAGCCCAGGAGGGGCTCAAGCCTCGATGTCGTAGGCCTCGAGTTTCTTGTAGAGCGTCGAGCGATGGATCCCGAGGGCGCGCGCAGCTCTCCCCTTATTTCCCCTCGTGACGTCGAGCGCACGGCGGATCAGCGCGGCCTCCATGCGATCCAGGGAGAGCTGATCCTCGGGGAGCGCCTCAGGGGACCAGCCGGCGCGACCCTGGCCGCTGGCCTCTTTCCCCTCAGACAGAGAGACGGATCGCGAGTCGACCTCGCCTCCGCTGGTCATGATGGCCGCGCGCTCCACGGTGTTCCGGAGCTCGCGGATGTTGCCAGGCCAGCCGTGGGCCTCGAGGCGTGCGAGGGCCCCGTCACTGAACCCTATATATGGACGGCCCAGCTCTTCGGCGAACTGGCCCAGGAAGTGAGAGGCCAGGCCGGCGATGTCCTCGGTCCGTTCCCGAAGCGGCGGGACGACGATCGAGAACACGTTGAGGCGATAGAAGAGGTCCTCTCTGAACTCGCCGTCCTCCACCATTCGGCCGAGGTCGCGGTTGGTGGAGGCGACGACCCTTGCGTCCATGGTGAGGTCCAGGGTGCCGCCGACCCGCCGGAATGAGCGTTCCTGGAGGACCCTGAGGAGCTTCGCCTGGAGCCCGAGATCGAGCTCGCCGAGCTCATCGAGGAACAGGGTTCCCCCCTTGGCCGCGCTGATCAGCCCATCTCGTCCCTTGGGGTCCCCGCCGGTGAAGGCCCCAGGTTCATAGCCGAAGAGCTCGGCCTCCAGCAGTCCCTCGGCCAGCGCAGCGCAGTTCAGGGCGATGAACGGGCCCCCTGCGCGGTGGCTTCGCTCGTGCACGGCCCGGGCGACCAATTCCTTGCCGACCCCCGACTCGCCGGTGATCAGGGCGGTGCTCCGCGGCGTGGCGGCCACCCGCTCCACGTGTTCAATGACCCTCTTGATCGCTCCGGAGTGACCGACGATGGGGCCGGCTCGCAGCTGGGCGACCTCCTCTCTGAGGCGGTCCCGCTCCTCCTTGATCCCGCGCGCGCCCAGGGTCCGCTCCAGGACCTCACGCAGCCCGGGGGGGTCCACGGGCTTCTCCAGGACGGTCGCGGCGCCCAGGCGCATGGCCTGGACAGCGGTCCGGACGTCGGCAAAACCGGACAGGATGACCACCGCGGGGGCATCGTCCATGGCCGCGAGCTTGGGGAGCACCTCGAGCCCGTCGCCCTCGGGCATCCGGAGGTCAAGGAGGACCAGGTCAGGGCGCTCCGCCGCGGCGACCCGAAGGGTCTCGGCTCCGGTCCCGGCTTCACTGGTCCTGTGGCCGCCGGCCATACAGATGGCCACCAGTCCGGTCCGGATCCCCGGCTCATCGTCAGCGATCAGGATGTGCGCCACGGCAGGACTGTAGTGAAGGGGTGGAGGCTAAATCCACCGCGCCAGCCTGCCTGTGGGGATCGATCGAGGGATCCGTGAGGCGCCCGGAGGGGTTTCCAGGTGGAAACAGTTTCTCGACATCGCCGCTGGGTGGCCCTGGGTGGTCGATCGGCCGCCG
>OCVR010003039.1_pt1 | contig 12153 bp, 9 predicted proteins | sample 1539091 | NCBI WGS metagenome assembly OCVR01 (sample SAMEA3355530, study PRJEB22509) | marine metagenome | biome: marine; feature: coastal ocean; material: water | place: USA | collected 2010-08-07 | depth 16 m | reverse complement strand
TTGCGCCGACACCTGTCGCCTGAACGGCAAGCTGACCAGCGATACTGTCAATACCGTCGGAGAAACCATTGCCGCTAAAGATGCCCAGATTCGGTGAGCAAAAGACACCTGCCAACAGCGTGCCCAAAATACCACCAACACCGTGGACGGGAAAAACATCGAGACTGTCATCTATTTTCAGACGATTTTTCAAGGTAATCGTTGCGAAGTAGCAGACGACCCCTGCAGTGAGTCCAATCACAACCGCTGCTGCAGGCCCTACTGAGCCTGATGCGGGTGTAATCGTACCCAGACCTGCCACCATACCGGTAACGATGCCTAGAACCGAGGGCTTACCGTGACGCACCCACTCCATAGCCATCCATGCCAAAGAACCGCAAGCTGCAGAAAGATGTGTCACCAGCATCGCCATAGCGGCGCTTTGGTCCGCCGCCACAGCCGAGCCGGCATTAAAACCGAACCACCCCACCCAAAGCATGCCGGCACCGGTCACTGTCATCGTTAGGTTGTGTGGCGGCATGGCCACGGAACCAAACCCTCGACGCGGTCCCATCATGATTGCGGCGACCAAGGCGGCGACACCTGCCGTGATATGAACCACTGTGCCACCGGCAAAATCTTGAAGACCCATAGCGCCCAACCAGCCACCGCCCCAAACCCAGTGACAAATAGGTGCGTAGACAAGTAATAGCCATGCCGTACTGAACAGCAATAGTGCTGAAAACCGAATACGCTCGGCAAAACCGCCAATAATTAGGGCTGGAGTAATAATCGCAAAGGTCATTTGAAACATAACAAACAGGGAGTCGGGAATTGAACCGTTGACGCCATCAATATCAATGCCCATGAGCATTAGATTGCCAAGATCACCAATCCAGGCGCCCTGCTCAACACCGGCAGAGCCAAAGGCCAAGGTGTAACCCGCCACAAACCAAACCACTGACATCAACGCAGCCAAAGCAAAACACTGCATTAACACCGACAAGACGTTACGGACACGCACTAGACCACCGTAGAATAACGACAGTCCCGGCAAGGTCATAAATAAAACCAGCGCAGTCGCGGTCAAGAGCCACGCAGTATCAGCGGAGGAAATCTCCCCAGCCAAAGCGGGAAAAGGTAATAGAAAAGCGCATAACGCTATGAAAGCCGATTTACGTGTAACGTGCATTTTATGTGACCACCACAATGACTATCGAGGTGCGCATAATGCCATATCCTTGCGGCAGTGCCAGTGGCGCCGTACCCTGACCGAATAAAATACATGTGTTGTTTCGTTTTGATTTGGAGTTCCTTATGCTTCGCGCGCTCATTTTCTGCATTTTTATTAGCATCAGCGGCCTGATTACGGCCCAGCCAGCGGAAGCGCCCGCCTCCCCGCATAACCCTCGCTCGGTAATTCTCATTATTGGTGACGGTTTTGATGACCAGCATGTCACTATGGGTCGCAACTTTCTTGCAGGCCATGACGGTGAGTTGGTCATCGACACCCTGCCCGTCAGAGCTGCCGTTCAAGTTCAAACGGTGGGCAAAGATACACAATGGGTATACGTCGCTGACTCAGCGAATACTGCCACTACTTTGGCAACTGGGGTCACGACTCAGATGGGAAGGGTTGGCACGAGCGCTACAGATGAAGATTTAGTTACCATCGCCCAACGGGCAAATGCAGCAGGATTTAAGACCGGTATCGTGAGTAGCAGTTCGGTCACAGACGCAACCCCTGCCAGCTTTATGAGCCACGTTTCCAGCCGCGGTTGTGAAAATCCCGATATTATTTTGGGCGGCGAGCTTTACAGCGTTGCTTATGAGGGATGCCCACAGGACGCCACTGTTAATGGCGGCCCCGGTTCAATTGCCGAGCAGATTGTGAAGGCACCCATTGACGTGATCCTTGGCGGGGGGCTAAGCCACTTCACCACAAGCGACCCCAAATCAGGAAAGACCGCAATAATGATGGCTGAGTCTCAGCCCGTAAGTATTGTTACGGATCCCGCTATGCTGACTCAGGCAGACTCCAATCAGCGATTAATCGGATTATTCGCTACCGGACACCTTCCGGTGAGACTGCAAGGTTCTGACGGTCGAGGGGCCGAGCAGCCCGACACGAGCACGCTCAACAAATTGGATTGGCGCCTAGGCAGTGTGACCCAGCCAGACCCCATAAAATGTGAACCCAATCCCGCCTATGGCAATACGCCAGGGCTGGCGAAGTTAACTGAAGTTGCTCTCGATCGGCTGACGCAAGACAACGATACAGGTTTATTTTTGATGGTCGAATCGGCTTCTATAGATAAAGAGAGCCACGTCCGTAATCCCTGTGGCTCTCTCGGTGAGATCGCGCAACTTGAAGAAGTTGTAAGCGTCGCACTGACTTTTGCCCAGACACATCCAGAGACGCTGATCATTGTGACCTCCGATCATGCCCAGGCAGCTCAAATTATTCCCGAGCCCAGTCTGTACGCTGATATTCCTGTCCCCGTTTACTCACCGGGTCACGTCGCGCGCCTCATCATGCCTGATGGCAGCTTGATGACTATTAATTACGCCACCAATGGCTTTGTTTCAGAGGAACATACCGGGGCTAATGTGCCACTTTTTGCCAATGACGTTGGCCAGGGGCTAATACCCGCGTTTCTGCGCCAACGCGAAGTACACGACGTTATGGCAAGCTTCTTAGGTTTGTAGGTCTTCCCGACATACACAGACAACGAAGCCAGTCGTTCAAACCAACATTTTGGAATGCATGAATGAGTCTTACTAATATTAACGGCCGTGCCGTATCGCGCATTTGTTTAGGAACCATGACTTGGGGCGAGCAAAATACCGAGCAGGAGGCTCATGCCCAAATTGATTATGCACTAGAGCATGGTATTAATTTCATGGACGCGGCTGAGATGTACCCCGTGCCGCCGCGGGCTGAGACTCAGGGGCGAACCGAGCAATATATCGGCACCTGGTTTGCCAATTCGAAACGGCGTGAAGATTGGATACTTGCGACAAAAGCCACAGGTCCTCGTGAGGAGTTTGATTTTTTACGCGGTGGTCCGCGCTTTATCCGGGAGCACCTTGTAGAAGCCGTCGATAATAGCCTGCAACGATTGCAGACTGATTATATCGACCTCTACCAATTGCATTGGCCCGAGCGCCCCACCAACAGCTTCGGGGTGAGAGGCTACACTCACCTACCCGATGCAGAATCAAACTGGACACCCATCGAGGAGGTCATGCGCACGCTCGAAGTACTTATCCAACAGGGCAAGATCCGCGGCTATGGAATCTCCAATGAAACACCTTGGGGTGCCATGACGTTTTTACAAACCGCAGACCGCGAGGGTCTGCCCCGGCCGCAGTCAATTCAGAACCCGTACAGCTTGTTGAACCGAACCTATGAGATTGGCCTGGCCGAGATATCTCATCGCGAAGACATTGGCCTGCTTGCCTATTCTCCACTAGCCATGGGGTTACTGACGGGTAAGTACCGCAACGGCGCACTCCCAGAAGGATCTAGGCTAGCTTTATTCAAACGTTTCGCACGCTATGCATCAGAACCGACTTGGGAGGCAGCTGAGCGCTACGTCGCACTAGCCGAGGAACACGACTTAAACCCGGCGCAAATGGCACTAGCTTTCGTCAACTCTCGCCCTTTTCTACTGTCGAATATTATTGGTGCAACCAGTGTGGCCCAACTGGAAGAAAACATACGCAGCCTCGACGTTGTGCTGTCAAAAGAGGTTCGAGCCGGAATCAAGGCCATACATCAAGCCATTCCCGACCCAGCGCCTTGAAACCCAGCACCCAAAGCCTAGACCTTAGACCTTAGACCTTAGACCTTAGACCTCAGAGATTAACCCAGCTATTGAGTGCCCTGAGGCGAAAGGCTGTACCTCGATAGCTCAAGATGACGCTGTCAGCCAGAATTTCTTCAACCTTAAGCCCACTGCGTTGCTGACCCACACCCAATACCGTGCCATTCAACGTGACTTGGGACGAGCCATCCGGCCGCCAATCATGAACGGTGTACATAACACTGGGAATTGCATTCTTCTTTTGCTGCGACAAGTTCTCAATAAGTGGCGTGCTGTGAGCAATCAGGGCAGGCTTGCCCAGCTCAGCCTGCACGCGCTTCACAACGGCTGCAATGTCTAACGGCAGAGTGCCTGAGACGTCACCCTCTGCAACGTTGTCAGGCGCGAGGTTCCCTTGGCCCGCCGTCGAAGAAGCACCCAGGGGCGTTTCAGCGATGGCCGTAGTGTCGGTTGTTGGTGATGGTGGCCGTGTTGAGGGCTGCACGTCTAACCCAGTGAATGTGGAGTCCTCTGACGCCCCCGCAAGATTCGATGCAGCTATTGAAGCAGGCACATCTGAACCCTCACCCGGCTGCCTCTCAACACCACGATACAGCGCTGCCACACGGGTGTTGTCCGGTACGCTGTTCTTCGTCGTGGGTTTTGCCTGACTTTGCATCTCCGCTCTCACAGTCCTGGGAGTCATTTCAGGGGTTGGGAGCGCTGGTAGCGCTTCAGAGGTGTTGCGAATTGGGGTTCCAAGGGGATCGGTGGCTGCCTGCGGCGTACCGCTTGGCTGCATCTTGTTTTGCTGAGGATTCGCCACAGCAAAGGTTTGTGAGGAATCCTGAATCACCACAACGCTGAAGCCGACAACAACCACGAGCCCAGTGCTTAGGGCCAGCGCTTTAAACCCAAAGCTCGGTGCGGCTGCCTTTACCGAAAATTCGTGACTGGTATCGATTGAAGGCACCGCGTTAGGAACATCGCCATCTTCTCGAGAACGTTTTAGGGCATCTAGAATCATCGACATATCAAGGCCCTTCCATCAGCCACTGCGCACGACGAAGCGCCGCACTCGAGACTAATCCTTTACCCAATGCATCGTTAAGTTTTAACAACGTTTGAACACCCACGACGCCATCAGCAGTGAGATTATTTTGGGCCTGAAACAACCGGACTCGCTCTGCTAGAGCCGGGGTAAAACGCTGCTTGGTTAACGGCGTGACTTGCTGATCCAGCGTTGCAAACAGTTGCGCCACCACCGCGACTGCGGGATCAACATCCCCCTCGACCAAGGGTCGATTCCATCCCTGAGGAGGTTGCCAAAACATGCGATAGCGACCTCGCCAAGCCGTCGCCATATCGACCAGCCTGATGGGTTTTATTCCGTCATTACTGAGCACCCACGCTAGCGGGCCCTCAAAAGCCACCACCAGCGTCGCTGCTGAAAAGCGTGCTGGGGTTTGCATATCGAGCATTACTGGTCGATTGAGGGCAATGACCGAATCCCAAACTTCGGCAGTGCCCTCTTGGCAGCGTAGGCTATCGACGTCAGGTTCATTTTCTAAGCCAGTGCACACTTCTGCAGGGAAGGGCGCGTCACTATTGAGCTGCCATAGCTGCTCGAGGGCCCTAGCCTCGTTTATCATCCACCCTGCGGCCTGCGGTTCACTCCTAGCGCCCACATTTTGCACAGTGTCAGTGCCAGAATCAGCAGCATTCACCGAGGCATCGTTAATCAAGTTGTCGGCAGCTGTAGGAACTGGCATTGGTGACGGGCCAGCCCTAAAACCAACCGCAAGCAGCAGTAACAAACCGCCAAAACAGACACCGCCAAAAATCCAAAGCCACGGTGGCACCGAAGACCGATTCACCGCGGCATGAGCTGTGCCAAAAACTTCTTCAGCCGCAGCTGCAACGTGGCGGCGGTTGACGCGATCAAGTTTACGGCCATACGCCCCTAGCAACGCCCGATCACACAGAAGGTTAATTTGCCGTGGAATTCCCTGAGCGCGCTTATGAATAGCACGCACCACACCCGGGGCAAACAGCTCACGCCCGGAGGGTAATCCCGCTACCTGTAGGCGGTGTCTAATGTAAGCGTTCGTTTCCTCAAGACTCAGTGCCTCGAGGTTGTAGCGGGCTGTTATGCGCTGGTTAAGTTGCCTTAACTCCGGCCTGCCCAGCTTTTCCGTTAGCTCCGGCTGGCCAATGAGAATAATCTGGAGAAGCTTCTCGCTGTCGGTTTCAAGATTGGTCAGCAATCGAATTTGCTCGAGAACGTCGAAATCTAGGTGCTGGGCCTCATCGATCATAAGCACCGTCTTGCGGCCCTTATCGTGATTGCTGAGCAGAAATCGATGCAGAGCATCGGTTAGATCCTTCAAGCTGTGATGATCTTTGGGGTAATCAATGGCCAATTCATCACAGACTGTGGCTAACAGCTCGACCGCGCTGAGAGCCGGGTTAAGCACAATGGCGAGATCCACATTGCCTGGTAGCTGCTCCAAAAGCGCGCGGTTTATGGTGGTTTTACCCGTGCCAACTTCACCCGTCAGCAGAATAAAACCACCTCCACTGCCCACCCCGTACAACAGGTGAGCGAGGGCGTCGCGATGCCTGGGGCTCATAAACAGGTAGCGTGGATTAACCGAAATGGAAAACGGCGACTCCACTAAACCAAAATATTTGTAATACATGGTCCGAATTCTTCAAAAAGCCGCACTTTTTGCGGAAGTCGACAGCTTCGCACAGTTAAGGAAACCTCGAAACATACTTGAGCGACAAAAAAACATACTGTATGTTCAAATCCCAAATTTAGTCCGAACCCCACATTAAGCACGATTGAGTCCAAGGAGACTTCGCTATGGCTTTGCCGCCCATTCTTAAAGATACACTTCGCCTGCCCATTATTGCTTCGCCGCTATTTATCATTTCCAACCCAGACCTTGTCATAGCACAGTGCAAAGCCGGCATCGTAGGTTCTTTTCCCGCACTCAACGCACGCCCCGAACCCGTTTTAGACCAGTGGCTGCAGCGCATTAACGACGAGCTTGATCGCCACAACCAAGAAAACCCAGATTCACCCGCCGCACCCTATGCGGTAAATCAGATTGTTCATGGCTCAAACGCCCGTTTGGAATACGACATGGAAATGTGCGTCAAATACAAAGCACCCATTGTCATTACCTCTCTGGGCGCAAAAGAGTGGGTCAACGAAGCTGTGCACAGCTATGGCGGCATTACGCTGCATGACATCATTAACAACCGCTTCGCTAAAAAAGCCGTTGAAAAAGGCGCTGATGGCCTCATTGCCGTCGCCAGCGGTGCAGGCGGCCATGCCGGCACCCAGTCACCCTTTGCTCTTATTCAAGAGATTCGCGAATGGTTTGAGGGCCCTCTCATTCTTTCCGGTGCCATTGCCACGGGAGATGCGGTACTCGCGGCTCAGGCCATGGGAGCCGATTTGGGCTACATCGGTTCAGCCTTCATTGCCACTGACGAGGCCAATGCTGAGCAAGGCTACAAGCAAGCTATTGTTGACTGTGGCGCCGATGACATTGTGTACAGCAACCTGTTCACCGGTGTCCATGGCAACTACTTGCGCCCCTCTATTGAGAGCGCTGGTCTAGACCCCGACAACCTCCCCGTCAGCGATCCCACGCAAATGAATTTTGGTTCAGGGGGCAATACCGACGCCAAAGCCTGGAAAGATATCTGGGGCTCCGGTCAGGGTATTGGCGCCGTTAAGAGCTTGGGCCCCACCGCCGATTACGTGGCGCAATTGGCCGCACAATACAATGCTGCAAAAGCACGGGTAATGGGTTAATGAGCGACTCAACGCCAAAAATTCCGCGGTCTGCAGAAGACGACTACAGCGAAGAGAGCCTGGCAGCACGCCAGGCCTTTATTGAAGCCCAAACCGGTGTGGCGTTAAACCACACCAAACAGTACTCCTATGACCCCCACGTCATGGCGGGCAATATCGAAAACATTTGGGGAGTTGCCCAAATCCCAATTGGCGTGGCCGGGCCGCTGCTGGTGAACGGAGAGCACGCTCAGGGCGAGTTTTATGTACCGATGGCCACCGTCGAGGGCACTATGTTGGCCAGCTACAACCGTGGCATGAAGGTCATTCGGGAGTCGGGGGGTGTCACCACGACGGTGTCTGCGGAATCGATGCAGCGCGCCCCAGTATTTATTTTTGCTGACGCCCGTGACGCCCGTGATTTTCAGGTTTGGTTACGTGCCAACTTTGACGCGATTAAAGCCCAAGCCGAGAGCACAACCTCGGTCGGTAAACTCCTAGAAATTGAGAATTACCACGCCCATAACTTCATAGCCACGCGCTTTGACTACTCCACAGGCGATGCGGCCGGACAAAACATGACCAGCCGAGCCACCTTTTTTGCCTGTGAATGGATACGTGAAAATTACCCCGGAAACATGCGCAACTATATGCTCTCGGGCAATTTTGACACGGAAAAGAAAACGTCCTCGGTGAACATGCTCAAAGGCCGTGGTCGACGCGTTACCGCTGAAATCACCATCCCTCGCAAAGTGCTCATGGACAACCTGCGCATTACCCCAGAACAAATGCAGTACGGGTATCAGGTATCGACTCTGGCAGCGTTTATGTCGAACAGTTCTAACAATGCCAGCCATCCCGCCAATGGTTTGGCTGCCCTGTACTTAGCCACGGGGCAAGACATCGCCAATATTGGTGAGTCCAACCAATGCACGGTGTATCAGCGCGCCACCCGCGATGGCGACCATTATTTCTCGATAACCCTACCTTCGATCATTATGGCGAGCTACGGCGGCGGTACTAATTTGCCGACCCAAAGCGAGTGTCTGAAAATGATGGATTGCTTTGGTCAGGACAAAGCCCTCAAGCTCTGTGAGATTGCTGCCGGCCTGGTCGTCGCAGGGGAGCTTTCTCTCGCCGCCGCGACGCGCATCGATAAAGCAACGCGGACCAATGAATGGGTCGATGCCCATGAGCGCTTGGGACGCAATCGTTGATCTGGGGTCGTAGACTGAACGCCTTACACAGGCCCATCGTCAGTAAATCTAGAAGAGGCTCTGAGCGATAGCTCGGGGCCCCTTTTGGTACCCCACGGCTAACATCGCAGCAAAACCACGTCAGACCACTCGTTCGTAACCACCCCCCCTATAATTTGGATTGGACTGGATTGGACTGGATTGGAGTGACGTTCTAGGACCTCCTACGCTATTATCAAGCACAGCTTGTTAGGCCGGAGTCATGCGAGACGATGAGAAACCAAACCGAATCGGGATTTACCCTCGTTGAGTTACTGATTGCGGCGGTTATTGTGGGCGTGCTTACTGCAGTAGCCCTGCCCGCTTATCAAGACTTCGTTAAATCAAGTCGCAGAGCTGACGCGCGAAACGCGCTGCTGGCATTGCAAATTGCTCAAGAACGTTACCGCAGCAACGGCACAAGCTACGGCACGCTGGCACAGCTGACATCGAGCTACGGCATAGCGAGCACGTCTGAAGCCGGGTACTACACCATCAACGTTACCGCCAATTCGGGAACCTCTTATACAGCCACTGCGACACCCACTGGCACACAACAGACCGACAGCTGTGGCACTTTCGCCGTGCAAGATGGCGCCCCTTTAATGACGGGAAGCTATGCCAATGGTGATTGTTGGCGCTAAATCTCGTGGGCGTGCGACGAAAAAGAGTTCACCGTTTCTAAAGTTGAGTAACGCAGATAGGCTTTGGAGGGTTTAATGACCAACCCTATAAATAACGATAGCAGCGCGCCCGGATATCTGAGCATTGATCCATGGGGCTTCTTTAAAACATTGCTCACAATCATTGTTGTGCTGCATGTTTTTAGCGCCTTCGCGGTTTGGGCTCGGGTGTCGGGTGCCCCTTGGTACATCAATGACTTTGCCGAGTACTTCAACGTCGGGATTGAGCAAAATATTCCCACCCTGTATTCGGTACTTACTTGGACAACCGCAGCTGCTATCACGGGTTTAATTGCCCACTTTGAAGTATCAGAAAAAGCACGCTTCATGGGACGTTGGCGCGCGCTGAGTTTTATTTTTTTATTTCTCGCCCTCGACGAGGGCACCACCTTTCATGAGCACATCGGTAGTTTGACCGAAGAGTACCTAACACCCATGGGCTGGCTAGCGCCAACGGGGTATCTCTACTTTATTTGGGTATTGCCCTACGGTGCATTGGTCGTACTGCTGGCGGGGTTATATGCACCTTTTCTTGACGCTCTGCCAAGTCGCACCAAATGGGGCCTGATACTCAGCGCTACAGTATTTTTAGCGGGCGCTATGGGTATCGAAATGGTCAGTGCCTCGGTGTACGAGCAACAAACCGTGCGGCATTCGGCTTTGTATGCCGTGTTGTATTCCATTGAGGAGTTCATGGAAATGCTGGGAGTAGCCCTGCTGAACTTCTTTATGCTCGACTATCTCAAGGTCCGCGTCCCCGCATTGTCACTGTCATGGCGGCAGTGAGGAGGAGAGACGAGGATAAACGTCCGTAACATCTTATTCGCCGATAGCCTAAAAAAACACGATGCAGCAGAAGGTTACCTTGGGAATAACGCCACTAAGGGTATTTCTCAGATTTAGTTTTAGCAGAGGGACACTGGGCCTTTTGCGATTTCCCGGTAGCAGACTTTAATTTTCCGCTCTTACTACTTACGCTATAACACTGGCACGCTGTCGTATCTGGCAAGTAATAACCCTCTTCCGCCTTGCCCTTGCTGTCTACGTAAGTGCCGTAGAGCGCTTCACATACTTCACCCTCAACGGTGATACCTATGGAGATTCCTTGCACGCCGGAAGTGCAAACTCCGGTTTGAGTAGCGGTGACCGTACATGTTCCAGTTGAGGGCCCGTAGGTGAGAGTTGTGCCGGAAAGTGAACAAGCCCCGCTCGCACCTATGTTGTATTGTGAAGGGCTGAAAGTACTCCCACCACTCACGTTACTCCCGTTTACCGTAACGCTGTTGTCTATGATATCGCTGGTTTGCAGGCCGGAAAAGCTCAGAGGATTAAACGCGGGACAACCAATAGTTATAGCTTTTTGGTCCGACCCCTCAGCAAAGGTGCAGTTTTGACCGGGCTGAACGGCCTTAAAAGTACAAAGACCCTCTCCTACAGACGTGAGCGTTGATCCGGATACACTGCAGGAACCGGGTGTTAAACTACTAAAAGAGATCGGATTGTTTGAGCCACCACCAGTAGCCGTTAAGTTGCCTGACTGCCCCAACGTCAGCGAACCGGGATAACCAACAATATTCACCGTCTGAGCAGTGGCAGTGCAGCTAACACTATCAGATTTGTCGTTTTTGTAGGTGACAGATTTCGAAGACTTCGACTTACTCGTCGTATTACAGTCTGTCCCGTCTGACTTTTTAGATTTTCCCTTACCTTTTTTAGAGCCTGTTGAAACAATGCAATCATCGTCAACACCTGGACAACTTACACCCACACAAACGGGCACCGTGGGGCTGGAGACCGAGACAAAGCCTCTGCGCTCGGGATGATAGGAGTGAAGACCAAATTTCGAGTTAGCGTCCCCTCCTGACTCATAAGGGTTTAACCATGTAATTGATGCCTCAAACTTGGTTCGGTTCACACCAGCCACCGCGTTAACGTCGCCCAAGGTAAAGCCACTGATTCGCTGTGTCGGAGAAACCACGCCATTGACTAGACTTGCGTTGTAGTTCGGGTCGCTAGGGTTAACCAAGGCTATTTCGTGTTTTCCAAGATCCATAACAGAAACAAGGCGCACCAAGGCATCGGTACGATTTCGAGTTTCAGACAACGTTTGTGTCCACCCGCCCAACAACGTCACTGAACCCGCAACTGTGAGTGCTAAAATAGCGGACGCAACCAAAACTTCAACAAACCCCATGCCACCTTGCTTTGGTGGCTTTTGCGGTGTTGATAGTTTCACCTTACTCACATCAATTCTCCTGCACTTTCCACGTGCCGGCCGTACCGTACACTCCAGTTACCGGGAATAACTTGGTGTCATATATCCCGCCAACCTCAGCAGATATGATTTCAGGATTTTTCTTTAAAATTTTAAGGTCGCCATTAATAACCAGTGTTCCCAGCATCATAAACCGTTGCCATTCATCTGCAGTACAAGCCAAGGCTGCGTTTTCAGGATTTGAAGCGCCCTCAATATACAATACGCCGATGATGATATAGCTGCCGCTACTTTGAAACCCAAGATTGGGGCAACCAGCGCCACGATAAATAATGACCGCAGGATTAGCAAAAGTGCCCCAAGCGCTGAAAGTATCGCCTGGCTGCGGCGCACCACTGTAATCAAATGTCGCGGTATTGTT
>OCVR010003029.1_pt1 | contig 12181 bp, 2 predicted proteins | sample 1539091 | NCBI WGS metagenome assembly OCVR01 (sample SAMEA3355530, study PRJEB22509) | marine metagenome | biome: marine; feature: coastal ocean; material: water | place: USA | collected 2010-08-07 | depth 16 m | reverse complement strand
TTCCCAATGAGGACGAATCCCTTGTTGTAAATGAGGCGGGAGATAATTACATCGAAGCCCAAGGCACATCTTTTCACCACGAGCGAATCGTAGACCTGAAAGCCCAAATCGAATCTATTAACGAGTCTTTTCGACTCGTGAATATGGGCAATGCTGATACGGGAGGTGTTCGGAGCGAACATGGTGAAACGTCTAATCAAGAACCACGCCCACAAGGCGAGGTTTCTGATAACGACTCTCACGCCATTGTCCAACCCGATGGTGAACACAACTTGCGTTCGCCAAGTCGTCATGCCCCTTCCTCTATGGAAGGACATGGTCAACAACTTGGAGATGCGAGTCCTATAGATCAGACAGAAATTCGTGATGCTCTCCCTACCCTTACCGGTATAGGAGATTCTGAAAATGTTGACGGAAGTCAATCCTTTCAGGACAACCCCACAGTCGTGGCTGTCCTAGCGGCATCACAACGGTCTCAACCGAATTTCAGATCCCGACCTAGTGGCGCCCCCGTAGGGGGTGCGGAGCCATTAGGTATTAACAACGATTTTGGAAATCTACATGAATCCACGGAAGTTACGATCCGTGGAACCATGGGTGGGCCCCGGGGTGATGGGAGGAGGAACCTTCCCACGCGCTCGGATCACCAAGATAGTACAACGTCGGGGGATCGACCAAGTTCAGGACCGGTACCGGGGAGCGGGGTCGCCGGAGCCGCGAGGGCCATGGAATATCACCATGGTAGGACCTCCGACTCTGGAGCCCCGGATCTACGCCCCCATTCCGGCGCTTCTCATAGGGACCATGGTCAAGCACCCCAATCCGACCGGCATAACGCCGGTCTACGGAGCGGAGCTAATGATCATGGAGACAATCAGGAAGATTGCATGCCCAACTACCTAGAACAACCCCCACGAAAACTTGGGGTTGATCACGGTATTGAGAATCGAGAACAACAACGCCTCAAGGAAAATGCGGAAAAGAGACTTAGGGGTAGAGCGAGGAGATCCTCTAACTCTACTCCATATGGTCCTACCCAACATTTCTCTTCCTCCCCCGCTGACACGGGGGAGACCTATTACCATGATTATTCTAGGAATGATCATGGAGGGGTGGCAACCTCCTTTGTTTCAAGAACTGGCAAAACCAAGCCACCAATCCATACTTCAATTCGAAATGACGGGTCTCACGGCCTTCGCCAGGGAAGGTACCCACCTGGTCCTGATCCACATGGGATGGATTTCCAGGAACCCGAGCCATTCCGTCTGAGGAGTGGTCGCGGGGGCGATGATGGTCCCGACCCTAATCCCACTCCTATCTTTGGGGGTGGTGAAAAAGGGCCGGCACGCATCATTCATACGGGAACGATGGCGAGACAAATTCTTACTCTCAATAGGTTGTATCATGGTTCCATCATGAATCAACGTATGGAAAGCAAGCTCGCCCGAAAAGAAGGAGAGTCACTCCAAGATTTATACCAATCCGTTGGTATGGGTGACTCAGATGATGAATCGTTCGCATCATATGGAGCTGGGGGTGCACAGCAAGAGTATCCTTTCTCAGGGAACGTGGACTCAAATAAAGTTCGCACTACTCTTGCTCAAGTGCAAACCGATCTTAAACAAACCCGCAAGATGGGGACTACTCTCAAGAGAGACATGTCACGATTTCTCATCAAAGAATTCAATATGTCCGGCGAAGAAAATAAGTATGATAAGTCGCTCGCACTCACAAAATTTGCATGGCCGTCGGGAATTGACGGTCACGCGAATCAAGAAGCGGCGCACAGACTTAAAGCCGAACTCCATAAGCTTTTCTCTGCACATAGCCGCGCTCTCGCTCCCGTACTACCAATGTACGATGAGATGAGCGGTGCTACGAGAGGCTTATCACCGGGTAAGCCGCGGTTTGTTCCGCCAGATACTCGGTTTGGAGGGACTATTGTGGGGTCTCAACGTGTTCCGTACTTTGACACGGAATACGTTAAGGCAAACGAAGCACTCTTCGAAGTATTAGAAGGCGCACCCGGGGGTTATGCCCTAGTACGCCGTTACTTCGGAGGGAGGTCCTATGGAACTACGTCCACTAATAGGACCATGTGCCATGGGAGAGATAAGGATGGTTTGAGCATCCTTCTCTCGATCCTTCTGTACCACGAATCAACGACATTCTCAGCAAGACAAAACTTGAAGACCAAACTTGATCACTCACACGGTCTGTTTGCCAGAGGCTCAGTGCCCAAGGCAATATCAGAGGCGCGTAAGTTGATCGAGCTAGGACATCTTCACAAAGTTAAGCTTGACTACAATGTTATTGCAACAATCGCGGGCGCGCTCTCATCACGCAACGCGATGTTTGCTATCAAACTCGAAAAGTGGATGGAGGCACGTAGCGGAATTTGTGAACACGATGCTTTAGGGGTATTCGACGAGTTTCTATGTGAGGTTGATCAAATCAATCAAAAGATAACCGTCGCAATTCCGGGAGCGGCAACGCAACAATCAATCCGAGCCATGCGTGTCCTCCGGATGGACATGACAGATCATGTCGGTTGTGACGAGACCGAAATGGACTCTGAAGATCACATGACCTGTTACTCAACGAACCAACCATCCGGATTTAGAGGCAGGCAAGGGTCGGGGCGAGGGAAGTCATCCGGTAAATTTTCAGGTCAAAATAGGGGATCAAAACCTCGTGGATCCTCTAAGCAAGGCACGTATACCACGTGTCGTGCTCTGAATTGTGACGGAAGACTACCCGTCAGTTCCACGTCTTTGGACACATTTGTTTGTCAAAAGTGTTTCCATAAACTTGTGGATACTGGAACGGTCAAGCTCAAGAATGGGACAACTCGCACACTCGAACGGCGGGGGTCGTCGAGTGGCGGGAGGTCTACATCAACATTCAAGAAAAGGAACGTTCGAACGGAGGCTTATGCCAACGCCGTACATATTCACACGGGGAAATTGCCCCGAGAACATGTGAAGGGCGGCGCGAAGTCTAGGACGAACCGGGGGGCGAGTTCTACTTCACGGTCAAGGACCAAATCCACGAAGATGGGTGAAGAAAATAACCCAAGTAACCTCTTCGTGGGTGGGTGCAGACCGGATGAGTTTCGATTTGTATCGAATCCCAATCGGAAACCACCTAACGAGCGTATCATGTGTGCACGGGTTAAATTCGTGGCGAAGGACTCGAAAGACTTCAGGAATGGCAATGCCGATTCCTGTCGTCGTCCCCGCCAACGAAACAAATCCGCAATGAGGAAACATGCCCGAAAATCCAATCGGGAACGTAGCGATGATTTCTCGAAATCACGCTCTCATTGTGTCACGACCATGCGAGCAAAGAAGGGGAAACCCAAATTTGCATTCAATGATGCCACCATGACAGAACCGTGCCGTTGTCGGGCACGGGGACATCATGGTAATCATGGTCATCCCAAGTCTCGGAATTCAACCACCAAGAGATACTCAAGTTCCGCTTGTCAGCGGGATGAGAGAAAAGTTGGTGGTCCGAGTGGGATCTACGCTGATGACAACCTAAACTCTCGAAGACACGCACGAACGAAGGCCCAAAGGACTTGCCCTCCGAGGCCTCAGGTTCATTGCGCGAGAGCAACGGTGAGCCAAGTACATGACGGTATAGGAGCGTCTAATGGTGAAAGGCACTTAAATCCGTGCTTCCAGATTTCTACTCCGTCCGGAACACTACACTCGTGGTGTGACGATAACGAAGTACAGGGAAGGGCGGACTTTGTGCCTGTATACCATGACCGCGCCCCTACTTACTGTCCGATCCATCCCTACACACAGCGACTCGTGGGTACTAGTACCCATGGAACTAGTCATGCCAAATGTTTACCCTCACCAACCAATTTGGAATCGGATAAAAACACTAGTGACTGCGATCAGAAGCATGGGGCAAACCTGTGCGATCAATGTAAGGGTGATCACAATGTGCCCTCTATGGTATCGCCAATGTCCCGTGACATTAGTGATCCCAAAAGGCCTTCTGATCACCTGAAAACTTGTGATTATGACATTGAGAAATCCTCAATGCCATTAGCATCCTCATCCTCACGGAACCGCGAGGATAGACATCACTGTGATGATGACATTGAGGTTTCAATGCCATTAGGATCTTCATCCTCGTGTCACCACGAGGATAGACATCACTATGATTATGACAACACATCGCAACGTGGGAGTGTCCAAGGAGGACATTCTTCAGGGGATTTTAACACACCTTGGGTACCTCCCGAGGGGATCAATGATTCTGAAATGTTTAGGAATAGCGCCGAACATAGTTTCAAAGACGGATATCTCAAGGAAGAATTAGCCTTCCAACGAGAAATTGTGACGTATTTGACCGCAAGGGCGGCATTCTACAAAGCAAAATCCAGTCTTGGGCGAAACACACGCAATGCCTTGGCAAAGCACAGAATGATACATTCTTTGAACATGAATGATACATTCTCCGCGCTTAAGCTAAAGGGTGCAGCCAAGACACATTGCACTAACATGCATAATGTCCATGAGTGCATCCGGCATGCACACCCGCCTCTACGAAGTCCGGTAAGGGGAGCCCGACAGCACGACCGAATTTCATGCAGTCGGGTTCATATTACTCATTCCAAGAATGACCTACCCTCCGATGACACGCTTGTCGGAGATGGGCACTCGAGGGCGCCCAAAGAATACATGCACTTTCGTGCTATTGTAGACACGGGTTGCTCCTCGAGCTTATTCAAGAGTAATACAGGAAGTTTTCTCTCCGAACCTACCGAATCTCCCGCTCGTATAGTGGGATTCGAAGGTGGGAAAGAAATAAGTGGGGGAATTCGAGGAGTGGCGCATTGCTATGCGATCTCCGACAACCCCTCCCATCGTGGTGCTTATTTTAAGCAAATGGTAGACACTGTCGGAGGCCTAAATGATAACCTTTTCTCGATTCATAACTTGACTCGATTCAAAGGGTACAAAATGGTTTTCTCCACGCAACCCGGGGTGATATCCGGATTGCACAGTGAATCTTCCAAACACGAAGGGAAGAAACACATCATTCCTGTGACTTTCAACTCGAAACTTCACGGTTTCCGAATTGAACTAGTCATTGCCCCCACTAAAGCTCTTGCTATTAAATGGGGACAATATGAGGAGTCTCTACGATTCTCCAAAGGGAAACAACATAACGACGAGGGGACAAAACTTGCAAAGGATAGCAAATTAACCTCATCCAAGAATGGGCTTGATTCGATTCTTGCATGCCCCGTGATGGCCAAACAATCCGGTCAAGCGACTGCCCATGCAGCATGCACTCCCAAGCAATCCTGTCGGGCCGCAAAAGGGGTCTTTGACCCCCATGCGGCTAGATCACCGACAGAATGGCGCGGGATTGTGGATGGCATTGGTCGACATACCGGTGGCCACATAATCGCTTATCGTTGTGGTTCAACCAAAGATAAGAAAATGTCACTCTGTACGAATGGAACATTCGACGTTGATTGCCGCAAACCGCGACTCTCAATTAAATGTAAACCAATCGACGGCGAGATTGATTTCAATCCTTGGGACAAAACACACACGTCACAATTAGGGCCCACCGTTGAGGTAGGCAGCCTAATTGTGGATTCGACTATCGGTGAGCTCATGAAGGCTCATCGCGTGTTCACCCGACATATTACAAACCACAGAATTCAAGCTTACAATGGGACTATTTCCAATAGTTCTCCATTACCAATTGATGATAACATGACTGCGGGACCCGAACCAACTCATCCAGAGAGTTGTTCGGTTACCACGAAAGAAAGAGATGGCCATCTCGGACCAGATTCTCATGAAACCATGATTAGTGGAACTAAAGATGGTCTTAAGAGCCGTGAGCGGCGCCTTACCCAACTTGCACTCCACAAACGTCATGGACATCTCGGCTACGTGCCAGGATGTCTCATTTGTAAAATGGTACGAGGTAGCATGCGGCGAGTTTTCTCCAAAGTTGAACCTCACGTTGAACTCAGGCCCGGGGCAACCTGGGTTTGTGACATGGCAACATGGTCACACGAGTCGATGCAAGGAAATCAATATTGTATTGTGATGCGTGACATAGCTTCAGGCTATTTTGTCGCGCTTCATGCGCACCGACGTGACGAATCCCTCGGTTTGATCCGAGATTGGATTGTCAATGCAAGAAAGAACCCTATTTTTGGTGACCTCGGCTTCCCAATTGTTCAATCTTTACGATTGGACAAGGCGGGAGAATGGGGGATCAACAATAAGGCCTGGCGTGCAATGATGGCTGATCTTGGAGTTAATCCTGAATATTCGTCTCCCGACGATAAGCGCTCAGCCTCACACGCTGAAAATGCAATTAAGCAAATTGAAGTGGTGGCCAAGTCAATTCTCCTTGAGAATAACTTACCATACTCATTCATTGAGCTTGCGGTCAACCAAGGAGTCATGCTCCGAAACCTTTACCCACTTTCCCGTAACGTTTCTTCCAAGGATGGCGATACCATCCGACCATTGGAGGAAATCAGTAACGGTCAAATTAGTAGGCGAATGTGTGACAACCGTATTCATCACCTTATACCTTTGGGAACACCATGCTTGGTGCATTGTCCCAAAGTCAAAGGCACTCGAGTTGACAAACTGAAATCCCGATGGGGTGTATCCATCGGAATTGCAGATGACTTACCCGAATTCTTTTGCCCGTTTGACAAGTCGATGTCAATCAGATTTCACTCGAAGAACTATTTCGAATGTGAAATGCCTGATGGGTGGAATTACTACACGTTGCTTGGTCTGGATGCCCCACCGCAACCAGCCGATGCACGTGGAAATTCAATATTCCCCGTCGATCACGAAAAAGACAACGTACTCCGTTGTTTTATCGACATTAGCCAATTTGTCGGTCAAAGAAACCAAAGGATTGTGTCTCCATACACTCCCGGACAACGGGACGGAGCACATCCCAATGGTATTCTTCAACCACAAGTAACATTGGTTGATAATCATGGCACAATATATCATCAAATAGACGGGGATCTTAAACCAACAAATGATAGCGTCAAAGATAGCTTTGGCAATGTTGGCAAAAACCCTCTAGAAAAGCTTCTAGAGGGAACGGATCCACAGACACGTCTAAAGGAACAACTCATTCGAGCCATATCGAATTACCCCAAATCCCTAAAGGGTAAATTGCTATACAAAAACTATCCTACTTTCGGATGTTATGAAGGTATGATTCAATCATACAATAGCAAAGATGAGATGTGGAAAATCAAATGGGAAGACGGAACAAGGGATGACATGGACGCCGATGATCTCCACAAATACTTGGTTCACAAAGTGGATGACCATCTCCGCGACTTCTCTCCCTCGAGTGATGACGAGTTAGAGAATGAGGATTCTCGCATGGAGGTAGAAAGTGCATTTTCAACTCCCCCTCGCGCCAAATCACGAGGAAAGGGGAAGAAAATGGCTGCCTTCGACACACATGACTCTGAATCACCAACCAGCGTCGTAGACACTGAACGCATTCATAAGCCTTTGGCTACGCGACGTAAAGCTCATTGTATCCGTGAGATGATTGATAAGGACTCACGGAGCAAAATAAAGGGCCCCAAAACAAGCCTAAGACCTGCGACGGGAAGCCGCGCATCTAAGCGTCTTAGGGGGGGTGTCCGAGTAGAGCCTCGGCCCACGGACAAGACCTTGGATAATCCTAATTCCGATTCTGGAATCGATGACGGATCATCCTCGTCCGATGGCAACACTGATGAAAGTGATAGCGAAGAGTCAGAGGGAGGAAAAGTTGCTAAAACTTTATTGCCTTCCTACTTTCGAGATAGTGAACTGGTAGCAAACCTGAAATGGTTTACTGTTCTACCTAACTCACGAATGACTTTCTTCAAACTTTGCGATGCTATAGGGGTAAACCCCAAATATCGGAGAGCCTATTTCGATTGGCTTGGACCGACATTTGGCCCGAAAGGCACAGCCATTCACTCCACGAGGACTCTAGTCACTGGACTAAAATCCACGCGTGGGGGCAATGTTGGTTGCAAATTCTCATCCCCCTGGGGGGTGGGACGCAAACACTTTATCAGAGAGGGAGGTGTATTTCCAATACCATCCGGGAAGATGTGGAATACATTCAAACTCAAACGAGATAGGGCCGACGATGACGGAAATCCTCAACATAGGAACTCCGATCACGTTGGTAAAGCTTTCAGACGAGAAATCGTGAAAGCATACGCAACAACTAGGATTGTTCGAGAGATCGTAGATGATCCATTGACAATTGAACGTTATTATGCGTACCTAGCCAAACCTGGTAGTAAAGAATCTCTCTTTCCAAAATATGATGATCATAAATCCAGACAAGAACAGATCGTGCGGATTCTAGCAAACGGTAAGTTTGAGGGTGAGGAAGGTGGGATAGTCGATCCGAGAACCGGAAAACTAATCCCACCCAAATCATTCAAAACAATGCTTACTCGAGCTGACCGCGAGGAGTGGGCAAAAGCCACTCTTAAAGAATTGGACTCCCTAGACTCACTAGGGGTGCTCGATCACGATCACACTCTTGAAGAGATTAGGAAACAAGGGATTAAACACTCCCCGGTTCCTATGATGCTCATCTATGACGCCAAATATAAACCCGATGGAACTTTTGACAAGTTCAAAGCCCGCGACGTAGTCTGCGGGCACAAAGGTTTTATGCGGCAAGGAGAACACTTTACCACAACTTTCTCTGCTGCCCCAAGTCTGGTAACCACGCGATTGCTCCAAGTATTACATGTAGCTCTCAAGCTCAAACGTAAAGCTTGGGACATCGCCACGGCATACTTATGGGCGCCATGTCGCGAGAACGAAAGGATACCCATAAGGTATCCCGTAGGTCTCAGACGATATGATAAGAAGACTGGCGAGGAACTATATGCAATTCTGAAAAAGAACTGCTATGGTATGCCTCAAGCTGACCGTCGTTATTCCCAGCTTCGAGACTCTTTCATTCTTGAAAGATTCAACAAGGATGGGTGGTCAGTTAAAAAGGCAAGGATGGACCCTTGTTTATTCATCTTCCAGTCTCCTAAGGGAAAGACAACGTATGTGTCAATTCACACCGACGATTGTGAAGGTGTTGGGGACAATTCCCAAGACCTTGACTTCATCGCCGATGAATTCCATAAACGTTTCAAAGTAAAAGTTGGAGACCCTCGCTTTATGCTTGGGATCAAGCGGGAAGTATCAGAGTCAAAACGTAACAAGAACGTCACGTACATGACTATGACACAACCCGACTTTGTGGAAACAACATACGCAACACATAAGCACCTCCTTACTCAAGGGGTGCCCGAAACACCATTTCCGGCGGGGGAATTCCTGCACTTAACCCAATCCGAGCCGGATCCCAAGATTCATGACAAATACCACAAAATGGGGTACATGAATATTGTGGGATCACTCCTTTGGGGTGCTCGGAATTGCTACCCCGAAATGCTATACGGAGTGACACAATGCTGTCGCCTTATGTCAAAACCCGATGCCAAGGCATGGAGTTGCGCATGCCACATGCTCCAATACATGTATTCACAAAAGACACGCGGAATTCGATTCCGAAGTGATGGTGACGGTAGTCCGATTTGTTACTATGACAGTAGCAATAAGGCCGACCCGTCTGACGGCAAGTCCCAATGGGGGTATTGCATCTATATGTTTAACGGTCCTATAGATTGGGGGTGTAAGAAACACAACCACGTTGGAGTATCATCACATCACAATGAGTATATGGCGCTAAGTCACGCCACCAAAGCGGTGGTATTCATACGTCAACTACTTTGTGAAATGGGTCTAGGACACCTCGTAAAAGAGGCAACACCTGTTCTCGGCGACAATGATTGCACAACAACATTGTCTCGCGAGGACATGGTGACTCCTGGAAATAAGTTTTTCCTTATCGATTACCACTTTTGCAAGGAGCAATTGGAGTTGGGTCAAATCTCGACCCGACGAGTGGATACGAAGGATAATCTTTCCGATTTGTTCACCAAAGCAGTCTCAAGAGAGGACATACGGAGATTGAGGGACGGACTAACCGGATATGGTGACCTCCTACCTCCTCCTAACCCACCTCCTGATGACTAGGAAGTTGAAAGATCATATCTATCAACACTTCCGCCCAGATAGCCGTCTGGAACCAATCACGTTAAAACTGATTGGCATCTACACGCAAAGAACAAACCCACGTGTGCAAACCGTGATACACAAACAAACGAAAGGACAACAACGACGAGATGTAACTCCATGAAGCTCAGTTACCCCCAACGGAAACGGGGGCGCAAATCCGCACTTCCGTGACTATCCGGACGCGGAGAAGAATCATTTGAGAAATTCAAACGAATTATCATGATTACTGAAGATGGGATTCACAAGACAGCAACACGTTGCTGAAGACATATGGACGCTTCTGATTTCTGATCCTAAGGCTTGTCTATCATTTCATGATAAGCACAAGTCTTGGATCGGGGGTGAGTTGTAAATCAGACGGTCCTGAATGATCATATCATGCGCATCTGCGCATGGTCATATCATGCGCATCTGCGCATGGGCTAATAATGTGAAAATGCAGTTACGCATTTGAAACATTAAGGCTGGTCAGAAAAGGAATCTGATCCCATGATTCAGAATTGGCTCAACGGCTTTTCTGATCATAGGCTCCAGCTGTCAAACAGGATCTGATTCATTTCTTAGGGGGTGAAATTAGGAATCAGTAACATGGATCCTCATGTAACCGTGAGGATGCAGATCACTATTCCACCAAGACAAGTTTTTGAAACTGTTTGGAATTTCCCCATGGATCATTTCCTATTTAGTGAAAAGGATCCTCGATATTTATCGAGGATACCTTACACTATAGTAATCACTATCCTACTTCCGAGTGACAACTATCCAAGTGGATTTGTCGGTTGGGCAGTAGTATTTAAGTGAGAAATTTTCGTAAAAATTAATAAAGTACAATTTCGACTACAACACTCTTCTGTCGCACGAGCCTTAACGACTGGACGAAAGGACCGAGTACAGCACACAGCTGTCCCTCAACGGTCAAACGGCCGCGGTCGCATCGAGCACAAGACGCGCCTGCTGTCTTCCTCATCCACCTGCTCAGCATCAGCCTGCCTAGAGCTACTACAGGTTCTCTCTCCGGGTGGTCGATCCCGGAGTCAGGTATCAAGCCTGTTGGTAGCACACATGCATGCTTGACTTGCTAGTCAGAGCATTAGCACGACGATCCCGATGCACAGCCGGTGCTTTATCACCATCGGTATCGGGTATGTCTATCCCTGTGTGTTGATTAGTATTAATCACACTCTTCGCACACCAGGGTATAGACATAGGCACACGCACGGGACATGGCTGTCCCCGGTTCGCAGCGGAGCCTGCGTGTGCACTCCCCGTCGTCTTGCCAGCCGACTCATCCGACATCCAGATGAGAGCCTCCGCTTGTCTTAACAATGTTTGGCCACGTGCTGTTATTATTATGATGAGTATCGTATGCTCACCCATAATATTATCAGCCATCCATTCACGTTAGGATGCTAGCACTAATATCGATATTGACATGTTGAAGCATGCTTTGGAGGCTGCATTAATATGCAGACCACCATCCCTTAACGGGCAACTGTCATGTATTAGTGTAAGAGATTAAGTGGGGTTTTGCGCACGTATTCGCGCTTTATTATTACCCAATAATATCGCGCACTCATGCGTGAGCCCCACCACCTCACAACTGTTATGGGCCTGGGTGTGTATCCTCGTGTCGCCACGAGGATGCAGATCACTAGGCTCTGCATGCTGCATAATAGTATGACAATGACATTGTCATCCCTTAAGGTTTAATATTACCCGGGTGTTCTGGACATCCGGTTACTCTACGCTGCGCTTTGAGCTGTGCATCTAGCATTATGATAATGCTATCTGCCGTCGTATGTTGTTTTGTACTTTAAGATGCTAATCATGCTTAATGCTTTATGTGTTTGCAGACCTGATGGCTGGACTAATTCGCGTTGGAAAGGCACAGGTTCTCACCATCACGCTGCACGCCAGGCGCTTCGACAAAGCACAGGACCTAGCGCTGCTCACGTTGTGCCCCCTTCATGATGACACTGATCCAAATG
>OCVR010003028.1_pt1 | contig 12182 bp, 5 predicted proteins | sample 1539091 | NCBI WGS metagenome assembly OCVR01 (sample SAMEA3355530, study PRJEB22509) | marine metagenome | biome: marine; feature: coastal ocean; material: water | place: USA | collected 2010-08-07 | depth 16 m | reverse complement strand
CCATGCGACGCATGGAGGGCCACGAGCGCGCCGCCGTGCTCGAGCGCCTGGGCGAGGGGATGCTGGCGCGACGCGATGAGCTCAGCGGCGTGCTGGTGCGCGAGGCGGGGAAGCCCCTTCAGTTCGCCGCCGGCGAGGTCGACCGGGCGCTGGAGACCATCCGCATCTCTGCGCGGGTCGCGATGGAAGCGAGCGGTGGCTTCCTCCCGCTCTCCTCCAGCCCGGCGAATACCGGGTACCGCGGGAGCTACATGCGGGTCCCGGTCGGTGTGTGTGGGTTCATCACCCCGTTCAACTTCCCCCTGAACCTCGTGGTGCACAAGGTGGCGCCGGCCATCGCAGCGGGCTGTCCGTTTGTCCTCAAGCCGGCGAGCAGCACACCGCTCAGCGCGTTGATCCTCGGTGAGATCCTTGCGGACAGCGGGTTGCCGGAGGGGGCCTTCTCGATCCTCCCTGCGAGGGGGGCGGACGCGGAGCCACTCGCCACCGACGATCGGGTCGCCAAGCTCTCCTTTACTGGCTCGGATGAGGTGGGTTGGATGCTGAGGCGGAGAGCGGGGAAGAAGCGCGTCACGCTGGAGCTGGGAGGGAACGCGGCGGCCATCGTGGACGAGACCGCCGACCTGGCGGATGCGGCGCAGCGAATTGCGTTCGGTGGCTACTACCAGGCGGGGCAGAGCTGCATCAGTGTGCAGCGGGTCATCGTCGTGGATGAGGTCTACGAGGCCTTCCGGGAGCTCCTCGTCGAGGCGGTCTCGGGCGTTGTCCACGGGGACCCGTCGCTCGCGGCGGTGACCGTGGGCCCCTTGATCTCCGAGGCCGACGCGATGCGCGTGGAGGAGTGGGTCGGCGGCGCGATTCAAGCCGGCGCGACGCTGCTCTGTGGCGGCCCCAGGGAGAGCTCTGTCGTGCCCGCGACGCTCCTCGAGGGGGTCCCTGCCGGGGAGCCCGTGCTCGATGAAGAGGTCTTCGGGCCGGTGGTCTGCCTCGTCCGCGTGAGGAACTTTGACGCGGCGCTCGTCGAGGCCAACAGGACTCGATTTGGCCTCCAGGCGGGGGTGTTTACACGGGACCTGCTACGGGCTCACCGGGCCTGGGACGAGCTCGAGGTGGGGGCCGTGATCGTCGGAGACATCCCCTCGTGGCGGGCGGACGTCATGCCCTACGGTGGGGTCAAGGACTCCGGCCTTGGTCGCGAGGGGCCGGCGAGCGCCGTGGAGGAGATGACCGAGCTGCGACTCATGGTCATTCGCGATCCGAGCCGAAGCTGACGGGCGGCGCGTGGTCAGGGGTGGCGCGGCGGGTAGACTCGCCGCCGCAATGGATTGGTTGGACGTGAAAGACTCGCTGGCTGAAGCGGCGGAGCAGAGTGACGAGACGCTCACCGAGGGTCTCAACCCGCAGCAGCGGGAGGCGGTGCTCAACGGCGATGGGCCCCTCTTGATCGTGGCTGGTCCGGGCTCGGGGAAGACACGGGTCGTGACGACTCGCATCGCGAACCTGATCCTGAACCGCGGCGTGGCCCCCTGGGAGATCCTGGCGATCACCTTCACCAACAAGGCCGCCAAGGAGATGCGGGAGCGGGTGGAGCGCCTGGTCCCGGCGGGCGATGGAGGCGCGCCCTGGATCGGCACCTTCCACTCCATGTGCGCCCGGATCCTGCGCAGAGAGATCGACGCGCTCGACGGGTACACGCGGGACTTCTCGATCCACGACACCGGAGACCGTAACGGCCTGATCAAGTCGATCGTGAAGGAGCTGGGGTATGACCCCAAGCGCTTCCGTGCGCAGGTCATCGGCGGGTGGATCTCCTCGCGGAAGAACAACCGTGGCCGCGAGGACGGACTCCAGCTCTCCGACGGGAGCATGGACGAGGACGTCTATCACGCCGTGGAGAAGAAGTATCGGGAGCGGATGCAGCAGCAGAACGCCCTCGACTTCGACGACCTCCTGCTCAAGGTCCTCGACCTGTTCGACAATCACCCCGGGGTCCGGGATGGCTACGCGCGCCGCTTCCGGCAGGTGCTCGTGGACGAGTATCAGGACACGAACCGCGTGCAGTACCTGCTGGTCCGGCACTTCGCGTCCTTCCACCAGAACCTGACGGTCTGCGGCGACCCGGACCAGTCCATCTATGCCTGGCGGGGCGCGGACATCCGCAACATCCTCGACTTCGAGCAGGACTTCCCGAGCGCCAAGGTCGTGCGCCTCGAGCAGAACTACCGCAGCACGGCGCGGATCCTGGACGCGGCGAACGTGGTGATTGCGAACAACCAGGCGCGCAAGGACAAGGACCTGTTCACGGAGGGTGAGCAGGGCGAGCAGATCGCCGTCATCGAGTGCGGCGACGAGAACGACGAGGCGCGGGAGATCGCGGCGCAGGTGCGGTCCCATGTGGCGCGCGGCGGCCGCTACGGGGACTGCGCGGTGCTGTATCGCGCCGGGTTCCTCCAGCGCGCGATCGAGACGGCGCTCCGCTATGACTCGGTGCCCTACCAGGTGGTCGCGGGGCTGGAGTTCTACCAGCGCAAGGAGATCAAGGACGTGGTGGCGTACCTGCGGCTCGCCCTCAACCCTGCGGATGACGTGGCCTTTGTTCGAGTCGTGAACACACCGTCCCGCGGGGTGGGGGACACGAGCCTGGCCCGGTTGGCGTCCTTCGCGGCGGAGCGTGGGCTCTCCCTGTCGGCCGCGCTGCGCGACCCGCTCGCCCTTGAGGCGATCCGTGGCCGGGCGAAGAAGGGCCTGGCCACCTTCGGTGAGCTCATGGAAGAGCTCGCGCCAGCGCGTGAGTTGGACGCGGCTGTGGCCCTGGATGTCGTGCTCGAGGCCATCGACGTGGACCGCTGGATGGCCGAACTTGACGACGGCACCTCGACGGTGGACCGCGCGGCCAACGTGGAGGAGCTGCGCGCCTTCGCCGCCGAGTACGACTCGCGGCAACCTGACGGCAAGCTCCGTGGGATGCTGGAGGAGGTCGCCCTCGTCGCAGACACCGACGCCTACGAGGGCGATGAGGACCGGGTCAAGCTCATGACCCTCCACGCGTGCAAGGGGCTGGAGTTCCCCTTCGTTGTGATCGCGGGTGCGGAGGACGAGCTGCTGCCTCACGAGCGCGCCGTGGATGAGGCCGAGGACCCGGACACGGCGATCGAGGAGGAGCGGCGGCTCTTCTACGTTGGGATCACCCGCGCCATGAAGCGGCTGCTCATCACGCACACGACCTTCCGCAGCTTCTACGGCGGCGGACGGCCCACCCTCCCGTCTCGATACCTGCGGGAGCTCCCCGAGGGGGACGTCGCTGGCGTCGGGCCCGAGGAGCGCGAAGAGGAGGCGCTGGGCGCCTTCGACCCTGTGGAGGGAACCGGGGCAGGGCTGGTCGTGGGAGAGCTAGTTCAGCACCCGCACTTCGGGCGCGGGCGGATCGAGGCGCTCGCGGGCGCGGGGATCAACGCTCGGGCCACGGTGGTCTTCAATACCGCCGGCCGCAAGCAGCTGCTCCTGCAGTACGCCTCGTTGGAGCGCCTGGAAGCATGAGCGCTCAGGACGCCGGGGGGCCCGCGAGGTTGCCCGAGGAGGTGCAGATGGCCTTCGACCGTGTCCTCGCTCAGGCGCAGGAGCTGGGCGTGGTGACCTCCCTTGGCACCTATGCGCGGCAGGCGCTGGAGGCCGCTGAGGTCGCCTGCGCCCCGGCGGCGCCGGGAGGGTCGGCCGCAGGCGTCGCCCAACCAGCAGAGCCGAGCGGCCGCTTCGGGATGGTCGGGTCCAGCCCTCCCATGCTCGAGCTCTTCGCGATGATTGACCGCGTCGCGGCCTCTGGTGTGCCCGTCTTGATCCAAGGGGAGACGGGGACCGGAAAAGAGCTGGTCGCCCGGGCGCTCCACGACGCGAGCCCCCGCAAGGCCGGGCCCTTCCTCGCTGAGAACTGCGCCGCCATCTCCGAGAACCTCCTGGAGAGCGAGCTCTTCGGTCACAAGAAGGGGGCGTTCACCGGCGCGGTGGCGGACCGCCCGGGGCACTTCATGGTGGCGGATGGGGGGACGGTCTTCTTGGACGAGGTTGGGGACATGCCGCTGTCCATGCAGGCCAAGCTGCTGCGAGTCCTCCAGGACGGCGAGGTCCGCGCCGTCGGCGCCAATACGACCCGGAAGGTGGACGTTCGGATCATCGCCGCGACCCATCGCGACCTCCCCTCGGCCGTGGCCAGCGGGGCCTTCAGGGAGGACCTGATGTTTCGTTTGAATGTGGTCACGCTCCATCTCCCGCCCCTTCGGGACCGGGGGGATGACGTACGAGCCATCGCCCGGGCTCTCCTCCCGGGGATCGCCGAGGAGGTTGGCCGGGAGGCCTCAATCACCGAGGAGGCCCTCGCCGCTCTCGCGACCTGGTCCTGGCCGGGGAATGTCCGTGAGCTGGAGAACGAGCTGCGCCGCGCCGTGGCGCTCTCGGGGGGCGTGATCCGGCCCGCGGACCTTTCACCTCGGGTCCTCGCCGTCTGATTCGGGGGGCCGCGTCGGGAGTGGGGCGGCGCCGGATTCCCGCTAGGTCCGATTGCTCCTCGACAGGGAGTTCTCGTCCCGGCTTCAATGGGGCCATGGCGAGACTCACACTCGATGAAGGCGGCGAGGTCCGCAGGTTCAAGCTCTCTTCCGGCAAGCTCACCTTCGGGAGCGGCGAGGGTGCGACCCTCAAGCTCAGCTCGGAGGACGTGGCGGAGCGCCATGGCGTCATCGAGATGGGGCCAGAGGGAGCCACGCTTCAGCTGGCCAAGGGGGTCATGCCGGCCAAGGCGGGGGGGGCTCAGATCTCGGGCTCGTACCTCATGAAGGACGGTCAGGCGGTCTCCATCGGGAGCGCAAAACTCACCGTCCAGTACGACGAGGGCGAGGGGCCCGCGAAGCCCAAGGCCGCCAGCACCTCTCGCCGAGGATCGTCGGCTCGAGGGAAGGGCGGGTCTGGCGGCGGGCGTGTCGCGTCGAGCCGTCGGCAGCAATCCAAGGGGCCGGCCATCCCGGCCGGTGTCGTCGCCGGCGCCGTGGTCCTCGTCTTGGTCATCGTGGCCTTCATGCTGCTCAACCAGACCTCCAAGGGGCTGGCGGGCGAGAACTTCGACTTCACCGCTGAGTGGAATCGCTACCAGCGAGAGCGGCAGGACGATCCCGTAGGTGCCCGGGCGACCCTGACGCAGCTCGCGGCCGAGCAGCTGACCCCGGATCAGCGACGGATGGTCGAGAAGGCCGAGACCGTCAAGGATGAGCTCATGGATGAGCTGGACGACTCGGTCCGCAACACAGGGATCAACCCCTGGAAGGACGCGCGGCTGATCAATTACTCGGAGAGCAAGTGGAACCCCAAGGGCGAACGCCCCCACGCCCGCGTGTTCATGAATCGAGCGAAGTGGTTCGTTGATGAATTTCCGACTCACCCTGACGTGGATCGTGTCCGGCGCTTGATGGACCGGATCGGACCCGTCGCCGAGTTGGACAGCGACGACACCCTCGAGGACATTCGCTGGGAGGTCTGGGGGCTGACCGCGGCGGAGCCCAAGGACTTCCGCGGCGGCTTCGGGGCCATCGACCGGTTTGCCGCAACGGCGGCTGGACCGGACGCGACCGGGGCCGAGCAGCTACGGCAGGAGTTGGTCACCGCCGAGAAGGAGTTCTACGAAGAGAAGCTCGCGGACGCGGCGGTGGTCTACGACAAGCAGACGTACCCCAAGAAGTACGATCCCTCGGAAGCCATCGATGACATGGTCCGGATCATCGTGTGCTGCCAGACCGAGGCGCTCCGGGACGATGCGGCGCAGCGTCTCCTCCAGATCACGGAGTTCACGCCGGCGCTGCTCAATGGCTACAAGCGGTCCAACCCAGCCTCGCAGCCGTTCCGCTACAAGCGGCTCTTGGGCGAGGCTGACATCCGCGCCTTTGCCGAGGAGAATGGCCTGGAATGAGGGCGCGGTACCCCGCTGACGGGAGCGGGGTACCTTTAAGGAACCGCGCGGTCGCCACATGCGTCCATAGGGGCCCTTGGGCCCTCTGAGCGCTCCAGCTGGACGGTCGCCGTCACTGGGTCTCTGATTGGGACCCTGCCGCTGGCGAGCTCAGCGCCTGCCCGTGACCTTCATCCATGCGAAGCCTGACCCTCCTCCTCCTCAGCGCCGTCACGGCGGCGCAGGTGACGGCTCAGAGCGGGAACGGCTTCACCAGCATCGGCACCCAGACTGGGAGGGCGCCGGCGCGGGCTGGCAAGGCCCTGTCGGCCGTGCCTTTTCTCTGGGCACAGAATGGGCTCGGCCCCATTGAGCTCGACGAGAGCAACGGCGCTGCAGCCGCAGGGGATGGCGCCGCCCTGACGATCGGAGGGCAGAGCTACGCCCGCGGCATCGGCTGCTACTCAACCAGCGCGATCGCATTTGACCTCCAGCGAAGGGCCTTCGCGTTCAGCAGCTGGGTCGGCGTCGATGACTCCGTGGGCAACTCGGGGTCCGTGGTCTTCGAGGTGCTCGGGGACGGGGCCGTCCTCTACAACTCTGGCCTGTTGACGGGTTCCGACGCACCCGTGTTCACCGGCCGGCTCAACCTGCGTGGTGTCCGCGAGCTGGTCCTGGTCGTTCATGACGGCGGGGATGGGTCCCAGAATGACCTCGCCGACTGGGCCGACGCCTTCCTGTCCGCGCCGCGGTTCCAGCCTGGCGACGGGTCGGCCCTCAGGTCGACGCGCGGGGAGTGGCTCCCCGCCGAGTCTTGGCCGGTCGATCCGATCCAGTCCGTGCTGCTGGACTCTGGCGAGCTCCTCACCTTCTCGAGCGCGGTCGTCAGCGGACCGGGCACGCTGCCTCCGACGGACCCCCACGACACGACCGTCGTGGACCTCTTTGACCCCAGCACCGGGGTTCATACTCCCGCGGACCACTCGAGCGCGGAGCTCTATGGCGCTGCGCTCTCGCGGCTCTCCACCGGCGAGCTCCTCGCCCTCGGCGGCTACGCGGGCCGGACGTCCTCGTCGGCACCGATCGGCGCGGATCAGCTCAGCCGCTTCGACTCGTCTACCGGGACCTGGATCCCGCTCGCACCCTCAGGCGAGGCCTGGCATGGCGCCGCCGGCCTCACCCTCGGAGACGGCTCCTTCCTCGCGCTCGGCGGAGCAGACTCGGGCTCGGTGAACACGGTCCCGGCGCGCTTCGACGGCGAGGCCTGGACCCGGCTCCCCGGCGCGGATCTTGGCGCCTGGTTGAACGCGGGCATCGGCGCCGTCGACGGGTTGTTCCCCTTCGTTCACCTGAGCCCCGAGGGCGACGTCGTCGTCGCCGGATGGGATCAGAACCTCGGAGTCATCGAGACCGAGGGTGGAGGATCCTGGGCCTTCCAGGGGCAGCGAGAGTCCATGGAGCGGATCTGGGGGTCCGCCGCAAGCCTCGGGTCCGATCGGATCCTGGTGCTCGGCGGGGTGGACCGCTTCTCCAGCGTTCCGGATGCTGCCCGCTCGGCGGTGGTGATCGACGTCACGGGCCCGACCCCTGCGGTCTCGAGCGCGGGGGAGATGATGTTCCGGCGGGCGGACCATGACGCGACGGTGCTCGCGGATGGAACGGTGCTCGTGACCGGGGGATCCCGACGGCACAACCCCGTCTCGACGTCGACGGCGATTCGGGTCGCAGAGCTCTGGGACCCCGCGACCGGAGAGTGGGCCTTCTGCGCCGCGTCGAGCGAGCCCAGGGGCTACCGCTCCACCTCGATTCTCCTGCCCGACGCCACGGTCTGGACGGGCGGCGGCGTCTCGAGCCCGGGCGTCGGCTCCCTCTCATCCGAGATCTTCCGGCCGCCTTACCTCTTCTCGACGGCCACTGGCCAGCTCGCGCCGCGCCCCGAGATCGTCGCGGCGCCTGAGGCGCTGGCGTACGACGCGCCGTTCCAGGTCCAGCTCTCGGGCGCTGCCGCCGTCTCGCGCGCCACCCTCGTCCGCCTCGGCAGCGCGACCCACGGGATCAACACCGACCAGCGGTGCCTCGAACTCTCCTTCACTCAGAGCGGCGCCTCCCTCGACCTCACGAGCCCGCTCAACGGCAACGTCGCCCCGCCGGGCGCGTACATGCTGTTCGTGATCGACGGGCAGGGCGTCCCCTCCGTGGCGCGGCTGATCCGGCTCCGCCGCGCGGCCCCCGTGACCTGGGAGGTGCTCCCGTCCACGGACGGCTCGGTGCTGACCTGCCGCCACGAGTCGGCGATGGTCACGGTCAACGGCCGGCTCTACCTGATGGGGGGGCGGGGCAACCGCCCGACTGAGGCCTTCGACCCGACCACGGGCGAATGGACGTCCATGGGGCTGCCGCCCTTCGAGATCAACCACTTCCAGCCGGTCGTCCTCGGTGGGATCGTCTACATCGTCGGTGCGTTCACGGGGTCCTATCCGAACGAGACCAGCGTCTCCAACATCTGGACCTGGGACCCAGCCACGGACCAGTGGGCGCAGGGGCCACTGATCCCCGCGGCGCGCCGCCGCGGCGCCAACGGCGTATTCGTACGGGACGGGAAGATCTACCTCCTCGGTGGTAACAACCAGGGCCATAACGGCGGGGCGCGAGCCTGGTTCGACGAGTACGACCCCTCGAGCCAGACGTGGCAGGCGCTCCCCGATGCGCCGCGCGCCCGCGATCACTTCAGCACCGTCGTGATCGGGAATCGCCTCGTGGCTGCTGGCGGACGAACGACCACGCAGCCGAACCCGTTTGCCAACACGATCGGCGCGGTCGATATCTACGACTTCAGCTCCGGGCAGTGGTCGACCATCGCCCGTGACCTCCCGACACCGAGGGCCGGCGCCCTGGCGACGCCGGTCGGCCGCTTCGCAGTGGTCATTGGAGGTGAGAGCACCACGCAGCAGGACGCACACGACGAGTGTGAAGCCCTCGACGTGATCGCGGGGCGCTGGACGACCCTGCCGTCGCTCGTCGACGGAAGACACAGCGGCGGAATCGGCGCGGTGGACGGACGTATCTATGTGGCCTCGGGTTCGGGGCGACGGGGCGGTTCTCCGGAGCTGGACACCCTTGAGGTGATTGACGGCGAAGCGGCCATTGAGCTGGCCGACCCGAACGGGGTGGAGAACGGTGCTTTCGATCACGGGCTCAGCGGGTGGCAGTCCAGCGGCGTCGCCGACCTCGTGCCGGTGGGAGGGGTCGCCGCGCCCGCGGTGCGGCTCAATGACTCATCGCTTTGGGCGCTCACCGGGGCGCTTGGGGCCACCAGTTGCGAGCTGAACGCTCTGCTACGCACCAGCGGCAGCGGCGCCTCAAGCCTCTCATTGGAGGCCCTGGACGCCTCCCAGGCCGTCCTGGCCACCGTCTCGGTGCCTGTGGCGGCCACCGTCGATTACGCGTGCGTGCAGGCCAGCCTCTCCATCCCGGCCGGCGCTCAGTCCCTCCGCGTGACCGCCACCGCCTCTGGCGGGCAGTTCCTGTTCGTGGACGACGTCGTCCTCGTCAGGAACTGAGACACTTAATTCATTCGACGCCCTCTGCGGACTGCCGGAACATCTCTCAGACGCGGGCCGTCTTCCCACGGTCCCGCTAGCTCTCCCCAACCCCCATCTCGATGAAACTCCTCCCGCGCTTGATCCCCGCAGCCCTTCTGGTGGCAGCGCCGTTCGCCCACGCCCAGGAAGCCTCCAGCCCGTCCACCTTCGTGGAGTTCCAGGAAATCGAGGGGGAACTCGAGTTCTCCGGCGTCATGTGCGCCCGGCCGCTTCAGGTCTCGAGCGCCGCTGAGCGTGGTCAGACCCCGGACGAGGCGCGCCGCTTGCAGGAGCTCGCACGTCGGGCGCTGGAGTCCTTCGAGCTGAAGGAGTACGTGGGTGCGACCGACGAGTACCTGTTCTTCGTCCCCTCGGGCGCCACCGAGACCAGCGTCGCGAACGACCTGCTCGTGACCGGCGCCTTCCAGTACGTCGAGCCGGACTGGACCGTCTATCCGATCGCTTGCCCTGACGACAGTCAGTTCAATCAGCAGTGGCATCACCAGGCGAACCGCATGGCCTCCTGCGCGGCCTGGGACCAGGAGACGGGTGACCCGAGCATCGTGGTCGCGATCTGCGATACGGGCATCCTGCTCTCGCACGTCGACCTGCAGCTGTACCGTCAGGAGGGCTACCACGCTCCCTCGGATACCTGGGAGAGCCAGGGCGGTCCGATCGAGGACATCAACGGGCACGGCACCCTCTGCGTCGGTACCTCCGCAGCGAACGGTGACAACAGCATCGGCGTCTCAGGTGTTGGTTGGCACCTCGGGCACCGCACCATGCGGGTGACCGACTCCACGAACGGCGGCGCGTCACTCTCCAACCTCACCCGGGCGGCTCGCTCTGCAGCGGAGGTCGGTGACAAGGTGGCCAGCGTGAGCTACAGCGGCGTTCAGTCCGGCTCGGTGAACTCGACCGGCACCTACGTCCGCGGCCTCGGCGCCCTCCTCGTCTGGGCGGCAGGCAACTCATCGGACGTCCTCTCAGGGAGCCGGGACGACGACGTGATCGTCGTCGGCGCCACGACCTCCTCGGATGCGCTCGCCTCCTTCTCGAACCGCGGTTCGTTCGTGGACCTCACCGCGCCCGGCCAGGGCGTCCGGACCACCAATGACAGCGGCGGCTACAGCAACGTGAGCGGCACGAGCTTCGCTTGCCCCATGACGGCCGGGCTCTGCGCGCTGATCTGGTCGAAGAACCCGAGCCTGACCCCGCAGCAGGTGGAGGACGTGCTCCGCATGTCCTGCGACGACCTCGGCGCCGCTGGCGTCGACGACAACTTCGGCTTCGGCCGGATCAACTCGGACATCGCGATGCAGATGACGCCGGCGACGTCGGTGGGGATCTCCTTCCCCGTGGCGCGTCCGGATGAGGTCAGCCCGGCTGGGGGAGATACCCTGGACGTGATCGTCACCCCCGGGACCGACGCGGCGGACACCGCTGCCGCGCTGGTCTGGTTCGACACCGGCGCCGGCTTCGTCTCGGAGCCGCTCCCCTTCATCGGGAACGACACCTTCCGGGCCACCTTCCCCGCGGCGGCTTGCCCGTCACAGATCGACTACTACTTCGAGTTCCCCCTCGTGAGCGGCAGCACCGCGCTGGCCCCGTCCTCTGGAGCAGCCGCGGCCTACTCCGCCCAGGCCATCGAGCGGAACATCGTCTTCACGGATGACCTTGAGGCGACCAGCGGCTGGACCGCGGGCCTCGCGGGCGACACGGCGACCACAGGTGTGTGGGTGCTCGTGGATCCGATTGGCACGGCGGCGCAGCCCGAGGACGACCACACCCTCGGCGGCTCGCTCTGCTTCGTCACCGGTCAGGGGAGCCCCGGCGGCTCGCTGGGCGAGAATGACGTGGACGGCGGCTTCACCACGCTGCTGTCTCCGGCCATCGATGTGTCGACCTCAGCCGACCCCTACATTGGCTACTGGCGCTCGTACAACAACTCGGCGGGCTCCAACACCGACGACATCTTCACGGTGGACGTCTCGGCGGACGGCGGCTCCACCTGGGTCAACGTCGAGACCCTCGGCCCGGCGGCCGAGGCTGGCGGGTGGGCGCGTACGACCTTCCGCGTCAGCGACCTCGTCTCCGCGACCGGTTCGGTGACCCTGCGCTTCATCGCGGCGGACCTCGGGAGCGGCTCGATCGTCGAGGCGGCAGTGGACGACCTCGAGGTCTTCGAGCTCTGCCCCGCGAACTGCGGCTTCCAGTCGTACTGCACCTCGTCTCCTAACTCGACCGGCCTCTCCGCGGTCATGTTCCCTGGTGGGAGCGCGAGCATCGGTGCGAACGACCTCCTGCTCGTGGCGTCCGGCTGCCCCGGCGGCACGATTGGCATCTTCGCCTACGCGCCGGACCGCGCCACGGCGCCGGTCGGAAACGGGACGCTCTGCCTCGGGTCTGTGATCCGGCTGGGCGTGTCCTCGGCGGACTTCTTCGGGACCGCGATCCTCCCGTTCGACAACACGGCGCCGCCCAACCCGAGCGGACAGGTCGCGGTGGGTGAGACCTGGAACTTCCAGTTCCTGTACCGCGACCTCGCCGGTGGCGGCGCGCTGTTCAACCTGACCGACGGTCTCAGCGTCACCTTCTGCCCCTGAGCCAGGGCGTCCTCCGCGGAGGACCCCGGCCTCCAGGGGGGATCACCCCTCCCTGGTCCTGCGGCC
>OCVR010003026.1_pt1 | contig 12190 bp, 5 predicted proteins | sample 1539091 | NCBI WGS metagenome assembly OCVR01 (sample SAMEA3355530, study PRJEB22509) | marine metagenome | biome: marine; feature: coastal ocean; material: water | place: USA | collected 2010-08-07 | depth 16 m | reverse complement strand
GTGTTCGATTGGTACGACTTAAATGAAGATGGGAAAACGGATGCGATTGATCTGAAGGAATTCAGGAAAGTTATTGCACAATGGGTTGCCAATGTTGTTGATTTTCGCGATCGGGATTCCATTATGACTCCCTTCGTTTTTGATTTGAATCCATGGGACGGGTGGGATGTCGATGGGAGTATTTTTGAGCCGGACAATGGAGCCGCACCAGACATGCGGTTGGTTGTTTGGGGAGCCGAACGTCCGGAGTTGCTAATTACGGAAACGCTCGCGACCCATGATCGTAGGACGCAGGACCTCGCACAGGAAGATGTCATTGATGGAGAGACCGCGGCCTACTCAAATGATCAACAAGCACCGGATCGGCGGGACGAAGATTTTGACAGTCATTTGGTCCCGAAGGTATCCGCATTTTTTGAGCTGTATAATCCATGGGTCATGAATGATGCGAACCAAGTTCGCCCGCGTGAACTTTATGACGCGGGCTTGAACGGCGTCGATCTGCAAAAAACATCTCCAGACGGTACCAGTCCTGTTTGGCGATTGGTTGTCACTGAGACGGATGAGGAAACGCTTGACCCTGACGATGCGTCCCGCAATCCAAGCGGTAAGTCAATCACTCCCGTGCGAAGGATTTATTTCAGCCGTCCATCGTTCACTGTTGACATTGGGCCAGAGGTGTATTTCCCGGAGGACGACATCAAAGCCGGTTTTGTGAGCCCCGGTCGTTATGCGGTCGTTGGAACCGCAGGACAAAAAGTTGGACAACGGTTTGATAATTATATGGGTCGGAGAATTACGCCCGAGGCACTCGATGCCAATGAGCTTCAAAACATGACGCGCCGAATAAGTTTAGATCCGGCTAAAGAGCAGATCGAAATTGTGCAATGGGATCCTGATGCTTCCGAGATGAAAAAGTTTACTCGTTCGGCGGTCAATCTACCGATTGGTTTAAACGACGGGGGTTGGGAGCGGGAGCTTGGTGTAAGTGATCCAATCGAAGGTTACGGAGGGCTGACGGGAGTTGGGGCGATTGCCGGAGGAGCGCCGATTGGTCTCGAGCCTGTCGCAGACGGTCTTAAATTTACTGAGAATGTGACAACGCCAGGCACGCCAATGGATTATGCCTTTGACGAGCCTATTGATAAACGACTCGATCCAGATCATTACCAAAAGTATTTGCAGCACGATGGTCTTGCCGATGCGGATGATGATGAGCGGAAGCCCTACCGCGTTGTCCACTTGCAGCGATTGGCTAATCCGTTACTTGCGTTTAATGAAACCTCGAATCCCTATCGGACGATCGATACGTGTTCGATAGATCTATTCGCGTTCAATGGTGTGAATGTCAATTCGGCTAATGCAGACCCGAATATGAATGAAGATCTTGGGGCGATGCGGTTTGGGACTCACGAACGCAGAGGGAGTGCGGGCGATTACGGGCAGGACTCTGATCGCAATCGACTGTTATTTAAAAGTGATCACGATGGATTGCAGGGGCTTGATGATTATCCAGAGCCCGAAGATTGTGACAACTTTTTCGATCTGCTTGACAGTCATGTGCTGAGTTGGAATCTGCTTGAGTCGCTTGGTGGATTGAATGCCGCCTATCGCGTTGGGGATGATTTTGAATTTGATAGTGATAAGGAACCTTTTTGCTGGTTGACTTGGAGCAACCGGCCTTACGTTAGCCAGCTTGAGTTGGTCAACGTGCCCTTCACGTCAAGTTATTGGATGACGCGGGTCTTCGACATGTCCGTCGACGCCTTTGACGGGAATCAGCGAAATGTTTTCAAGCCAATGCAGCAGGATGATTTTAAGTCGGACCACCCCAATGTTGAGTGTCAGAGTTATGCGTCTCAGTATCCGCATTTGTTAAATTTCTACGCGGACCAAGTGGAAGGTAGTTTTTCCGGTCCTGGGCTGCATCGGGTTTTAGATTTTGTCGAAGTTCCCTCGAGGTTTACGGGCACGGAAACCTATGTGAACCCGGCAACTTTCAATGATGATGATCATGAGATTTCGTTCGGGTTTGCTGCACCATTCGATCGGATTTCTAATTACCGCTATCCTGGGAAAGTAAACATCAACACCGTGTTAGACCCGGAGGTTTGGAATAGCGTGATGGGAGGGTATTCCACAGATCTCAGATTTGAAGATTGGGTGAGGTCGCGAGATGGCGGGTTAACAGATCAGTTTCGAAATCCTTATCGCCCCGCGGTTGCGGCGAATCGGGCTCCCGGAGGGTATGATGTGATGCCAAGTCAATGTGGTTTGTTTCGTTTGCCAAGTGGCGATTATTCAAACTCTGATTCAGAATTTCCCGCATTTGATTTTTTCAATTCTAATTTTGATGAGCGATCCGCCTATTTTAGAAACGATATGCGGCAGCGAATGGGCAACTTGGTGACAACCAGGTCGAGTGTGTTCGCGATCTGGATTACCGTCGGTTATTTTGAGACTAGCGGTGACGGTCAGCTTAAGTCAAACAAAGGAAGAGGCGTTGAGGCGGGAAGTCAGGTCGGCGATGTCTATCGGTCACGCGGATTTTTTCTGCTAGATCGATCCATTCCTGTCTCGTTTGAGCCCGGTAAAAATCATAATGTTGATCGGGCGGTGCTGTTGAAAAGTTTCATTGAGTAACAGGGTGTTACTGACTGTTGATGGGGAGTGAGACTTGGCCGTCGATTCCTCCGACCGCGGCGAATGCCTTGAGTGCTCGGACTGTTTCCCTTACCTCGTGAACGCGAACTACTTGGATTTTCTTGCGCGCCAGCATCAGTGTAATGGCCATAGTTGCGGAGTCGCGGTTTGCATCTGGGTCACCCAGTATTTTCCCGATCATGCCTTTTCGTGAATGGCCAATGAGGATGGGGCAATCAAGATCAAGGTACTGTTCGCAGTGGTTAAGTAATTCAAGATTGTGACGATGGGATTTGCCGAATCCGATTCCAGGATCCAAGCAAATTTTTTCAACTGGAATACCCGCGTCGAGTAAATGAATTTTTCGTTTTACCAGATAGGCGTGAATTTCTCGGACAACGTCCTGGTAAGAGGGGTTGTCTTGCATGGTTTGTGGCGTTCCCTGCATGTGCATCGCACACACACCTGCCCCCGAGTTGAGTGCGACAGCGATCATTTCGGGATCGCCTTCGAGTCCCGTAACGTCGTTAATGATTTGAGCGCCTTCGTCCATGGCCGCTCTAGCAACATGTGCTTTGGTCGTATCGATTGAAATTGGGATATTAGTTTGTTTGGCTAGACCACGAATGACAGGGATTACTCGGTCTAGCTCATCTTCCTGATCGACAGATTGGCTGTAGGGTCGGGTGCTTTCGCCGCCAATGTCGAGAATCCCAGCCCCTTCGGAGGCCAGTTTGAGTGCATGGTCGATTGCTCGATCTGTTTCTATGAACTTTCCGCCATCTGAAAAACTATCGGGTGTCACATTTACGATGCCCATCACAGTAGGAGTTTGGGCGAAGTGAATTGTGGTTGATTTGAGAGACCAAAATTTGGCTGGCGAATTATCTAATGGCGGGTGCATGGAGCTCCAAACGTGTCGCGAGAACCTTTATTCGTTTTCTGAGTTTAGCTCGATGGGATCAAACAGGGGAAGGTGGCGATAGTAAACTTCCAATGTGCAAACGGCGAGTGCAGTCGTATAAATGCGACCGCCTTGAGTGCCCCACTCAAATTTCCCAGGATCCCAGCTTCCCGAATTCGAGCCGCGAGTATTTTGTGTTGAGATAAGGAGTTCACGCATCTTTCGATTCCAAGTGTCCCACGAATCGCCTCCATAGTGGTGCATGACTTGAGTGCCATAATACCAATAGTAAAGGTTAAGGTTTCGTTTGTTGGGAAGGTGGTCGTCCATCAGCCATTTTACAGCAACTGAAAGTCTGGGATCGTCTTTTTTCCATCCAAGATACATACGGCAGAGGATGGCTTCGGCGGTCATTGCGGGGGTGGCAGGTTTTCCAGGAAGGTAGGCATATGCAGAGCCGGTAGGCAATCGCTTATTCCGCCGACGAGCAAAACTAGCTGGGGCGGAGACTTGATCGAGAAAATAGTCAGCAAGCTTGAGTGTAGAGGAGTTGACCTCAAGATTGATGTTGGGTGCTTGAGCACTTTGAAGTGCCATCATTTGCCATCCAAATACGCTGGTGTCTCCAGGTTGGCCAGGTTGATATCGCCAACCTCCCTTTCCATGTTGGGCTGATTCGATAAACCGGATTGCATTCTGTGCGGGCTGTTGAAATGCTTGGTCTCCGGTCATCGCGTAGGCTTCGCAAAGTACAATGGCGGCTTGCCCGTGGGCATACATTCCAGCTTGGCCCGAAAAACCAGCCCTCAGGTCACCATCGGTTTTTTGACGCTTAATCAGCCATGCTAGTCCAGCGGCGACGTTAGATTTATAAATGCCAAATTCATGGGTCTGTCCAGCGCCCAATAGTGGCAGTAGGGCGAGTGAGGTAGCCATGATGTCGCTGGCATTGTTTGGTTTTTTATGATTGGAGTAATTTTTTAAACTCCAGCCACCATCGCTGTTTTGTACTGAAATAAGCCATCGCAGGCCTCTTGCAACGGCCGCTTCGGTGAGAGTGGTACCGCCTGCTTTGCGAACGATTTCTGATCGAATTCGAGGGTCTCGCGCATCAAACGACATCCGTCGATCTGGGTTTGTGGTGATGTTTTGTCTGACGCGCTCGATGTCTTTCAGGGGTGCCACTGGGAGGGGATCGGTTTGGAGTGATTGCGCATCTCGACTTGCCTTCTCGATGAATTGTCTTAATTCATTTTCGCCTTTGGTCATTTCGCTGGCCATTTTAAAATCGTCCCGCAATTCATTGGCTGGATTTTCGAAACGAATTTCACCCCCAATGCGATCATCCGCGCTAAGAGAAGTGGACAGCGTGATGGTGGGTTGCGGTGGAGACTGATCGCGAAACACGATTAAACCAAGAATCAAAATAATAATCAGGTGGACGATTAAGCTGATGAGCCAAGCGGGGGTAACAACGAACCGGTTACGAACAAAGCGGGCGATGGAAGAAGTGCGGCTAAGGGATTCAAGTTCGGCTTCGGTCCAGGGGGTCGTGGAAGTAGGTTCAGGTGGGTTCTCGGTTGCCTTGGGTGCGAGTCCGATAGTCTTCTTCGCTGGCATTGGGACGGGGAGCGGTGCAGCACTGTATTCAGTTTTCGTTTTTTGGGTGAGCCTGTTGACGGCGTGGATTTGTTCTTCGGTCAGGGAGATACTCGTTTGGCAGCGCCAGCAGTCTGCGAGCCCGAGCCAGACACGAATGGTCATCGGAGCGATGCAATCAGGGCAACTGCATAGTAGAGCTGAACCTGCCAGCCAGATGTCGCCGTCTTTACATGAAACGCGATGAGTTAGCGTGGGACTGATGTCCTGCCCTGAATTTAGAAGCGGGGCTTCTGACGGGCGTTTTGCCTCTGGCGAAGGAACAGGGTCAGAGTCCAGAAAAAGAAGTGGGATTGAATGATTTGAATCTGCGTATCCAAGAGAGTTTCCATGAGGCTGGCCGATTTCTGATTGATACCCTTCCATTTGATCGAATCGATGGAGAATACTCTCGTTCAAGATTCGGAGATTGATTTTCGGCTTAGGCATTGGGAATCCAGTCAATGGGCGAACCACGTTCTTCCATTGTTGGTAGGTGACTATCTAATCGTCAAGTTTATACCGCAAAAGCCCTTGTTCTTAGATCGGAAAAGTAATTCGAAAACCGTGGTTTTTTATGGGCTGAAATCGACCTTGGCACGTTGTGAAAAGTGGTCGATTTTGGTAGGATTTAAAAGTTAAATTCGCCGCGAGAAAAAGTGGTGGAAACAGTGGTTTTTGAGGGGTCTCCCTCATTTATTTGCTGATCATGTAAAGTGGGTTTTTGCGGTTTACGCCTGGTTTTGTCAGGTTTCAACCATCTGGTGGAAGAGAGACGTCAAGTGGCTCGAAAAGCTGTCGGCGTTTCATTTTTGAATTCTGCTCAAGGAAGCAAATATCTGCGTAGCTTAAACAGTTTGAAAGGCGGAGAATTTGTCGACTGATTCACGGGAGCCGGATGAAGACGGCGGTGGTAGCGGTTTAAATAGCAATGAGTCGTTTCTTGAAATGCCAATTGAGGACGAGCTTAAGTCTAGCTATTTGACTTATGCGATGAGTGTCATTGTCTCGCGCGCGTTGCCGGATGTTCGTGATGGATTGAAGCCATCTCAGCGACGAATTCTTGTGGCGATGAATGACCTTAGTTTGACGCCTGGTTCTTCGCGGGTGAAGTGCGCCAAAATTTCGGGCGACACCAGTGGTAATTATCATCCGCACGGTGAGTCCATCGTTTATCCAACGCTGGTGCGAATGGCTCAAGAATGGAATATGCGGCATGTTCTGGTAGATAAGCAGGGTAACTTTGGTTCGATTGCCGGTCTTCCGCCCGCGGCGATGCGATATACCGAAGCGAGAATGTCGCCTGTTGCAGCTTTGATGCTGGAAGATTTAAAGCTAGACACAGTTGACTTTACGCCAACTTATGACGAGCGCCGGATGGAGCCCTCGGTGTTGCCGAGCAAGTTTCCTAATTTGCTTGTCAATGGTTCGAGTGGAATCGCCGTTAGTATGGCAACGTCGATCCCTCCCCATAATTTGGGTGAGGTTTGTGAAGCAATTAAAATTGTTATTGCGAATCCAGAATGCACCGTTAGCGAAATAATGGGTGTTTTGCCCGGGCCAGACTTCCCTACTGGCGGTACGATTTGCGGCACAGCTGGAGTTATTAAAGCGTACCGGACTGGGCGTAGTACAATCATCGTTCGAGCCGACTGTGAAATTCAGCCAGTTTCGAAAAAGAAGAACCGTTTCAAAATCGTTGTCTCCGAGTTGCCGTTCCAACAGACTCGCGATGGAGTGGTGGATAAGATCGCCACGCTGGTCAAAACCGACAAAGTCAAAGGTATTTCCGGGATTAAGGATCTTAGTGATCTGAAAGAACCGGTTAAGCTTGAGATTGAAATAAAGAGCGATGCTGATCCGGAAGTGGTTTTGAATCAGCTGTATCAGTTTTCGCCATTGCAAACTTCTTTTTCCATGAACTTCATGGCATTGGTAGATGGAAAGCCGCGAGAGCTTTCTATCAAAGACTTCCTTACTGAATTCTTGCGGCATCGCGTTCAGGTGATTCGCCGTCGCACTCAGTTCTTGCTTAGTCGTGCCCGCCGCCAGAAGCACACGATTGAAGGTTTGTTGTTGGCGTTGGCTGATATCGATCAAATCATCAAGATCATTCGAAGCTCAAAGACTCAGGCGGAAGCCAAGGCGGGGTTGATGGGGATTGAGTGCCCTGCTTCGATGATGCAAAGAGCGTTGGGTGAGGATGGATTTAAGGTGTTCCAAGAGGAGCGTGGTGAATCCGATGTTTATCACCTGACGGGAATTCAGGCGGACGCGATTCTGAAGATGACCCTCGGGCAGTTGGTCAATTTGGAGCAGGAAAAGCTCGGTGGTCAGCACGCAAAATTGTTAGAAGAGATCAAAGAATATCTCAGAATTTTGTCGGATGATGCGAACGTTTACCTGATAATTCGTGAAGATCTCGAAGAGATCCAGCGGAAGCATGCCGACAAACGACGAACTGTCTTGTCCCACGAGGAAGTTCGGAATATCGATCTGGAAGATCTGATTGAAGAAGAAAATATGGTCGTCTCGATCAGCCATCGCGGTTATATCAAGCGGACGCCGGTCAGCACTTATCGGGCTCAGCGACGAGGTGGTAAGGGGATCAAGGGAGCGAAAAGCGAAGACGAGGATCCGATCGAGCACATTTTTGCCGCCAGTACTCACGATTACCTATTGTTCTTTACGACTAAGGGAATCGTGCATTGGCGAAAAGTCCATCAGCTGCCGCAGTTAAGCAGGGAGAGTCGTGGTCGGGCGATTGTAAATATTGTGCAACTTGACGAAGGGGAGGCAATTGCTTCCTGTCGGGCAATTCGAGATTTCGATGCGGCGGAACATTATCTCGTGATGGCAACTAAGAACGGGTTGGTCAAGAAAACCCCGCTCTCGGCTTATGGTCGACCAAGGAATGGTGGCATTATCGCTGTCAAACTAAGAGAAGATGATGAAATTATCGATGTGCTTGTTGCCAAAACCGGAGATGAAATTGTACTCTCGACTGAAACGGGGATGGCGATTCGTTTCCGAGAATCCGATGCACGACCGATGGGGCGAAACACTAGTGGCGTGAAAGGGATTTCGTTGACAGCGGGAGACAGAGTCGTTGGGATGGTAGTCGCTGATCCCGAGGCCACGCTACTGACTGCGTGTGAAAAGGGGTATGGCAAACGAACCAAGTTTGGAGCGAACTCAAAGAGTGGTGAAGAAGCCGAAGAAGTAGAAGGTGATTCAGGCGGTGGAAGCTCGCGATATCGTACACAAAAACGCGGTGGCAAAGGGCTGAGGGACATAAAAACAACGGACCGAAATGGACAGGTGATTGGTGTTAAGTCGGTCAATGATGACGATGAGTTGTTGTTGATGACGTCTCGCGGAAAAATCCAAAGGATTAAATGTGCGGACGTAAGTACGATCGGTCGAAACACTCAAGGTGTTCGAATCATGGGGCTGGATGAGGAAGATTCCTTGGCGGTCATTGCCGTAGTTCCTCGAGATGAGTTAGGTGACGAACTGGAGAACGAATCTCCTGAATCTGTTTCGCCTCCACCGGTCAGTGAGTCGGTTTCGGAGTCTTCAGAGCCTGAAATTAGTCCAGAAGAAAACGAAAATTAATCGTTGAAATCGGAACAATCCGATTGGGAAGTTTGCAGGTTTTTCAATTTGATTGTGGTAGCGACTTTTCAGCGGTTGGACCCTTAACTGCGAACAAATTTTAACTTTTCAAGAGTGCGGCGAGCATTCTTGTTGTCTAAACGGTCAAGTTTTTAAAGTGACGATTCTATGGATATTGCAATGATTGGGACGGGCTACGTTGGGCTTGTCTCGGGAACCTGTTTTGCGGAGAGCGGGAACAATGTTACTTGCGTTGACATTGACCAAGGCAAAATTGATCGGTTAAACGAAGGTATTATCCCAATTTATGAGCCAGGATTGACCGAGATGGTTCAGCGGAACCATAAGGCCGGTCGATTGCACTTTACCACCGATGTGGAATCCGCCGTCACCAAAGCTAAAGTGGTCTATCTCGCAGTAGGGACTCCGCAAGGAGATGATGGCTCCGCAAATTTGTCAGCGCTTTGGAGTGTCGTTGCTGGGATTGCCCCGTTTATTAACGCCGATACGGTCGTAGTCACGAAAAGCACCGTTCCTGTCGGTACTAATAAAGGGATTTACGATCGCTTATTCGAGTTGAACCAAGCTCGTTATCGTGTCGCCAGTAATCCTGAATTTTTAAAAGAGGGCGCTGCGATTCATGATTTCATGTATCCCGACCGCGTGGTTGTTGGCGTACGAGAGTCGGAAACAAAAGAAATACTCAACGAACTTTATTCCCCTTTCTTAAGGACTGACAAGCCCTTTCTTTCCATGTCTCCCGAAAGTGCCGAGTTGACAAAATATGTCGCTAATGCACTGCTGGCAACAAAGATTAGTTTCATCAACGAGATGGCAAATCTGTGTGAAAAAATGGGTGGCGATATCAATGACGTCCGACGTGGAATTGGTCATGATCAGCGAATCGGTTTTTCATTTCTCTTTCCGGGTGTTGGTTATGGTGGAAGTTGTTTTCCTAAGGATGTTCGCGCGTTGGCTTCGATGTCGAAAGCAAACGATTTACCGCCAACAATTCTAGATGCAGTCGATCAGGTGAATGACCGGCAGAAGTTTGTATTGACTCAAAAAGTCGACCAGCATTTCGGTGGCGATTTGAAGGGCCTCCGGTTTGCGGTATGGGGCTTGGCTTTCAAGCCAAAAACAGATGATATTCGGGAAGCACCTGCCCTTGTTATGATTGAACAATTGTTGGAGCGTGGGGCGACGGTTTGTGTTTTTGATCCCGAGGCAGTCGAAAATGTGAAGGCAGAGTTGGGGGATAAAGTCGAATACGCTGAGAAATCAATGGATGCACTTGCAGGAGTTGATGCCCTGGCGATCAACACCGAATGGGACGTTTTCCGGCATCCTGATTTTGATGAAATTAAATCAGCCATGAAGGTGCCGGTGATTTTTGACGGCAGGAATCTTTACAATCCAGCACAGTTGGCAGAATTAGGATTTACCTATTATTCGATCGGCCGGGCCTCGGTAAGGCCGTCATCGGATAACGCCTGAAAGTACGAATTGCGTGATGCGTGAAGTTGGTTGTTCACAATTTAATTTTTAGATGGTGAACAGTTTCCTCAGTCTTCTGTCGCGTTCGTATTTGTCGCGTTCGTATAACAGTATTCGAAGAGTGCGCTCCACTCAGCACCGGCAGTCGCTTGCAGTGCCGGCGATAAATGATCGTTTTTTTCTTTGTGAGATTCGCATTGATCGGTGAAGTCACTCGGGTCCCATGAAGGGGAGCCAAAGACATTTTCAAAGCATGGGTGGTTTCCCGTTTTTCGAAACCAATATTTACTGTTCCAGTAATCACCTTCCATGCGATGCATGATCCCATGCCAATAGCTGCCCTCCGGTGAGTGGATAGATTGGCTAATCTCATGAGATTCATTGAGAAAATTGTGAAGCAACCAGAGACCCGACAAGCAACATTGAGCCATCGGCTCCTCTTTTATCCCTAGAGGGAAGCAGTCACCTAGTGATAAATCATTTAGCTCAGAATGAACCTCTTGGTTGGCTGGAGCCAGAGTGTAATTTCTAAACGACTTGTCGCTAAGAAGCGGTTGGATGACTGCGGGGAAATCGCGGGAGAAAAATTTATTCACGGCCGATGTCTGCTGGCGAAAAAGGAAGAAGCATATCTGAAGTGCTATCAGTTTAAGCGATAGCATTCTTAAGTGTTGGAACGGACACGCCAAAAGTCGAGTGTTTTGCCAGAGGCTTCGAGAGATGGGCGGTGGTTTCCGCAATTTTTCTGGCTTGTTGCCCCCTGCCCACCCTCCTATACTCCCGCACCCTATTGCTGCGCGATGCGGACGGAGAGGTTCGCCGTTTCGAGTAATCGTCGTTTTGGCAAAAACAGGGTCGACTAACTCGTATCAAAATCATCGACTAGCGGTTCATTTGACTTGAGCTTGTTTTACCAGAATCGAAAACCATGGATTGCAATTTCCCGTGCGTATTCTTACGCGCGCTATTGGGGGATTCATCGTTGCGGAATGAGATTGGCATTTTTTCTTGTCAGTGTCTTGATGCTCGGATTGAGTTTAGAGACGACAGGCGTTCAAGCGAAGCAAATTTCTTTTCCTCGGCCTGCAGCTGACATGCCGATATCGGTGTCTTCTGGAAATATCACGCGTTGGCAGGCGGGACAATTTGAGGTCTTGCATATTTCCGAGGGCGTCCTGATTACTCAAGGTTCGGTGAGTGCGTCTTCTGACGAGGCCATCATTTATGTTGAGTCGCCCGCTGGGGCTGCCGGAGTCACCGACGAGGCTAAAGGTTACAAAATCATTGCCTATCTGGAAGGCAACGTTGTGGTTCAACTGGATCGAAAGGGGCCTGCTCATGAGGCCATTGGAGGTTCGTCGGATCAAATTGTTGACGACAGGTGGTTGGGGCGGTTTTTCACCACAGGGACTGTCAATCTTGATCGAAACGCATTGAACCAGGATCTCGATGATTTGCCGGCTATCTACAATCGATCGCAAACCGTCTTGAGGGATGGTTTGGATTCATCAGTGCAACCTGCTGGATTCATGGTTCCTCAAGAGACAATTGTTGTCTCACCGCAAACCGGTCGAATTCAACAGGTCGAGCCAAAGTTTCAACCGCCGTTAATTGGCCCCTCGACCTCCCAAAAACCATCGGTGTTGTTGCAGGAGATGTCTTCCGCGCAAGCAAATAAGACGCCGCAATTCAATATCCAAATCACAGGTCGGGACTCGAGTGGTGATTTAAATACACGAAGTGCTCCTAATCCCAAGAATCCAAACGAGCGAATTACCACCGCCGTTGGAGGAATTCGAATCGTGATTGATAGTCCCTTGATCGCCGATGCTGGGCCTTTTCAGGGGGATCGTGATCGGAAGCTCTATATAGTCGCTGATAATATGGTTC